>JAEEGL011387881.1_pt1 | contig 21763 bp, 14 predicted proteins | sample 9134231 | NCBI WGS metagenome assembly JAEEGL01 (sample SAMN16246548, study PRJNA631951) | gut metagenome | biome: gut microbiome; feature: rumen; material: fiber-attached | host: Bos | place: Iran: Karaj | collected 2018-10
GCGAGAGATAACCCTAAGGTTATCTGCTTCTATATCGACTGCCCCCCTATCTGTGGGGGGAAGCAGCCATTAAGGTCAGCAAGTACTATAAGAACCCCTGCATCCAGGGTTTTCGGGCGTCGGTCGGCGGGTGGGAATGGGAGCGAGAGATAACCCTAAGGTTATCTGCTTCTATATCGACTTCCACCATTCGGGGGGGCTAAAGTCTCACTGCCGCAAAGGGGAAAAAACCATTAAAGACGGCATCTTAATATTCATCCTGAAGGGGCAACAGGTCACAGCCCTGACGCGACGACGTTTGGTTGCAAAACGATCCTTAACTCACCAATAAATGCAGGCAATAGCTTGATTTTAGCTCAAAATCACGTATAATGAACCAAAACAATAGCTCTGTGTCTCTTTCGTATCTTGGATACAAGCGGGCTTTCACACATATTAGGCAGGTTTTATTATGCAAATCAAAGAGATCAAACGCATGCATATCTCGGAACTTCTCGCCAAAGCTGTCGAGATGAAGATCGAAAATGCAACCAACCTGAGCCGACAGGAACTCGTCTACGAAATTCTGCAGCATCAGGCCAGATTGAGCGGCGAAATCTGGGGTGAAGGCGTCCTCGAAACGCTGCCGGAAGGCTTTGGTTTTCTGAGATCCCTGGATAACAACTACTTGCCAAGCCCTGACGACATCTATGTTTCCCCGGCGCAGATCAAGCGATTCAACCTCAAAACGGGCGATACCGTCTACGGCCGCATTCGTCCCCCCCATGAAAATGAAAAATTCTTCGCTCTGCTCCACATCGAACAAATCAACTTCGAAGCCCCTGAGCTTTCGAGAGATAAAATCCTCTTCGACAATCTGACCCCGCTCTACCCCCAGGAACGTCTGGTACTTGAGCACGATCCCATCAACTACTCTACCCGCGTTCTCGATATGCTCACCCCCATCGGCAAGGGCCAGCGTGCGCTCATCGTCGCCCCTCCCCGAACCGGCAAAACCCATCTGCTGCAGAATATCGCAAACGCCATCAGCGAGAATCACCCTGAAGTCACGCTCATCGTGCTGCTCATCGATGAACGCCCCGAAGAAGTCACCGACATGATGCGAAGCGTTCGCGGCGAAGTCATTTCCTCGACATTCGACGAACAGGCAACGCGACATGTCCAGGTCGCCGAAATGGTCATCGAAAAAGCAAAACGCCTCGTCGAATACAAACACGACGTCGTTATCCTGCTCGACTCCATCACGCGACTCGCCCGCGCCTACAACACGGTCGTGCCCGCATCCGGCAAAATCCTCTCCGGCGGCGTCGATTCCAATGCCCTCCACAAACCCAAGCGGTTCTTCGGTGCCGCGCGAAATATCGAAGACGGCGGTTCACTGACCATCATCTCCACGGCCCTCGTCGACACGGGGTCCCGAATGGATGAAGTTATCTTCGAGGAATTCAAGGGCACCGGCAACTGCGAGCTTCACCTCGACCGAAAACTCATGGAACGGCGCACATTCCCATGCCTCGACATCGCCAAATCCGGTACGCGAAAAGAAGAACTTCTGCTCGATCAGCTCACGCTCAATCGCGTCTGGATCCTGCGCCAGATGATTCAAAACCTCAACGGCGTCGACGCCATGCAGTTCCTCCTCGACAAACTTTCACAGACAAAGACCAACGCTGAATTCCTCACCTCCATGCAAACGTAGTTTTGCATCTTCCTGGGGCGGCCTATGTGCACGCACATACGGCTCGCCATGAAGGCGGCTATGGCAAAGCCATACACCGCCTTTTTTTATTTTTTTTGTTTCCCCCAAAATCCCACTGTCATGACAGGACGATGCCATTATCCCGGAATCAAAGTCCGGGCTTTAGGATAATATTTATGATCAAAAACAAAAAAAAGCTCAATTTCATTGGAATCACCACAATTTCCCTCATTCTTGCAACAATCGGTGGTGCATGTACCCCCGATACATCCGAAGACGAAGATGATTATGAACTGACCTGTACCGGTACCGAATGCAGAATTGCAAACCGAATACTGAGCTGCTCTCAGGATGGACAGTTTGTTTATGAATATTATGATCCTCAGTTGCCTCATTTTCATGAACTTGCGGATGATACTGATTACGCCTATGGCTCAATTATTAATTATGTAGATAAATATAGATTACCTGTAGGTCCTTATATCAAGAATGAACGGGTTAATGAAGGACCTAGCTTCAAATTCGTATATGAGTGCGATATCAATAGCAACTATCAATGTAGAATTATTAACAATAATATCGGTTGTTATCATTTATGCGGCACTCATGGTGAAAATGTCCCGACATGGTGTGAGCAACACAAAAATACCACACATCATTTCTTCAGAGCTATAACAGACACATACCCCGAAGGGACAGAATGTGTACTCAATCCTGCTGATGCCAAATATTATACAAAAAGCTATATGGACACTACATTTTGTCCTTCAGATCGTCCTTGTGACAACACAAAAGGATGTACAGCATATACCGAAAAAGACGGCAAACGATGTGATACAGGTAGCATTAGCAAACGATCAGAATGTGTAGAACAAGATGGTCAAAGCTATGCGCTTGTATGCAATTATTATTCGCCTGCCACCGATCCACTTACCCCCTCACCAGATAACCCCGATAAATACTACGTTGCCACTCCATGTGATGCTTGCGAATATAACAACGACCTCTACTCACCATACGATACGGCTCGCTGTCTTGAAAAATGCAGTACCAAAGGTGATGTAAAAGATATATGTGAAGATGATATGAATGTTCATTCGGTATGTGAAGTCAAATCCAATGGACAAACTTACTGGAGTATTAAAAGTACAGAATTCTGTGACCACGGCTGTGATGCAGATGGTAAATGCAAAATATACCCGGGAGAAGGCGAACAATGCTCTCCATCTCAATATCATAGTAAATGTGTCGATAAAGATACACTGATGAATTGCCCTGTCGAGACAAAGAAAGCTACGGCATCATCCTGCTCTGGCATGGGGCTTTTCTTGGATTATATATTATCATTTAGTGATAATCAATCAGGTGACAGGAATTTAATTTGTCTTGAAACAAAGGATGGGGCAGAATGTGTCACTGAGAAAAATCCAAATCCCTGCACAAAAGAAGGTCAAAAGGTAACCAGATGTGGAATACTCTTTCCGGATAACCCCGAAGCCCGAACCGCATACAAAACCGATTTGATCTGCAAAAAATACTCCGACGGGTCATTGCGGTATGTTATTAAAGATATGACCGCCCTTCAAAAGTGCGCCACGAATAAATGCAACGCTGCTCAAAGTGATTGTGAAAAATAAGCCGCATCGTATAGTATAATATCTTCGCACTCGTATTACAGACCAATAAAAAAGCCTGTGCGTATTGGCAAAGCCAATAGCACAGGCAAGGCGGCGTATTGCAGGATACTGCAATAGCCGCAAATGCGTTCCGTATGCGCACCGGGCGCACAGGAACGCAATCGGAATACAGAAATCAGAACTTGTATCCCAGATGAATACCGCCGCCGATCATATCCAGAACAGAGATGTATTTAAATCCCAGGTCTTTTCCTTCAATCGCCTCTGAATACGCTCTATAATTGAAAGTAATATTGTATTGTACAACGACACCCAAAACGAAGCGGTTGTCGAAAACATGTTCGTATCTCATTTCAAGCGGAACATACATATAGCTGTATTTAAAGAGGTCATGGGGTTCGCCGTCCTTAATATAGGATACATCGGGTTTATCGTATGGATTGGCATACGTGATCCACTCATTTACCATCTTAAACCTAAGTTGACCACCCCAACCGGCACTCGCCGAGACTGCATCCCGTTTGCCTTTTCCAAGGGGGATCAGCAGTCTGAGTCTGAGATCACCGCCGACAAGGGCAGGATAGCCGCCAAAAGCCGTCAGAACAGGCCCAAAGAAAACATTCTTGCCCCAAAGATAACTCAATTGTAACTGCAGTTTTGCAACAAAACCAGTCATCTTTTCGTCGAAATCCTGCTCATCAGGCTGCCCCAGACATGTCTTTTCATCGCAGCGACCGGCACCAAACATAATATCCGCGCCGAATTTCCATCCACCAAAGTTATCTTTGGCTGTATAGACTTTGTTGTCACTCTGGATCTCTTCCTGAACATACTCAGGCTGAGCACTCACAGCCCCCTGATTATCAGCCTCAGTTTGCGGAGCTGCTGCTAGAGCCGAATTCTCTGTTTGCGGAGCTGCTGCTGCAGCCGAATTCTCTGTTTGCGGAGCTGCTGCAGCCGCATTCTCTGTTTGCGGAGCTGCTGCTGCAGCCGCATTCTCTGTCTGCGGAGCTGCTGCCTCAACAACAGTATTCTCGGCCTGCGGCGCTGCGGGTTCAACAGGAGCTGCCTGTCCTTCGGCCTCCTGTGCAATGGCAAGCCCGGGAACAGCAAACAGGAATAAAGCTATCAGCAGCGTATGAAATGTATGGTTAAGATTCACTTTCATAATTCATCCTTCACAAATTAAATTCGCATGCCGCAATGAGCACAGCGAAATAGGCCGTGCAGCGAGCCGTAGAGACGTTCCGCGGAACGTCTCAAAGCGAGCATAAAAAATCAGCCGACAATTTGCGTGCCGTAACCTTCGGTAATGGCTTCGCAAGCACGGTCGAGCGAAGTAATGATGGCGCGGTTGCCGCCGTTTTCGACGAATTTGATGCAAGCGTTGACTTTGGGCCCCATCGAACCTTTGAGGAAATCGCCGCCTTCGGCGAGTCTCTTCATTTCATCGACTCTGATTTCGCCGACATTCATTTCGTTGGGTTTGCCGTAGTTCAGTTTGGCGTGGTCGACGTCGGTCAGGATGAGGAAGATGTCGGCTTTGATGAGCTCGGCCAGTTTGGCGCCGGCGAGGTCTTTGTCGATGACGGCAGCCGTACCATGGAGGCCGTGTTCGTCGCGCACGACGGGAATGCCGCCGCCGCCAGAAGCAATGACGATGCAGCCGGCGTCGATCAGTTTGCGGATGACGTCGATTTCGGTGTTATCGATGGGAATGGGGCTGGCAACGACGCGGCGGAAGCGTTTTTCGACCGATTCGGGCTTGACCTGTTTGATGACCCAGTCGGGTTTTTCTGTGGCGAGCGCTTCGGCTTCGGCCTTGGTAAAGAAGGGGCCGATGGGCTTGGTGGGATCCTTAAAACCGGGATCGTCTGCCGAAACGACGTCCTGATTGACGATAGCAACGACGGGAATGTGCAGGTCTTCTTCTGCGAGGATGTTTTCGAGTGCCTGTTCAAACATGTAACCGAGCTGCCCCTGGGTCATGGCGCCAACGACGTCGAGCGGCATGTCGGGAACCATGGATTTGCCTTCTTCCTGCTGGATGAGGAGGTTGCCGACCTGCGGGCCGTTGCCGTGCGTGACGACGAGTTTGTAACCGGCTTTGATGAGTTTGACGAGCTCGCGGCTGGTCTTGTAGACGTTGGCGAGTTGTTCTTCTGCAGTTCCCTTGTCATCTGCGGCTTTGATTGCATTGCCGCCGAGTGCCACCATGATTGTTTTTGCCATGATTCAGTCCATAAAAAAGAGAAAAGCGCCTAAACCAGATAGGCGCAAAACGGCGCGCATATTAAACGATTTTTATAAATTTTAAAGCAATTTTACACGTCCCGGAGTCAATTTGGATGTATTTTTTGAGGCGCGGGCTATCGCCTCTGGCGATACGCCCTGCGTTGCGGGCTAACTCGCTGCGGGCGACCACTCGGGGGCGCCCCTACGCTCGTTACGCCCTCATGCCGCGTGCTATACGCTCACATCCTGTCTTATTGATTTTTTTGACAGGCTGCGCACATACGCGGGTGGTGTTTTTATAGGGGCATGTCTTAAAGAGTGGGGAGATAATGTTCGTGGGTCTTTCAATACTGGCTTGGCGTTTTTAGAAGTGCTTTGCCATTGAAAACTCAAAATATTAAAGACGGATCCATATAAATTATTATGTCTTCACACAGGTGGTACATCATTTAAAAAATCAAATTCTTACTTGTTTTTTCTGCGCTATTTTAACCAATTAAATCATCGCTTTAATATTGTCTCTTAGCTTATTTGCGCAAGTTTTGACATCCTCCTCCTCTGTCATATTCTATTCCTGATAAAAGTACTCATTACAATCTATCATAATCATCACCTCCCATATTGGCCTTGTTATTTGATTTCCACACAATGAAGTACCAGGTGTGGACTTTGTGATGTAATTAACGAAAAAGGTCGCAGTGTCAAAATGCAGCCTTTCATGATTGATAAGCTAAGAGCTGCAAGCTATAGGCCGGAAAGTGACAATCATCAACGAACAAAAATCTAGGCTCTATTTAACGAGTATGGATATTTTTACCTCCGAATCTGTCCATTCGGCTTAGGGCTTGGAGCTTGGAGCTTAGAGAAGGGATTAATCACTCAAAGCTCAAAGCTCTAAGCTCAAAGCAATGAAATGACGTCGTTTTTGGAATAAAGCATATTCACGCAGGTTAAACATAGCCAAAATTCTATATTCATTAAACAGAGCAGAAAATAAATTCACCATTCGATTTTGAGATCGGCCCCAGCGTTGACAATCTCGACACGAAAATCGGCTCCAGCGTTGACGATTTGCCAGTCGCCGCAGCTGCTAGAGGGGTAATTTACTTTTGTCACTTTGAGATCGGCTCCGGCATTGACAATCTCAACTCTAAGATCGGCTCCGGCGTTGACAATCTCAACTCTGCCGTAAAGTGGAATGCCATTGAACGTACAAGCACTTTGATAAAACCCGGAGGAGTGTTTATCCGAATCTGTCTCTTCAGATATAGAGGATTGTGAGTATTGTGCGCCCAACGTTATCTCTCCGGGACGATTGGGAACCTGAAATGGGCGTACCGCAGGGTCTTCGGGATGATGGGGTACCTGAAAAGGGGTTTGTCTGCATGCATTGCAGCACAGCATTACCATGGATGTTACACAGGCAATCATGACCACCTTTAATAGGCGACATGGTCGCGTCAATGTATTGTTGGTGCTGTATAAATGGCGAATGTTACATGTATGGGAGGTATCATCGTCAAGTCTAAAGTTAATGGAATTTCTCATATTAAGAATCTCTTTTGGGAATTTTGGTTGTTGTTTGCGGATAACACGGATGCATAGCATCATCATGATTATAATTATGTATTTGTTATTAGTAAGATTTAATTCTGTGGCAGACTATTGGCGTGTCAGCGGGGGGGAAGTTGCATTCTGAAATACGACCTTTTGCCGTCCGATATTGCCAGAGATGCTTTTCTGGGGAACATCTCTACAGGCTATGCGCGTTTAACCATATTTTTACCACGGTAACGTTAGTTTTTGTATAATATTTGAAGACCATGTCTTATTCTTGTATTAACGAGAATATTTTTATTGTTTTGTGGTGTGTCATTTGGTATGTATAGGTTTGGTCTTTCTATTGGTTCATAACGGAGCCAATTTTTTTATGATGCAATCGTGAACGGAGAATTATAGATGAAGTTGAATCATGCGATTTTTTGGGGATTTACCCTGTGCCTTGCAGCATGGGTTTTGGCATGTGAACCCGCATCTGATTATGACGATAGTCGCAATGGATTAAAATGCTCTGGCAAAGAATGCAAAATTGATAATCATACACTTCTTTGTTCGGATGACGGGTTGCATATTTATGAATCTGTAGATACTTCTATCAATGTTGGTTTGTTTTCTCCGGATATTCCACTTGGCAACTGGGTTACATTTAATTTTGGTATTTATGATTATGAGCCTTCTAAAACAATTGAAGGAACAATTGTCAAATACGATTATAGATGTAGACACGAAAATGGCTATTCCTGTAAGATTATTGACAATAGTATTGGCTGCTATCGCCAGTGTGAAATCAGAAATGAAAATGATATGAATTGGTGCGAACAATATGAAAATACAAATCATCATTTATTTATACAAAATCAATGCATCCTTAACCCTGCCAATGGCAAATACTATTCAAACAGTAAACCAGAACGTACTTTTTGTTCTTCTGATCGAACATGTGACAACAAAAATGGCTGTATGACATTAGTAGAGGAGGATGGAAAACCATGTGATAAGTCACAATGCATTATTCGCGATGGCCAATCCTATGCACTTTCATGTGAATCTATTGTTGATTCTTCGAATGACAGATTTTTTATTGCGACTCCATGTGAGGCTTGTGCGGAAGGAAAATGCCTGGAAAAATGCAGTACAAAGGACGAAATAAAATACACATGTCATGATAGTGGTCTTGGTATTTATCCCTATGGCAAAAGTACGCAGTGGAAATGCAGTTTGCAATCGAATGGACAGACTTATTGGACAACTGAGAAAACTGAGGTTTGTCTGCGCGAATGTGCAGATGATGGGCAATGTGCTTGGTATCCAGGGGAAGGAAATGAATGCTCACCAGCTGATTACCAGAATGAATGTGTTGGAGATGGTGATTTGCTCTATTGCAATACCGATCCATATATGGGGGCCATGTTCAAGGTTAGAGTGGCTGTTTGCAAAAATATTGGCTCGGATATTGGTGTTGATATGACATGCCTTAAAATTAAGAATGGCACAGCAAATGATGCACAATGCGGTAGTGTGGAGAATCTCGATCCATGCACAAATGTTGGTGAGAAGAAAACGATTTGTACGTCTTTAGACCCCAATGATCCTGAGTCTTCTGCATTTCGTTATCAAGTTGTTTGTTCGGAATTATCTGATGGTTCTTTGAGGTACGTAATGAATGTAAATACGATCGCGAGATGCAGTGATAAATGCAATGACCAACGAAATGATTGTCAAGTAGTTTGGGAGCCATGGGGGGATTGATGAATGGTGAGTCATCAAAGATCGCGGGCCGTATTGCCGAAAGGCAATAGGCATGCGCGCCGAACTAAATGGAGTGCATGGGGAACCATTCGATTTTAAATCTGGCCGTCATTTGGTGCTGATTGCGGCGATCGACGAAGCCGGCGGCATTGGGAAAGACGGCCGCATTCCCTGGGATTGCCCTGAAGATCGGGCTTTTTTTAAAACACAGACGATGGGGCATCCGCTCCTTGTGGGCCGAAGAACGTTCGAATCGTGGGGGGGTAGGCCGCTTGTGGGACGACCATGTGCCGTTTGGACGCGAAATCCGGCGCAATTCAATGCGTATGCTTTTAGTGAACCTTTTTTTGCTTCGGCAGATGTTGCTGCGCTCGTCGAATGGGGATTTGAGCAAAATGATATCGTCTATGTGTGCGGTGGCAAAATGCTTTATGAATCCTCATGGGGGAATTTGACCGATCTTTTGATGACGGAAATTTCGGGGGATTGGAGCTGCAATACGCGCTTGAATATGGATTTGAGCAAATTTGAGTGCATCCAGGAATTGAATGTTGGATCATGCCGCATCTTGCATTGGAGGCGGCATGCAAGGTGAACGAATGTGCCAAAGGCATGCATGTTTATGAGAATGCCTGCGAGAGCGACACCGTCGAAAACTGTGGTGTGCATGACCTATCATGTGCGAACACCGTCGCAGGATGGAAGAGTGGTGCCTGTACGCAGGGCAAGTGCGAAGTTCTGCAGTGTATCGACGGTTTCCATGTCGATGCCAGTACGGGGAAATGCGTACAGGATACCAACACATGCTGTGGCACCTCCTGTTCCACGTGTACTGGCGAGCTTGTGTGTGCGGGCGGCCAGTGTCGCTCCCAATGCCAAAGCGATGAACTCTATTGCAATGGCGAGTGCGTCAATAGCAAGACGAGCACGACGAACTGCGGTGAATGCGGGCATGACTGCAATGATGATTTACCAGAAAATGGCCAAACCATGATATGCAGTGGCGGTTCGTGCCAACTGACCGCCTGTATGGATAACCATCATATTAATGAAAATACTTGCGAAGCCGATAGCGAGACCGCCTGTGGTGTCGAAGCCAAAGACTGCACTGCGGATGCATGGTGGGATGGCGGCGACTGCATCGATGGCAAATGCATTCCCAATGCGTGCAAGGGCGACTACCATCTGGCACAGAATGAATTGGGCAAAAACTGGTGTGAACCCAATAACGACCTGAACTGCGGTGAACACGGCCTTGAATGTACCGGCGGTCAGCAATGCGTCGGTGGGCGTTGTCTTGGCAATACGATATGTGATGGTGTTTTGCGCAATACTTTGATCGAGCTGGATCATTGCGGAGATTGCAGCCACCGCTGCGATGACAGCTTGATTTGTGACCAGGGACAATGCAAGCTCGGAAATGGCACGGCATATTGCAGTGGTACCAAAGTGACCATGGGCACCATCGACCGATGCAGTAGCTGCACGGATAAATGTGCCGATGGCAAGATTTGCCAGAATAACGCCTGTGTGGCAGGTGCAGGTATGACCTATTGCTCGGGCGCGACCATCGATACGCGCATCAATATCGACCATTGCGGTGATTGCAACCACAAATGCGGCGAGGGTTTGATCTGCAGTGAGGGAACATGCAAGGCTGGCAATGGGCTGATGTATTGCCATGATGTGAAGATCACTTCGACCAACGATTCGGCAAACTGCAGTGGTTGCGATAATCTTTGCCCTATCGGTTCTCGGTGCGGCACCAATTCTGGTGTCGTCACTTGTATCGAAGGTATAGGCTCAACCTATTGCAATGGCGTATCCCGAAACACATCGAATGACTCAGCCAACTGCGGACAGTGCGGTAAGATGTGTAGCGTCGGTGAAATCTGCCAGTCTGGTGTCTGTACTACTGGCACCGCCTCAACCTATTGCAATGGCGTCTCGCGAAACACATCCAACGATTCAACCAACTGCGGACAATGCGAAAAAGTCTGCGGTGTTGGCGAAATCTGCTCCAATGGTGTCTGTATTACTGGCACCGGCTCAACCTATTGTGATGGCGTATCTCGAAACACGTCCGACGACTCCGCCAATTGCGGGCAGTGTGGTAAGATGTGTAGCGTGGGTGAAATCTGCCAGTCTGGTGTCTGTACCGCTGGCACCGGCACGACGTATTGTGATGGCGTCTCGCGAAACACATCCAACGATTCAACCAACTGCGGACAATGCAAAAAAGTCTGCGATGTTGGCGAAATCTGCTCCAATGGTGTCTGTACTATTGGCACCGGCTCAACCTATTGTGATGGAACTTTAGTGAATACGCGCATCGACAAGGCAAATTGTGCACAATGTGGAAACGCTTGCGCCAGTGAAGAATATTGTATCAGTGCCACTTGCACCACTACTGGAACAATTACATTTGGAAATTATTATCAATCAAATGCTACGACCAAAGAGCCAATTCAATGGCGCATTCTCGAAATCGATAGCGTGAATCATAAGATGCTGCTTCTATCTGAGTATGTGCTCGATGCACAGGCATACCATCGGAGTCTTACATCGATTACCTGGGCAAACAGTTCACTGCGAACTTGGTTGAACGTCACCTTTATGGCAGCGGCATTCAATGCAACCGAACAAGCCAGCATTCAAACGACGCATCTCGATAACCCGAATAATCATGGTACAGAGGGTGGCGTGGCGACAGATGATAAAGTATTCCTGCTTGGTTTGTCGGATATCTATGGTGAAAATTACAATTATAGCGCAGGCAATTGGTATTTTAACAATGACAACGACCGCAGGGCGATGGCGACGTGGTATGCAGTCGTCAAGCGAGGTGCAAGTGCTTTAGTCTATAACAACGATAATAGTACTCTATGCAATAAAACAAATTTTCAATTGAACAAATGTTCTGTTGCCTGGTGGCTTCGGTCACCAAACAACATCGAAGGCACCGCCGTGTGCGTCGACGGCGTCGGTTCTATGGACAATGAACTCTGCGACGTCGACTTTGTCAACATCGGTGTTCGCCCCGCCTTGTGGGTAAACTACTAAAAGGCGGATCGCGCTTAATTTTTTTTGGCGTATTTGGGGCGCGCAGCGCGCCAAATAGCCAAAAAGGCCGGGCGTATGGTTGGTGGGGCCACAGGCCACAGCAAACATAATTGCATTCCATACGTTGTCGAATATTTGGTTTATCGCACGTAAAGTTCCTTCAGAAATTCGCCGTTCATGGCTTTTAAAGATTTGTCAAATACTTACGGTCGTAGGCGCATCTCATGCGAGTGTTATTGAAGCCATTCATAATAACAATTTCCCAGACCTTGAAGATTGTCTACAGGATAAATGTGCAAGAGAAGCTGGCTGCAATTACTTAATTACAACGAATATTAAAGATTTTAGTAACAGCGAGGTTCATGCATTAACGCCACATCAATTTTTAGAATTGCTCGGTTAGATGAATAACTCCGTAATGGCAAATAAGAGGTGTGTCTGTTTGCTTCATATTCATTCCCAGTGACAAATCAAAGAATAAGAGTGAACTCACGGTCATCGTCATTGCATCCCAAGTCTGTAGTGTTGTCGCAGGTGCGGCGCGCCTCTACGGGTGCAAGGGAATCGAATTCCTTCTCGGGGGATGACCCTAACCCCTGGAAAACACTTGCCGGCGAGGGATGGGACGCTCACGCTTTCCAGACTTAGATGTCGCAAGGCATCTCGCAGGTGTTTATTTTGCCTCACTCGCTGCTGATGCGGCAACGTTTCAGAAAACGTCTCTTACGGTCATCCGTATCCACCATAACTCGCCGAAACGCATAAAGCGAGGGATTTTTGATGGGGGCGCGCTTTGAGCCGTGTCACGACACGGCTCAAAGCGCGCAGCTCGCCTATTTCGCCGCGAGCCGTACGGCTCTACCAGCTCAATACGGCTCGCCAGCGCGGGCTATTTGCTGTGATACAGACGCGCGGTCTGCACGTCTCTGTACCCCAGCAAATACGCCCCGCGCATCGGCCTATCGCGGCGCGATACGGAAACGCAACGCCCGGGAATATACTAGGCGCGCAGCTTTTGGACAGTTTAATCTAGTCAGAGTGAACCTGTACAATATAAGTTGACACATTTTCTACAAGGATTTTGCTAAATTGCAGAGCCTTAGGAGGGGGTGTCTATGAGTAAGAGAAAACACTGCAACAATGAGTTCAAGGATCAGGCAGTCAAGCTGGCGCTTGAGATTGGTCAAAAAAAAGACTGCAATGAGATGAATTCATCGGAATTACAATATATGGCTTGATGCACGCGTACAGACAGTGTCAACTTGATCTTGTTAAAAATTGTCAACAAAATTCGACATTTTCACTCCGCGTTGACATGTTCCGGTTTATCGTTTAACCCAGTAATTGCCAACAGGCGTATGGGGCTAAACAGGGCAGATACGGATATGAATCGCAAGAAACTCTTTGATTTTGCAACAGGAATGAGACTGCGTCTCCGGGAGACAGTCTTTCCCCAAATGGGGGACAGAACCGAAGATGTTGCATGTTCGCTGTTTATTGCCTGCTGTGCCCTGGGATTTTTGGAGGTCAACGGATTTTTGCCCCAAAACATGCAGCCCGTAAATAGGCCGGATCATTTTATTGATGCATCGAAATCATTCAGTCGCTGGTTCCCGGATATTTTCAGAGACGATCTTTATGAATGCGTGCCAGAGGACTTGTTCGGGCAGTTCCTGACCACGTTCTTCAGCACAATTCCACGCGATGAACTGGACTTCGGCAAAACCGGCAGCATCGAATCCATCGGCTGGATGTATCAATACTATGTTTCGGAACTGCATGACGATATCATCGATCCGCTTCATACAAAAATCGTTCAAAAAAAAGATATTGCAATTGCAACTCAGGTTTTTACGACAGATTGGATCGTTCAGTATATCGTCGAAAATACCATCGGAGTATCCTGGCTTCGGATGCATCCCGACAGCCATCTGCGCACCGAAATGAAGTACCTGATGGCTGCAGTGGAGACTATTGATCATTCAGCGCAGATCAAAGACCCGAAAAATGTGGATATTCTCGATCCCTGCGTCGGAACCGGACACTTCCTCGTCTATGCATTCGAATTCATGATGAAGATGTATGCAGAATCCGGCTATTCACAGCAGGATGCCGCCCGCGAGATCGTTCATCATCTGTATGGACTGGATATCGATCCGCGCATGGTTGCAATCAGTCGGTTTGCGATTGCCATGACTGCGCGGAAATATGATCGATCATTTTTTGATCATTTCATCGAACCGCGCGCATACGCCATTCGCGATGCATCGTCCGTTACCCAGGACATGCGCGTCTGTTTTTGCAGCAAAAACAAAGAACTTGCAAAGCAGCTGGATCTTTTGCTCTCTCCTTTCGAAAATGGATCGGAATTCGGTTCGCTGATTCGCCCAAAATTATTGGATTTACACGCAATTGAGGCGCGTCTGGATGAGATGGGACGCGGCAGAACAGAAGAACGCCGGTCTGCCGGCGTCATTCTCTCTTTTCTGCAGATTGCGCAGATTCTCTGCAAAAAATATGATGCCGTCATTACCAATCCGCCCTATCTGCACAATTACGATGCAGAAATGAAATCATTCCTTCAATCGCATTATCGCGGATATTCGGCGGATTTGTTCAGCGTTTTTATGGTTCGGGGACTTGAGTTGTGCAAAGATGACGGATTTGCTGGATATATGACGCCCAATGTCTGGATGTTCATACGAAGTTACGAACGACTGCGCAGATTTATCCTCGAAAATCACGGCATTGCCAGTTTGATTCAGCTGGCCAAGGGATCATTCTATAAGGATGCGACCGTCGATGTATGTGCATTTACGCTGAGCAAAGCCAAATCATCGCAAAACGGATGTTATCTCAGGCTCGAATCGTTCAAGGGCGATATGGACTATCAAAAGCAAAAAGTCCTCGAAGCCCTCGAAAATCCGGATTGTCCCTACCGTTTTGAAGTCGAAGGCAGCCATTTCAGACGCCTGCCCCTGATGCCGATTGCCTTCTGGGCAAGTCCGCAGCTCATCAAAGCCTTCGAAACCGGCATTCGTCTGAACGCAGTTTCTGCCCCCAAACAGGGACTGGCGACGACAAATAACCACCGATTCCTGCGGCTGTGGCATGAAGTCGATGACAGGCAAATCGCATTCGGAATGAGTGCCGATGAGGCAAGACAGTCCGAATTTCGCTGGTTTCCCTACAATAAAGGCGGAAATTTCAGGAAATGGTACGGCAATCAGGAATATATCGTCGACTACTATCATGACGGAGAAGAAATCAAAAAATCAGTCATGACGCGTTATCCCTACCTGAAATCCCCGAATTACGTCGTAAAAAACCCGCAGTACTATTTCCGGCCAAGTCTCGGATGGTCGAAAATATCGAGCGGTAACGTCGCATTTCGTTATTATCCCAAAGGATTTCTGTTCGATGTTTCGGGATGCAGTATTTTTTGTGATTCGCACCGCGAGATGCTCTTCGAAGCCGGTTTTTTGAATTCGGTCGTCGCAAAGGCAATGCTCGAGATGATTTCTCCGACGGTGAATTATGAAGCCGGCCATATTGCAGCACTTCCACTGATTCACAGCAAAGATAAAATAGACGAAGTCTGCCGTCTGGCGGAACAAAATATCGAAATCTGCCGTCAGGATTGGGATGATTTCGAAACCTCCTGGCAATTCCGGTGTCATCCTCTGATGCAGAAATCCATGCCGATTTCGGATGCTTTTGAACGCTGGGCTTCAGTTTGCAGGGCTCGCTTTGAAACACTCAAATCCAATGAAGAAAAGCTCAATCGCATTTTTATACATATTTATGGACTCGATAAAGAACTCAGTCCAAAAGTACCGCCGCGCCAGGTCAGCGTATTGCATGCCGATATAAACCGCGATATTCGCAGTCTGCTCAGTTATATCGTGGGATGTCTGTTTGGCCGCTATTCCCCCGAAATCCCCGGTATTGTACATGATAAGAATTCTGAAAAATGCGAAGAAATACTGATGGTAACAGAGAATTCCTTTGGTAATGGAATCGATCTGGCAGCTCAGATCTGCGCATTCATCAAAAAACAATTCGGCCCGCAATACTACGAAGATAATATCGCCTTTATTGCGAAATCACTCAGCGACAATGATGTGCCGGATTCTGCGGTCCGACACTATCTGATGTCCGGATTCTATGCAGATCATCTGAAAATATATCAAAAACGTCCTATTTACTGGCAGTTCGACTGCGGCCGGAATGCCGGATGCCGGATTTATGTCTATATTCATCATTATCATCAGAACACCCTGAAAAAGATTCGCACAAAATATATTCATCCCTGGCTGGTCTATACAAAGAATATATTATCCGAATTGCAGTCTGTTCCGAAAAAGCAACAGGATACATTGCAGATCAATAAATTATCGGATCGCGTGGATGCCCTGAGTTCCTATGAATTGCTTCTGCAAAAATACGAAGGCACGCCGCTCGATCTCAACGACGGCATTCGGCATAATTACAAAATACTCGGAGAGCTTTTACAAAAAATATAAGACTATGTTTAACCCGCCTGGATATGTTTGAGCAGGATGCATATCCCGCTATATCCACACAGATTAAACAAGGTCCTGTTACTTTGCTTTATCTGTTTTTTTATCCTGCTTTTTCTGCGTTTTCTTAATCAAACTAATAATACCTTTAATATCATCTCTGGCGTGATCTGCGCAGGTTTTGCCATCTTCCTCCACACCCATAAGGGCTTCCTGATAAAAGTATTCGTCACAGTTCACATCATAATCAGGATCATCTTCATTTCTCTCACAGAAAACATTCATTTTTCTCAATAATTCTTCCTGATATTCCAATGCGGTCTTACCATTCTTATTCTTCGCATTAACATCACCACCGGATTTTATATATTTTTTTGCAGTCTTAGGACTTTCAGTCCGCATGAGGATAGTCGTTCCGTCCGCATTGGGCTTTGTAATATCTGCTCCCAATTCCAGGAGCTTATCAAAGAGAAGAGTATTGCCATGTCCGCCACTGAAACAATTACCGCCATAACTGAGTGTTTCAAACAGAAGCGTTACGCCTTTATCATTATAAGCGTTGATATCCGCCTTATTCTCAATCAGCTTTTTCACTAATGCGTCATCCTTGCTTCCTTTGCAATTCGGCCTCAGCCATGCACATTCACTGCAATTGAAGTCCCTGTCCTGTTCTTCAAAAATAGTCCACAATATATATGGTTTCATTTTATCATAATCATCATCTTCCAGACGCTTTATATCTTCCAGAGTGCAGCCAAATACTGCTCTATCGAGCGCAAAGGCATATTTGGCATAATCCGATAATTCTTTCGATGCCAGGATCTCGTCGTCGCTCTTCCAGTCCGGAACTGCCGATTTTTTTGCACTGGATTCTTCCGCTGACTTTTTTGCCTCGAGTTCCCGAGCCCTGGCTTCTTCTTCTGTCCAGGCTTCTGCCATCATCTTATTTATAGCGTCAACTTTTGCCATAGGATCCATCCTGGTCTTCGCCGCAGGTTCATTCAGAACATTGAGTTCTTCCGGATTGGGCGTTTCTGCATTGGCAGCTTCCGGACTGGGCGTTTCTGCAATCACTGCTTCCGGATTGGGCGTTTCTGCAACAGATTCATTCACTGCCTCCTGCTGCTCCGCATTCTTCGACTTCCTGCTGCATCCGGCAATATCCAGAACAAGCACGACAATAACAAGTATCATGAAGAATATGTGTTTCATCATTTTAATCTCCGTATCCATCACAGATTTATCACTCACTAGTTACCGAAACGTTATATTAAACACAACGCAAATTATTTCTCTCTATATTCCATAAAGTGTGCGTGAATATAAAAAACGCCCGGCGTATTGCTCTGCAATAGCCGGGCGCAAAGGCGCGTATCCCCGCAGGGGAAAGCGCCGAAAAGCGAGCTGTATGGACGTGCTCTGGCACGTCCATAGGCGAGCTATTCATCCACAGGATCATCCTCGGGAGCGGAATCCTCTTCAGGCTCCTCATCCTCTTCTTCATCGACAGAATCGTCGATTTCTTCCTCGGGTTCGTCATCGATATTATCGAGTTCGTCGTCGGCAGAATCATCGACCGGAACCGAAGTCAGTTCCACATCGTCTTCCGACTCATCCGAAAATGCAGCCACCGCAACGACATGCTCATTTTCGCCGATATTCATCAGCTTGACGCCGGCAGCCGAACGCCCAGTGATGCGGATTTCGCTGACGCGCGTGCGAATGATCGTACCGCCATCCGTCGCGAGCAGCAGATGATCATCATCCTGAACGACGAGAGCGCCGACGACATGACCGTTCTTTTCGCGGACATTGATGGCACGGATACCGGAACCACCGCGTCCCTGCAGACGATGCTCAGAAATCGACGTTCGCTTGCCGTAGCCGCGCTCCGTCACGGTCAGGAGCATGCTGTCGGAATCGTGGATGACTTCCATCGAAACGACTTCATCGCCATTGCGAAGCTTGATGCCGCGCACGCCGCGCGCAATTCGCGACATCGGGCGCAGAATCTTCGAATCGAACAGAACCGACTGACCGTTGCGCGTCACGAGCAGGACGTTGTCATCATCATGTACGATGCTGGCGGCAATCAGACGATCACCTTCGCGGAAATTGAGGGCTTTGAGGCCATTTTTGCGGCACCGTGAGAAGGCTTCAATCGGCGTCTTCTTGATGACACCGCCGGCCGTCACCATCATGATATAGCCCGTAAATCCATCGCGCGAAAGCGGCAGAATCGTCGCAATATCCTCGTTGGGTTCGAGCTTGGGCAGCAAATTGATGATCGGACGGCCCTTCGAAGTACGGCTGCCGGTCGGAAGCTCATAGACCTTGAACGCAAAGGCGCGGCCGAGCGTCGTAAAGACCTGTATCCATTGGTGCGACGAAGCCACAAAGACATCGCGCACGTAATCATCATCCTTTGTCCCCATGCCATTCTTGCCGCGGCCGCCGCGTTTCTGCGCCTGATACTCGCTGATGGGCATGCGTTTGATGTAGTTCTGCTGCGTGCGCGTCACCATGCAGTATTCTTCCGCAATCAGATCCTCATCTTCGATTTCAATCTCATCCTCGACGATCTGCGTACGGCGCGCATCCCCGTAACTGGCTTTCGCTTCCTGGAACTCGCCGATAATAATGTTGTCCAGACGTTCCTTCGAATTCAGGGTCGCTTCATAATCCGCGATGTTGCGCAGGACTTCGGCCAACTCTTCCAGAATCTTGTTGCGTTCCATGCCGGTCAGGCGCTGCAGACGCATTTCCAGAATGGCCTTGGTCTGGATTTCGGTCAAATCAAACCGCGCCATGAGTTGATCCCTGGCCTGATTGGCATCGTTGCTGCCGCGAATAATCGAGATAACTTCGTCCAGATGATCGAGCGCGATCTTGAAGCCTTCCAAAATATGGGCGCGTTCGCGCGCCTTGCGCAGCAAATAAATCGTTCTGCGGACGACGACGTCGCGCCGGAACTCGATAAAGTACGACATTACCTCCTTGAGGCTCAGGATCATCGGGCGGTTGTTCACGACCGCAAGCATGATGATGCCAAATGTCGTCTGCAGCTGTGACTGCTTATAGAGCTGATTCAGAACGACCTGCGGCGGCACATCCTTTTTGATCTCAATGACGATGCGCATGCCGTGGCGGCCGGATTCATCGCGCAGCGTATGAATGCCGTCGATCTTCTTTTCCTTGACGAGCTGGGCAATCTTTTCGACCAGACGTGCCTTGTTGACCTGATAGGGAATTTCGGTGACGACGAGCGCATTGTGCCCATGGACGACTTCTTCCTCGACCTTTGCGCGCACGCGGATTTTCCCCATGCCCGTATTGTAGGCTTCATAAATCCCTTTGCGGCCGTGAATCGTGCCATACGTCGGAAAATCAGGTCCTTTCACGATTTGCATGAGATCACGCGTCGTACAGTCCGGATTCTGCATCATATAAATGAGGCCATCACAGACTTCGCCCAGATTGTGCGGCGGAATGCTCGTCGCCATACCGACGGCAATACCGTTGGAACCATTCACGAGCAGCAGCGGAATCTTCGTGGCCAGCACGACCGGTTCCATCTCGGCGCCATCGAAGTTCGGCACGAAATCGACCGTGTCCTTATCGAGGTCGCACAACACATGCTCGCTGATCTTCGCCAGTTTGGCTTCGGTATAACGCTGTGCAGCGGGGGGATCGCCGTCGATCGAACCGAAGTTGCCCTGCCCTTCGACCAGGATATAGCGCATATTAAAAGGTTGAGCGAGTCGCACGAGGGCGTCGTAAGCCGCAGAATCGCCGTGGGGATGGTATTTACCGATGACATCACCGACGATACGCGCGGATTTCTTGGTGGTTTTATCGCATCCAATCTTGCTCATCGCAAACAGAATGCGTCGATGAACGGGTTTGAGGCCGTCGCGGACATCGGGCAGCGCGCGCCCCACAATGACGCTCATCGAATAGGCCAGATAACTCGTCTTTAATTCTTCATCAATGCTGACTTGCTCTACATTGACGTGTTCAGTTGGGAGTGTTTTTTCTTCATCTGCCATGCATTGGGCCTCCTTTTGCCCAAAATCAGGGCGTGTTTAGCATACTTTTCGCGTTTTGTGGCCAAAAATGCCCCTAATTTGCATTTTTTATGTTCGATCGACAGGGGGTCGATTTTTACGACAGATGCAATACAGAGCCAAATAGGCTTTAATTTTTTACTGCTCGCCTTTTTGCCTGCCGGCAAATGCGGCTCCCTTTCGGCGCTATCGACCTCCCCTACCCGATCATCCGCAACACACATCACCCTACTCTCTCGCTGTCACAAGCAGACAATAAGTCTGGTGGGAGGTCGATACGCGCCTCTGTCATCGGCTATCGCTCCCGCGATACGCCGATGACTGTCTCACCAATCCGAATATCATGCACAAGGATGGGGGCTGCATCTTTCGATCTATTTGGCGATGGTTTTGAGCTAGTAAAAGCTCATCACACATGAAAACGTCAACAATGATATAGGATTCGACCTAATAACATGGCTAGAGAATTATTGACAGATCATAAATCATTATCTCACTAATTCAAAATTACATACAACGCTATGATTACTTACAATAATTTGTTTTAGGACACCCCATCTCCGATTCCTTACACATATCAGAACATGTCCCACTCTTCGCCTCACAGCCATAATTATTAATAATTAAATTCGCCAAATTAGCCTGACTTTGCCAACCTCCGTTTGAACAAAGCAATCCTTGATCTGGATTCTTCGAACTACATTTAATATACCCATTTATGCATTTTCCACATTCAGTATCATTCAAACAAGATGCTTTATGCCCTCCATCGAAGCAATCTTCCTCTTTCCAGTGCCCACCATCACAGTTCTTTTTAATCTTCCCTATACCACCTTCTACATTTTTACAAATGGAAGTACTTGATTCATTACATTCTGCACATGCCATATTAACACTATCACATCCTAATCCACACGTATTTTGAGTGATCCATCTCCCCCCTATACATTTATCAAATTTAGAATCGCTACATCTTGTTTTGCCATTAACGCACTCACCGCATGATTTGCCATTGCAGGAGTTTTCACAATATTTTGAAACATATTTGTTAAGACCATCACCCAAGGCTGCTGCATCACTTGCCGACTGTGGATAATAACCGTTGGCACATTTATATTCAAAAGCATGGTATGAAGAATTCCCTTCATAATCAATACATCCAAGAACTTCTTCGCCATTCAAACAAATGCCTATACCAACAAATTTATCATCGTATACTTTGCATGAGAA
>JAEEGL012372376.1_pt1 | contig 21763 bp, 17 predicted proteins | sample 9134231 | NCBI WGS metagenome assembly JAEEGL01 (sample SAMN16246548, study PRJNA631951) | gut metagenome | biome: gut microbiome; feature: rumen; material: fiber-attached | host: Bos | place: Iran: Karaj | collected 2018-10
CTTGAATGGTCAACAGAAAGAGCTCAGTCAAGAATGGAAAACCTTATTACATCTAACAAGTACGGTCCAAAGGGACAGAAGCTTGACGCTGTATACTGCTCTAACGACTCTACAGCACAGGGTGTAACAACAGCTCTCCTTTCTGCTGGATATGATGCTTCTAACTTCCCTGTAATCACAGGTCAGGACTGCGATATCACATCTGTAAAGAACATGATCAAGGGAACACAGTCAATGTCTGTATTCAAGGATACACGTACTCTTGCTTCAAAGGTAGTTGAAATGGTAGAAGCTATCCTTGGTGGTAAGTCAGCACCTGTAAATGATACAAAGACATACAACAACAACGTAAAAGTTGTTCCATCATTCCTTTGTGAACCAGTATTCGGTGATGTAAACAACTACAAGAAGTTGCTTGTTGATTCTGGATACTACAAAGAATCAGAACTTAAATAGTCTGATTTGACAGAATAAAAGGGCTGGCTGTCCTTCTTGGATGACAGCCCTTTTTTTAATTCATTATTCAAAACTTTTTAATTCATAATTTTAATTATTAAAACGAGGGGTTCCAATGGCTAAGACATTATTGGAAATGAAAAATATCACCAAGGTTTTTCCCGGTGTAAAAGCGCTCGATAATGTTAATCTTACAGTTGAAGATGGTGAGATTCACGCAATCTGCGGCGAAAACGGTGCTGGAAAATCAACTTTGATGAATGTTCTGAGCGGTATTTATCCATACGGAACATATGACGGCGACATTGTTTATGATGGTGAAATCTGTAAGTTTCAGACAATCAGAGACAGTGAAGCAAAAGGTATTGTAATTATTCACCAGGAACTTGCACTTGTTCCACTTTTGACAATTGGTGAAAACATGTTCCTCGGAAACGAAAGAGGAAATAAAGCAAAAATCAACTGGTCTGAAACCTTTGATAAAGCTGATGAGCTTTTGAGAACTGTTGGACTTAAGGATTCGTCAAAAACACTTATTAAGGATCTTGGTGTTGGTAAACAGCAGCTTGTAGAAATTGCCAAGGCTCTTGGTAAAAATGTACGCCTGCTTATTCTTGACGAGCCTACCGCTTCTTTGAATGATACAGAAGCAAAGCATCTGCTTGATCTTATGCTTGAATTCAAAAAGCAGGGAATGACATGTATTATCATTTCCCACAAATTAAACGAAATTTCTTATGTTGCAGATAAGATTACAGTTATCCGCGACGGACAGACAATCACAACACTTGATAAAAAGAAAGATAACTTTACTGAAGATATGATTATTTCTGCCATGGTTGGCCGAAGCCTTACCGATCGATTCCCTAAACGAGAACCACATGTTGGTGAAGTTTGCTTTGAAGTTAAAGACTGGTGCGTAGATCATCCTGTATTCGACGGAATTAAGGTTTGCGACCACATTAACTTTAACCTGCGCAAGGGCGAAGTTCTTGGAATTGCCGGCCTTATGGGTGCTGGTCGAACAGAGCTTAGTATGAGTATCTTTGGTCATTCCTACGGAGCAAATATCCGCGGGCATATATATATGAATGGTAAGGAAGTTTCTTTCCCTACTGTTAAATCTGCAATCAATGCCGGTCTTGCATATGTTACAGAAGATCGAAAGGGTAATGGACTTATTCTTACTGAATCAATCTGTAAAAACACAACTGCTGCAAAACCAGAAAAGATTTCAAAACATTACATCCTTGACTTTGACAAGGAACGTCAGTATTCCGAAGAAATGGCAAAGGAAATGCATACAAAGTGTGCAAGCGTAATGGAAAATGTAGGAAACCTTTCGGGTGGAAACATGCAGAAGGTTCTGGTTGGAAAATGGCTTTTTGCTGAGCCTGATATCCTTATTCTGGATGAACCAACCCGCGGTATTGATGTTGGTGCAAAATACGAAATCTACTGTATCATCAACAAGATGGTTGCTGAAGGAAAATCTGTTATCATGATTTCTTCCGAAATGCCTGAGCTTTTGGGCATGGCCGACCGTATCTACGTTATGAACGAAGGCAAGATGATTGCCGAAATGGACGGAAAAGAAGCAACACAGGAAAAAATCATGACTGAGATTATTAACTCAGGAAAAACAGTTGAATTAGGAGAATAAAAATGGCAGAAAAAAAATCAAGTAATGCTGTAAATACAGTAAAATCAGTTCTAAAAAGCAACACAATGCTTTTTGTACTTGTAGGAGTAATGATTCTGTTTGAAATCTTAATCAGAATCACAGGACACGGTTCTTTGTTTGCTCCTGCTAACGTTACAAATATTATCCGCCAGAATGCTTATGTAGCTATTCTTGCAACAGGTATGCTTCTTTGTATTCTTACTGGTGGTAACATCGATTTGTCTGTTGGTTCTGTAGTAGCACTTGTTGGTGCTCTTGCAGGTGTATTCATTGTAAACTGGCACTGGCCAATCTGGCTTGCAATTTTGGGTTGTATTATAATTGGTACTGCAATTGGTGCTTTCCACGGTTTCTTTATTGCTTACATTCACATTCCACCGTTCATTACAACTCTTGCAGGTATGCTCTTGTGGCGTGGTGTTGCAACTATCGTTTTGGATGGTCGTCCAATCGCTCCATTCCCAGACAAGTATCTTAAACTTTTTGAAAGCTACATTCCAAATCCAAGTGAAGCAACTGTTGAAAAGTTTGGTGAAATTGAATTGTTCGATGAATGGATTGATAAATACACACTCATGATCACTTTGATCATTACTTGTATTGCAATTCTTGCTTACGTAATTCTTGAAATTGTAAGCCGCCGCAACAAGATTAAGAAGAACTATACTGTTTCTTCAAGAGGTTCATTCATTGCAAAGCTTGTTGTTCTTTCAATTGTAATCTTCATCATTGGTCAGTTCCTTGCTCGTGACCGTGGTCTTCCAGTTGTATTAATTCTTCTTGGTGTAATCATTGCAATCTATTCTTACTTTACACAGAACACTGTTCCTGGCCGCTACCTGTACGCAATTGGTGGTAACGAAAAGGCCGCTCGTCTTTCTGGTGTAAACACAAAGAATGTAATGTTCTTTGCATATACAAACATGGGATTCATTGCTGCTGTTGCCGCTTTGGTAACAATTGCTCGTATGAACTCTGCTCAGCCAACTTCTGGTCAGAACTATGAAATGGATGCTATCGCTTCCTGCTTCATTGGTGGTGCATCGGCATACGGTGGAACTGGTACAGTAAGTGGTGCTGTAATTGGTGCTATCTTCATGGGTGTATTGAACAATGGTATGTCTATCCTTGGTGTAGACATGAACTGGCAGCGTGCTGTTAAGGGTACTGTACTTCTTGCTGCCGTAATCTTTGACGTTGTGTCAAAGCAGAAAAAGGCTTCAAAAAAAGCGTAACTTTTTTTTCATAATTCTTAAAAAGACTCCATCCGGATTTTTTTTACTGGCACAGAACTGCAACCTCTGTGTCAGTTTTTTTTGCTTCGACAGGCTCAGCAACCTCAAGTGTTTAGTTTGTCGAAGGGCCATAGATGCTGGAAGCATTATGAAATCCCGACTCAATTACAACCTTATCAAGATTGTATTTATCAACGTAGGTCGGGTCGAGCCAGACTGTAGGAATGTCTGTGTAGCCGTTGTTAATAGCACTTACTCGGAAGTTTCCATCGGGGAGGGCTTCTTTTTTTGCAAGGCGAACTGCAAACTCTGCCGCAAGCTCTGCAAGACGTATGATTGGTTTATAAATTGTAAATGCCTGCTTTCCCTGAACAATGTACTGACAAGCCGCAATATCTGCATCCTGGCCGCATACCGGAATATAAATATCAGGATAGTAGCGTGAGATTGCCTGAATTACACTAGCGGCAACTGCATCGTTCCCGCAGATAATTGCATCGGGGAAAACATCGCTTTTCAAAATCCTTACCATTTCCTGGTATGAAAGATCGTAGTTCCAGCTGTCTGTATGAAAAACATGATTTATTTTTACAGGCGACTTTCGGACAATTCTGTTGATGCCGTCGTTTATAAGCGTCATGTTAAAATCTTCTTTTGGTCCAAGAATACAGTACCAGTTTGTTCCTGTTGTATGCCTCATCATTTGCGAAGCCATTTCTTCGCCAACCTTTTCGCTGTCGATTGTCATGTAAAGATTTATGTCGCAGTTTAAGGTAAGACGGTCATATGAAATTACGGGAATGCCCTTTGCGCGGATTTTCTGAATGCTTTCGGTAATAGAAGCCGCATCCTTTGGAAGCACGACAATTGCATCTGTTCTGTCCATAAGGTACATGAGCTGCCTGTTTTGTTCATCAAGATTGTTTCCTGCATTCTGGACAATAACATCGGCACCAAGCTCCTTGGCCTTGTTTATAAAAATATCCATGTCGCGCTGCCAGCGTTCAATTGCAAGTGTGTCTATAGAAAATCCGATTGTGATTTTATTTTCCGGAGTAGCAAAGGCTGCTTTTTCTGTAGAAGGCTGCTTTTGTTTTTTACAGGCTGTAATACTTAAGCACAGAAGAACGAGTACAAACGGCTTTAAAAATCTTTTCATTTTTGTTTATCCTTTCTGTATTCTTTTGGCGAAAATCCGTATTTAGATTTGAAGATTCGGCTGTAATAATTCTGATCGTTATATCCAACCTGAGCAGTGATTTCTTTTATAGAAAGATCTGTCTGTGCCAGAAGCTCGCACGATTTTTCAAGGCGCTTATCCGAAACAAAGTTTATGAAGGTTTCGCCTTTTTCTTCTTTAAAGAGCTTACTCAAATAGAACGAGCTTACACCTGCCATGTCGGCGGCCATTTCAAGAGAAATATCCTTTGAAAGGTTCTGCTCAACGTAGTCGCACACTTTTTTAATGATTGGGTTTGTATCTGTTTTTCTGATGTTTGAAATTGCAGCGGTACATTCAAGCAGGAACGCCTGTGCAAAATCTTTAATGAGCTTCTGGTCGTTGAGTGAGCTCAAGGTTGCAAAAGCGTTGTCATAAGTTGCGCTCGAAAAGCTTTTATTAATTTCGCGGGTAGTGTTATTTGCAGTAACAATAAGCTCAAAGAAAGAGTTTTTGATTTTGTCTAAGGAAAGGTCACCCGAAAAAAGCTCAGTTGTAAAAAGCTCAAGGAAGGATTTTACTCCGTTTGAATCTCCTGTCGAAAGCTTTTTAAGAATCTGATTTTTAAATTCTCCGTGGCTTGAGTTTTGTCTTGAGCCAGTGTCTGCCTGCGATGTTATTACAACCTTAGTTGAATCTGCAAAAACAAGACCTCCGTTTGTGTCTGCCTTGTTCAGTGCCGAAAGCGCTTCGTTGTAAGATTCCTGAAGGCGGTTTCTGTCGCTTGCAATTGTGCTCACTCCGCCGCGGATTCCGGAAGAAATATTGTAGCACATGAGGTTGTAGTATTTTTTTATCTGCTCCTGAACTTCATTAACATCAGGGTTTTCGGAAAATACAGGGAAGAATAAAACAATTCTGTTCATCATGAAGGAGCTTATAAGACAGCGGTGCTCCTTGTTCAATAATTCGTGAAGCTTTATATATGTAGAATACTGATTGTCGGAATTGATGTTCGGAAATTCAAAGCAGCAGAAAACCCATGGAGTTTCAGAAAGATTAAAATAATCAAGATACGCTGTAAGGTCAATTGATTTTTCGTTGTTGAAAATACAGGCGTAAATAAAATCGTTTTCAATCATCGGCGAAACAAGATCAAGCTTTTTGTGAAGCTCCATGTCTGCGCTAAGCTTTCCCTGCTTTTCCTGAATGAGCTGCATTGCTCCGCGGATTGTTTCTATTACAACGTTTCTGTTTACAGGCTTTGTAATGTATTTATAGGCACCAAGCTCAATGGCTGTCTGTGCATATTGAAAGCGGTCAAAGGCACTCAAGATTACAAAAACAATATTCGGCTTGAGCTTTGTAATTACGCTTACAGTTTCAAGTCCGCTAAGGCCCGGCATGTTAATATCCATAAAGATAATGTCGATTTTTTCTTTCATTACAATTTCAATTGCTTCTGTGCCGGAAAGGGCAGTGAATACCTTTGCTTCATCTGCAAAGTTTTTGTTTATAATAAAAGAAAGAGAATCAATTACAATCTGTTCATCATCAGTAATCAGTATATTAAACATTTGGTACCTTAATTATAAATTTAGTTCCTTTGCCGTTTTCGCCGTCTGTTATATCAAACAAATCTGCGCGGTGGAATTCAAGCTGAAGCCTTAAGAATACACTTATAAGACCAGTTCCATTGTGTGTAGAGTTCTTGTCTAAAACCTCTGGAGCAAGTCTTGTTGTGCCCGAAGCAACTGCTTCAAAAACTGCCTTTCGTGTATTTTCAGGCATGCCGTCTCCGTTGTCCGAAACACTGATAATTATAAACTCATCAGTTTTTTCTACACAAAGGCGAACCTTTCCTTTTGATTTTTTTAGTCCGTGCTTAATGCAGTTTTCAACAAGCGGCTGCAAGGTCATGGAAGGAATGTGCTGTGGGAATGAGCCTTCGGGAATCTCCTTTGTAAACTCAAGCCTGTTTCCAAACCTTACTTTCATTATATATACAAAATTATCTATTAAACCAAGTTCTTCGTCAATTGTGGCGGTGCGGCTTTGCTGCTGAATGTTGTAACGGAAAAAGTCTGCAACCTGTTCCATAAAGTAACAGGTCTTGTCTGCATTTTCCATCATGGCAAGCTGTGCACCTGTGTTGAGAGTGTTAAACAAAAAGTGCGGATTAATCTGATTTTGAAGGGCACGCAGCTGGGCATCTGTATAAAGCGACTGCATTTCAACTTCCTTTTCTTTAAGGTCAGATTCAATGCGTGCCTTTTCCCAGATTGTATCAATGTACTCGCGGATACTTATAATCATCCTGTCAAAGGCTTTACACAAGTTCCCGATTTCATCATTTGAGTTACGGTTGAACAAAGGAATATCAAAATCACCCTGAGAAACTTTATGCGAAACCTCAGAGATTTCTACAAGCGGCTCCATAATAGAAGTGATCGTAAAATAAAGTACAAAGAAAATGAGAACAGAAAAAACCAGAAAGAAAAGAATACTGAGCATATTTGTAAGGGTAATTCTATGCTGATTTTCATTATAGCGTGTGGCGTTCTGCTGCAGGCGAAGCTTGTTCAATTCAAGAATCTGGCTTGTAAGATAGTTGTAGCTGTCCATCGCATATTTGTAATTGATGGTAGCTTCTTCTTCTGCGTTTGCTCGTCGTGCAGATACTGCCTGATTACTGTAATACAAAAATGCTTCGGTCAGCTGATGAACAATATATTCTTTATGAGCAACCTCGTTTCGCGAAGGAAAATCCTGGAGCGTTTCAGAAAAGGTTTCTGCTTTAATTCTTGAATTATAAAATGCGTCGATGCTTTCGAAGGTTCGGTAGTTCACATAATTTTCCATAGACTTTTCTGTAGAAGAAAGGGTTTGCGTAAAGTCTGTAAGCTCCGAGTTTGATTTATAAACATCACCTAAGTTTTGCATTGACCAGGTTGTAAAACGCATTGTCATAAAAATTGTTGCAGCAAGCATTACAATTGCAATACCAATACAAAGCATTATTCGCCAGCGGAGACTTTTGTTTCTGATATAATGAACAGGGTTCAGCTTTAATAAACGCGCGTCTTTCATTGCTTTGCCCTTGTGATTTTTACACCTGCTGTTACATAGCTGTTTGCGTAGCCCTTGTTTCTGTATTCAAAAAGCTCCTGCATTGCAGCTTTACCAATTCGTTCAGGGTCAAGCGAGAACAGTTCAGTTATAAAGCCCTTTTGTAAATATAGCTGGCACACTTCGTTTGTTCCAAAGCCAAGCAGCTTGTAAGAGTAGGCCGGAAACGTTTCAGAAAGAAGCTGTGCCGACATAATTGTATCGTCTTCAGTCAGCGAAATAAAAATGTTGCTGTTTGATTCAAGCTCGAAGTTTGGCGGAATGCTTTCTATTACAGAAGAAACAATCTGCGGTTTGTCCTGAATCGTTCGCTGTATGCTGCTTATGATGTTTGTTGTATTTATAGAAATTGAATCACTTATAATGTAAACGTTTCCGCCCTGAGGAAGAAAACCGATTACTTCATCTGCAACGCGTTTTCCCATTTCCCAGTAGTTTGCACCAACATAAGAAATCTGCTGAAGGTTTGCAGAAAACTGACCTGTTGTAACAAGTGGAATTACAGGATTGTCCTTGCGCTGAAGCATAACAGGTGTGTCGTCAGGAGAATCAACATATGCAATAATTCCGTCGGCATTAAGGAACGAACAATAATCAATAAGATTTTGAAGCGAGGTTGTGTCTGCCTGCGAGGTTGGAACGTGAAGATCTACAACCGCGTTATAGGATTTTTCAAGGCTGGCTGCACCTTTATAAAGCTCGGTAAGGAAGCTTTGATTTTCGTAAGTTCCTGTGATAATTATATGGTAAAGACATGTGTCTGCCGGATTATAATCATTCTGGATTTTAAGTTTATTGCGAGACTGCATGAAGGTGATGTAAAAAAAAATTAAGAAAAAGAGGAGTCCTATTAAAGTAAAGGTTAAAAGCACCCACTTAATTAGCCGTTGTTTTTTCTTTTCCATATTCAAAGACGATTTTGTTTTTCTTATAATCCGCTGTTACAGTTCCGCCCTTTGCAAGAGAACCAAAAAGAACTTCATCAACAAGCTGATTAGCAATGTTTTCTTCTATTGTTCGTGCCATGTTTCTGGCTCCAAACTCTTTTGAATAGCCTTGTTCTGTAAGGTAGTCTATGCACTTGTCCGAAACAGTAAGATTGATTTTTCGTTTTTTGATTCTTTGTGCAAGCTTGAAAATTTCCTTCTGGCAAACCATGCGAACAATTTTTTTGTCCAGGTATCCGAATGGAATAACTGCATCAAGACGGTTACGGAACTCTGGAGGGAATACCTTGTTTACGGCTTCAAAAAGTGTTGCTTCATCGTAAGCCGCATCCTGTGTTCCAAAGCCAATACCGGCTCTTTCCATATCACGAGCACCGGCGTTACTTGTCATGATTATCATGCAGTTGCGGAAGTCTGCCTTGCGTCCCTGATTGTCTGTAAGAATACCGTAATCCATTACCTGAAGAAGTATGTTGAAAATATCCTCGTGTGCCTTTTCAATTTCATCAAAAAGAATAATTGCATTAGGGTTTTTGCGAACATCCTTTGTAAGAAGTCCGCCTTCTTCAAAGCCAACGTAGCCCGGAGGCGAACCAACAAGTCGGCTTACAGAATGCTTTTCCTGATACTCACTCATATCGTAGCGGAGTAGTGGCTCACCCAAGGTTTCTGCAAGAGAACGTGCAAGCTCTGTTTTACCACAACCAGTTGGACCTACAAAAAGATAACATGCCTCTGGCTTATCAGGATTTCTGAAGCCTGCTCGTGCGCGCTTAACTGCTTTTGTAAGAGTTTGAACTGCTTTGTCCTGTCCGAATATCTGTGCGCCAAGACTGTGCTCTAAGAAGCGGAGTGTATCCTTCTGGTCTCCTGTAACAGAGTCTATCGGGAGCTTTGCAATTTTTGCAGTAATTTTACGGATTGTGGCAACGTTTATTTGTGTGTTGTAGTTGTGAATCTTCTGGTAAGCACCCGCTTCATCAATAATGTCTATTGCTTTATCTGGCAGACGCTTGTCCGGCATATATTGAACAGACATATCTACAGCGGCTTCAAGTGCAGAAGGTGCATATTTTACGTTGTGGTATTCCTCGTATTTTGGAAGAAGTCCCTTAAGGATTTTTACAGTCTCTTCGCGGCTTGGTTCAAGAATATCAATCTTCTGGAAGCGGCGTGAAAGTGCACGGTCCTTTTCAAAATGAGAAGAATATTCTTCAAAGGTTGTAGAACCAATTATGCGGATGCTTCCATCGGCCAGGGCAGGCTTGAGTAAGTTTGCAGCATCCATCTGCGAGCTTCCGTTTGAACCTGCACCCATAATCATGTGGATTTCATCTATAAACAAAATTGATTTTTTCTTTTCTTTAAGCTCATCAACTACAGAGTGAAGTCGCTCTTCAAAATCTCCGCGGAATTTTGTTCCTGCTAAAAGAAGTCCAAGGTCGAGCGAATAAATTGTAAAGCCTTTAAGAAGCTCCGGAACATCACCCGAAACTATGCGCTGTGCAAGGCCTTGTGTAATTGCAGTTTTTCCAACTCCGGCATCTCCAACATGAAGAGGATTATTCTTACTGCGGCGGCACAAAATCTGAACTGTTCGTTCAATTTCTTCTTCACGTCCAACAAGAATATCGTAGGCGCCTTTTTTTGCCTGTTCTGTCATGTTTACTGCAAAACGGTCAAGTCCGCCTTCGTTATTTGTCATCATGCCTTCTGGCATCTGTGGGTTTTGTGCTTTAGAACGATCCTTTGTTGCAGTTCCGTGAACACCTTTTATGCGGCTTATTGTTTCAAGAAGTCTGAGCTTATCAAGACCGCTTGAACGCATGTAATATGAACAGTAATTCTTTTTTTCATCAAACATGCTCACAAGTACATCTGTAATATCAATCATTTCCGATTCGCTTGAAACACAATGGAAAACTGCTCTGTTCATTACAGACTGAAAGCCCATTGATTCAACAGGGGCATTTACGAGATCTTTATTTGCCTGTTCAGAAACTACAGGAACTTTATTTGCTAAAAAATCGGCAAGGTTTTCTTTAAGGGAATCGGCATCGCTTCCACTTTCGCTAAGGATGTGGTATACAAAATCATCCTGCAGCGCAACAGATAAAACATGCTCTGGTGTGAAAAATTCATGATGAGAAGATTTTGCTTTTGCAAGCGATTCAGACAGAATTTTTGTAAGCATAGGGCTTACCTTCATCTGCCTTACAATCGATTTTGGTTTTTGTTCGTCTGCCAAATTATTTCCCTTGAAAAAAAAGGTTTACTCAACTTCAACCCGAAGCGGAAAACCATTCTTTTTTGCGATGCTTCGCGTAAGATTTGTTCTGGAAACCGCAACGTCATAAGTGTATGTACCAACTACTGCGCTTCCAGCTTGATGTACTGCCAGCATAAGCTGTTCTGCATCCTCGTGTGATTTATTAAAAACAGAAACAAGAACGTCTACAACAAACTCCATAGTTGTAAAATCATCATTGTAGAATACAACATCTTTTTCTGGAGGAACTTCTATTGAGGTAACTTCTGCAATATCGCTATGTGCATTTTGATAGTCATGCAACTGGTCGCTTATATCATGCAGTCGTTGATTTAATGATCCACTCATACTGTTAAATATAGCACATTTTTAAGTTGTGGGCAAATAAAACCGATAATAACACTATGGCAAAGAAAAAACTAAAACTTAAATTCCAGTATGATTCGCCGGTAATGCTTACTTTTGCATTTATAACTCTGATTGTTTTTGTTCTTGATGTGTTTGCATTAAAAGGCAAGCTCAAAGACATGTGGCTTGTTACTCCAACTGCAGCCGGTGGTGCTTTTCCGTTTGCTTTTTCTGATTTTCGTTCTATATTAAGGCTCTTTATTCATGTTTTTGGATATTCTCAGAACGAAGTGCTTATATGTAATCTCATTTTTATTTTACTGTTGGGCCCTCAAATGGAAGACCGCTATGGTTCTGTAATAATCGGAATTATGATTTTTGTTTCTTCGCTGTTTTCGGGTGTGTTGAACGCATGCTTTTGTAAAAATGCAGTTTGCGGGGCAGAGCCTGTTGTTTTTATGCTTATCCTTCTTTGGACAATGATGCAGCTTTCGCGCAGTAAGATTTCGGCTAGTGCCATTGCTGTAATTGCGCTGTTTATTGCCATGCTTGTTTTCCGCAAAAATCCAAACGGGGTAGTGGGAATTGCAGTAATTGCCGCAGGAGGCCTTTGTGGAAGTCTGTTTGCCTTCTTAACCTCGCCAAAGGCACATAAGGCTAAAAAGAATGAAGCTGCCCTTGCAGAATTTAATGATGAAGCAAGCCCAAGATTTTCATTAAAAAGCACCGGTGCTAAAAAAGGCAGCGCCGACCGCAATAAAAAATCAGATATCGACGACGAAACAACTGTTGTCGGCAGCATCGAGCTTTAAAGTCCGTTACCATTTTTCGCAAATCTGTGATATAATAAAATATCAATAAATTTGCGGAGTATTATTAAAATGCCTCAGTTAAAAATTGCTTTTCTACTTGATTCAGCCAGCAATCTTTTACCCTCTGAACAGAAATTTGTAATTCAGCAAATCAGATATTGTCTTTATGAGCTTAGAAATTCATCGTTTAATGATAACTGCAGTTATTCGCTCGCTTTTGTAAAGTCCGGGGAATCCTCTCAGATTTCACTTTATGAGCTTGATACTTTTTCAATAAACAAGCAGAATCAGGATTCAATTTTTCAACAGGCAGACGAAGCTAATTTAAAGGATTTTTATCGTGTAATAAAATATTCGCAGACAGGCTTTAAACCAGAGCAGGTAATGAAGCTTATAAAAAATCCTGTTAAGCCTCAAAAAGAAACTAAAAAGAAAAAGTCTCCTGTGCTTTTAAAAATCCTTATTCCGATTCTTGCGGCTTGTCTTATTCTTTCTTCACTGCCTGCAATTTTTTATTTAATAAATCTGAATTCAGTTGTTTACAAACGCGTATATACCGGAGACGGCGACACGCTTCTTTTAAGGGCGGAACCTAAAAGTGTAGATTTAACAGATATATTGCTTCGTCTTAATGAAGGTGAAGTTGTTCAGATTATCACAGAAGGTGGTTATTGGGCCCATGTTGAATATCATGGATTTGTTGGATATGTAACAAGTCAGTATCTTATTGAAGCAAAGGCAAGTGATTACGTTATTACAAATCCTGCTTCTATGTATGCTTATGGCCTTGCATGCCGGGAATATGATGATTTTTCGGAAGATGGTATTACCTGGATTAAAAATGCTGCATTTAAAAATCTTTTGCAGGCTCAATGGAAATTGCGTGATATATATCGTGAAAATGACTCTGAATATCTTTTCTGGCTCCATGCTGTTGCAGAAAATGGAGCTCCATATGAAGAAATAATTATTAACGAATTGAAAAATAGTCGTGATATAGCTGATCAAAATGGACGAAGTGATGTTGTTGAAAAATATAATATAAAAATTGAAGAAGAAGAGAAAATTATAAAGGATATTAAATTTGCAGCATTATCAAAGCTTGCATGGGAATATCTTGATAAAGATCCGGAAAAAGCCGGTGATTATTATTTGAAATCTTTGGAGTATGGAACTTTCTCTGAATCCGATTTTTATAATAGTTTTACAGAAAAGTTAGAAGGTGAACAAAGAATTCAATGGCTTGAAAAGGCTTATGTTTATGGAATTCCTGCCGCCGCCTTCGAGCTTGCATCGTATTATGATGAAAACGGAGACTTCGCCAACGCGCTTGCCTGTTATCGAACTTCTTATGATAATAATTATGCACGCACTTCGTCTGCACTGTACATTTATAAATACTATAAAAAAACAAATCCTGATGAAGCTTTTAAGTGGCTCCAAAGGGCATTTGATTCAAGCTACACATATTCAATGGATTATTATTATTCTGCTTATTACCTTGGCGATGCCTATGAATACGGTAAGGGCTGTGACATAGATTATTCTAAAGCTTTGAAATATTACGGAATTGCAAAAGACTATTATTCGCAGGCACAAACTGCATACAATAGAATTTACAATTACTACAGCTGGTGGTAGAGGAGTGGATAAGATGAAGAAGTTTAAGACATTTTTAATTTTTACAATAATCTGCTCATTTATGCTGCTTCCTGTTTTTTCACAGGGGCGCGATACAGAAAAAAGAGTTGCACTTGTAATTGGAAATGAAAAATATAAAGAAAAGCCTCTTAAGAATCCGGTAAATGATGCAAATGCTATTAAGGAAAAACTAGAGGAATTAAATTTTGATGTAATCAAAGTTACTAATCTTGATCAAAACGAAATGAAAAATTATCTTCGGAAGTTTTATGAAGCCGCAGATAAAGCTGATATTGCACTTTTTTATTATGCTGGTCATGGAATTGAATATGGTGGAAATAATTACCTTCTTCCTGTTAAAGAAACCTTTGAAGATAATGAAAATAGTTTTGAGGATTCTGCAATAAATCTTCAGACTGTTATAACAAGAATTGAAGCAACTAACTGTTCGCGTTATATAGCAATTATTGATGCCTGCAGGGAATATCCGGTAAAAAAGGCTCGCGGCGGATCTAGTCGTGGTATTACAACAGTTTCAACTTTGAATTCTTGTGAAGGCATTATTTTTTATTCTTGTGCTTCTGGTTCCTGGGCATATGATGGAGAAGGAAAGTCTCATAGTCCTTTTGCACAGGCGCTGCTTGACCATATAACACAAAACGTAAGCTTTACAAAAATCGTTCAGGAAGTAACTAAGGATGTAAAAAATGTTACAGAGAATGAACAGACTCCATATAAAACAGATTCTTTGACTACAGATATTTTCTTAAATGGAAAACCCGAAAGTGTAGTTCCATTAGAAGAAAAAATTCGACCTGATAATATACGGCCAGATAATTTAAAGCCTGCTAATTCTGCAAAAGTTTCTGTTATTCTTTTTGTTGTCTTTTTTATAGCAATGATAATTTGTTTTATTGTCTTTACTGCAAAAGGACAAAAGGTGTTTGCTGTTGTAAAAAATCAGACTGTGAATTTTAAAAATCAAGCTTCTGATTTTACTATAAGAACAGTTTCAAATATTAAAGAAAAGGCAAAGACAAAGCAGGAAATAAAAAAGGAAAAAGAAGAGAGTGTTCCTGTAAATGTTCCTGCTGTGCAGACTCCTTCTTATTATCTTGATTCTGTTCTGGTAGACAAAAGCTTTTATTGTGCGGTTTCGCCTGTAACAGTTTTGCAATATAAAGAAGTTTCGGGAAGAACTGATTACGACCAGGATGCACAGGAAAACGAGCCTGTAACAAATATTTCGTATTTTGAAGCTGCTCAGTTTATGAATGCTTTGAGCAATAAAGATAAGCTTGAATGTGTGTACGATTTGTCGAACCCTCAGGATATAAAAATCAATAAGGCTAAAAACGGCTGGCGACTTCCCGATGAAGCAGAATGGAAAAAGGCCGCTGGTAATAAACAGATAAGCGATATGCTTGGACTTGTATGGCAGTGGTGTAATGATTCTAAAAAGAATAAATACGTGCTAAAAGGTGGTTCCTGGGATTGTCCTAAAAAGCTTATTAATACAAGCTCACGAATGATGGTTGTTAAAGAGTTTAAGAGTGATGCTGTTGGCATGATAGGAGTTCGTAATAAATGAAGAAACTTGGAAATCTGATTCTTACCGGAATTCTTGCTGCTGTTTTATTGAATCTGTGTGCCTGTAAAAAACAAATAAAAAACAAACCTGAATGTGCTACAGGCCTTATTTTTGACAAGGAACGTTATAATAATGTTCCTAGAAAAGCTCAGTTATTAACACGCAGTTATGAAAATATTCCTTCGTCGGTTATGCTTACAGATTTTACGCCTCCTGTTGCATATCAGGGAGATTTTGGAACTTGTGCGGCCTGGGCTTCGGCATATGCTGCAATGACAACGGCAGAGGCAGTTGTTCAAAAAAATACAGATAAATCCTTATTAAAACAGAATGCATTTTCGCCATTTTATCTTTACCGCAGTTGTAATCCGGATCAGGTAAAGACCGCAACAGGAATGAAACTTGAAGATGCACTTGACTGGTTAAAGGTTTATGGAGTTCCAAGACGTTCACAAAACGAAATAAACTCTTCATATTCAACTTTTGATATGGATAAATACAACGAAGCCGATTTATTCACAATCGCAAATTATTGTAGTCTTGGTTCTGCTGAAGATTTTTCGTCACTAACTGAGGATTCTTATAGAAAAATTACCAGAAATATAAAGAAATCAATTTCAGAAAAGAAACCTGTTATTATAGCATTTGGGGCAACTCAAGAGTTTTGCGAGTTATATTTTAAAAAGGAATATTTTCCAAAGGCTGTTGAAGCGGATCTTAAGAATCAAGATTCTATGTCTGGACATGCCATGGTTATTGTTGGTTATGATGATAATTATCATATTGATGAATCTGAAGAAGGATCGTTCTTAATTCAAAACAGCTGGAGTACATGGTGGGGAAAAGATGGGTATATATGGATTGGCTATGATGTAGCTTATGTATATATGTTTGGTGCCTATGAAATCAGTAATAAAATTACAAGAATTCCTTATTACCAGGAAGTTGTCAATGTTGAAGAAGATGAACCAGAGGTAGAAATACTGGATGATAAGAAGAACTCAAGCTTTGACTTCTTTAACTGGTTATATGGTGATGATGAGGAGGACGACGACTGGTGGTGGAACAGTGAAAATTATGATGGCTGGTGGTCTAATTCTGATTATTCTCATAATGATCCTAAGAAGGAACATAAGAAGGAGCCTAAAAAGGTTCCTGTAATTCCAGAGCCCGAGCCAGTGCCTGCACCAAAGCCAAAGCCTGCCCCTCAGCCAGAAAAACAATACTGTATTTTTGAAGGTGAATTTTCTATACCACTTTATAAAGAAGACGGTGAAATTGAAGTTCACTTAAATAACAATTTTTACGAAACATACAAAAGTTATGAAAGCCTTACGCAATTTCAGTTATACATGACTAACAAAAAGCCTTGTTATGTTTATGCGTTTGCCGCTGATGATTCTTTTGAAAAGCCGAATAAAATTTTCCCTCAAGATGGTGTAAGTCCTTTGCTTGACTATCATGAAAATACAGTTGTGTATCCGTCTGAAACTTCCTGTATGCGTCTTGATTTTCATAAGGGCACAGACTACCTTATTGTTTTGTACAGTCTTACAGAGCTGAATCTCGACAGCATTATGAGTGCATATAATCTTGCAATGAAAGAAAATTCAACCGACATTTATGGGGCAGTAGTAAAGGCCTGCGGGAAAGAAAAAATTGTTCCTGCTGCTAATCAAACTCTGGCAAAAGATTCAATAAACTTTAATGCTATTGTTCCTGAATCTTCCAGAGCTTCTATCATGCCAATTGTTATTAAGATTAAGCATGAGTAAAAGGATTGTTTAGATATTGTATTCAACCTGGCGGCACACACGCTGAAGGAACTGCTTTGTACGTGGTTCCTTTGGGTTGTTGAAGATTTCTTTTGGAGTTCCCTGTTCGACAATTACGCCGCCTTCCATAAATACAACCTGGGTTGCAACTTCTTCGGCAAAGCTCATTTCGTGAGTTACAATAATCATTGTTGTGCCTTCTTTGGCAAGCTCCTTCAAAACGCTAAGAACTTCTCCAACAAGCTCCGGGTCAAGGGCACTTGTAGGCTCGTCTAATAAAACAACATCAGGGTTTGTAACAACTGCGCGGGCAATTCCAACACGCTGCTGCTGACCACCGCTAAGCTGTGAAGGGTAGAAATCCATGCGGTCTTCAAGACCTACTTTTTTGAGTGCTCCTTCTGCAAGCTCTCGTGCAAGATCTTTTGGAGCATTTCTTGCTGTGACAAGGCCTTCCATTACATTTTCAATTGCGGTCTTGTTTGCAAAAAGATTATAGTTCTGGTAAACAAATCCTGTCTTTCTTCTAACTTCAAGAATTGTTTTTTTATGAGCATGTGCAAGCGAGGTTTTAATGTCATCAAAAACAAGCTCGCCTTCGTCTGCAGTTTCAAGAAAATCAATTGTGCGGAGCAGGGTAGTTTTTCCAGAGCCGGAAGGTCCAATAATTACAACTACGTCGCCTTTATTTACGTTAAGGCTTACGCCCTTTAATATTTCATTTTTTCCAAATGCTTTATGTACGTTACTTACTGTAAGCATGTTTTTTCTCCTCAAGCCCTTCGACAAGCTCAGGGACCCCGAACCTTCTGTGGTCCCTGAGCCTTTTGTGGTCCCTGAGCCTGTCGAAGGGTCCTTATGTTCTTTTATACACTGAAACCCTTTTCTCCCATATCTTAAACAATTTTTGTACAACAGAACAAATGATTATGTAAATTACAAAAATATCAAGATATGCTTCTATATAGTTATATCCAAACGACGCTTCGATTTTTGCGAGCGCGGTAATATCCTTTACTGTCATCATAAATGCGAGCGAGGTATTTTTTATGAGCCCCACCGAAGCATTACAAAGATTTGGAAGGGCTGCTGTAAGTGCCTGTGGAATAATAATTCTTCTGTAGGTCTGTGCCTTTGTAAGTCCACAGGTGTAGCCTGCTTCGAGCTGGCCTTTGTTTATTGTAAGTAAGGCAGAACGGAAAACTTCAGAAAGAGTTGCCGACATATTAAGTGAAAAAACAACAAACGCATACCAGATAGGATTAAGTTCAAAAATATTAAAGCTGCTGCCCGACTGTTTAAGAATTGCGTTCAAAAGAGAAGGGAACAGCGAATAAACAACAAGAATCTGAAGTACAACAGGAGTTCCTCTCATAAAAGAAATATAAACTGCACTAAGCTGATTAAGCACCTTTATTTTATGAATCCTGGTGAGCGCAATTAAAAATCCAAAGAACGAACCGATGAGCAGCGAAACTATTGTTATTAAAAGTGTTGTTGGAACTCCCTTCCACAAAATCACGAAGGTTTTAAGTAAGAATGTAATATCAAACATGTCTGCCTCCTTTTATTGCGAAATGGATTTTCGTCCTTTAGAAAATTTCTTTTCAAGCAGCTTGAACAACTGTTCAAACGCAATTGTAAGAACCCAGTAAATGATTGCCAGTGCTATGTAAGTTTCTATAGCGTAGGCACCAAAGTTTAAGCTTATGATAAGGTTTCCTTTTCCCATTATGTCAATCAGCCCGATTGTAAAGGCAAGAGAGCCTTCCTTCAAAAGTACAATCACGCTGTTGCCAAAGTTTGGTAAGGAAACTACAAAGGCCTGTGGAAGTATGATTCTTATAAAGGCCTGTGTCTCTGTAAGACCGCTTGTAAGTGCTGCCTCCCTTTGTCCTGGTGGAACTGCAAGATAGCTTGCACGCATTATTTCTGCTGCAGTTGCCCCGAACAAAAATCCAAGTGATGTGATTACGTAGATTGCTTTTGGCCATCCGTTTATATCAAGCTTGAATAATGCCCAGAACAAAGTTGGGAGTCCGTAAAAAATTACGAACAGCATTACGATTGATGGTGTACAGCGGAAGGCATTGATGATAAATCCCGAAACCTTCTGCTGCCATCGTTTTTTAGAAAGGCGTGCCTTTGCAAGAAAGAAGCCCAGAATCAGTCCTACGATTATCGTACCGATTAATATTTCAAACGTTACGGCAAGGTAGGGCAGGAGGATTGGAATGTTTTCTATTATCTTCGCTGGATAAAATGGTCTGTCCATATACTTCCCCGGGCTTGGGGTCCCTGTCCTTCGACAGGCTCAGGAACCGCACATTGAATGGCCCCTTCAAATCCTCTATTTCAACAAAGCCGAAATATCTTCTCCAAAGTATTCAATTGCAAGACGAGATACTGTTCCATTTGCATTAAGCTGCTGGATTGCCTTGTCGTATGCATCTGCAAGTGCCTGCTGTTTCTTGTTGAAAATTGGCCATGTTGGAATACCCTTGTAAGTGATGTATGTAAGCTTGTCTTTGTACTGTCCAAAAGCAGCGCCGTCTTTCAAAACGTTGTTCTGGAATGAAAGCTTGATATCAAGGTAAGCATCGTAGCGTCCTTCAATTACCCAGGTGTATGCATCTGTTGCAAGGAACTGATCTCCTGCAACAAGCTTTACCTGTGCGTCTGGATTTGACTTGTTGTAGTCATCAATTACTGCGTACTGAGCACTTGAAGCGCTGATTGGAACAAGCTTGCCTGAATATTTTGCAAAGCTTGGAAGGTCTGTAATCTGATCTGCAGTGTCGCTTCTGATTACAATACCAACAACACTTGCGCCAATTGGATTCTGAGGGAATACATACTTCTTTCTGCGTTCTTCTGTTACCCAGATACCCTTTGTACCAAAATCATATTTACCCTGCAAAACACCAATGAGAAGGTCATCATCAGAAGTTGGAATTAATTCAAACTCGTATTCCGGAAGAAGCTTGTCTACTTCTTTAAGAACAGCAACTTCAAAACCGTCTGATTCACCCTTGTCGTTTACAAAATCGTATGGAACATAATAGTTTGTATGTGCTACACGAATCTTCTTTACCTTTGTCTTTTTAGATGCGGCAGATACTGTGCCAAGTGCCAATGATACAATTGCAATTGCTATAATTAATTTTTTCATATTATTTCTCCTTATGTGTGGTCCCTGAGCTTGTCGAAGGGGCCTGTAAATTATTTAGCGGATTCTCTAACCCACTGTAAATGTTCTAAATCAATATCCTTTGGAACTGTACAATCTGCTCCAAGAATAACCCCTGTTCTTCCGGCGTCTGCAAGCAGCTTTCTTGTTTCTGCCTGGATCTGCTCTTTTGTTCCTTTATAAAGAACACCATTTGCAGTGTTAGCAAAGCCTCCGATTATTGCCTTGCCTCCAAACAGCTGCTTGCCCTGTGAAAGACTTACTCCTTCAACTGCTGCTGCAAAGTTTACTGCATGTGCCGGATAATTCTTAAAAAGCGAAAGATTATTGCGTACACCTTCGTAGCCGCAAACATGAAGGATGTTTTTTCCTCCTGCTGCAATTGCTGCTGAAAGTACGCTGAGCTCTGATGGTGCAATTACTTCGTTGTACAAATCTGGTCCAACGCTAATGTCCTGAATTGTCTGGACGCTCAAGTATATACCATCTGCGCCACCTTCGCCAATTACCGCCTTTACAAGCTGAGCAGTATTTTGTGCAATTACCGAAAGTGCATAAATTACTGCAGCCTTATCTTCTTTAATAAACGATGCAAGCTTTTTGTCGCCGCCGTTTATAGCCCACTTAAAAGCAGTTGCTGGTGCAAAGGTGTTGTAAAAGGTTGCCACCTCCTGCCCAAAGCTGCCTGTAAGCTCCTTTACAAGCGAAACCTGATCACGAATCCATTTGTCGTCTGCAGCGATTGCCTTAAGGGAATAAAGATCCTTTGCACTTGCTGCATTCTTAAGGATTACTGCAGTTTCAGGTTCAAAAAAGTAGCCGTCGCTCATAAGCTTAACAAAGTCAGGCTTAAAGGTCTGAACAAACTTTTTATGTCCGCTAAGATTCTGTTCGCGCATTTCGGGATGGTCATAAGCCGAAAGGATTTCATTCTGTGTAAAATGAAACCAGAATCCCACTGGAACACGCTCTGTTGTCTTGTTATTAAATGTATCAAATATAAGTTGTCTTTTATTTGACATATAATACCTCTGTTTATACGGGGTCCCTGAGCTTGTCGAAGGGCCCTTTGAATATGTATTGAGATTAAAAAACTGAAGCTCTTTCAGTCTATGCACAAAGACAACAGAGGCACATTCGTCCGTTGCGGAAATTTTCACGAACAAGTTTTTCGAAGAATGATTTCATATTTGTACCTCCTTGTGAGCCATTGCTGGCCTTTTGTTTATATGTGCATATTACTGTTTATTACCTACTATGTCAATAGGTAATAAGTATTTTTTTTAGGAATTTAAAAATTTATAATTGCAGTGTGCAGGTTCGCTCTTCATGTCGTGGTAGAGGTGAAGTCCATTGCCCATACATTTTTTCCACTGTTTACATGTCTTGCATTTGCCTTTTTTTGTCCAGTCACGATTTCTTGCATTCTGAAACTTTGTATTCCAGATATCCATATAGCTTACGCAAACTTGTCTGTTCTCTGGTGTATTTCCCGCTGTTTGTCCGTAGATATTTCCCTGAATAAAA
>JAEEGL013365986.1_pt1 | contig 21763 bp, 21 predicted proteins | sample 9134231 | NCBI WGS metagenome assembly JAEEGL01 (sample SAMN16246548, study PRJNA631951) | gut metagenome | biome: gut microbiome; feature: rumen; material: fiber-attached | host: Bos | place: Iran: Karaj | collected 2018-10
GTAAGCACTTCGTTGAGCATCCTGATCACTTCGATCCCCGTCAGTATCTTGGTGACGGCCGTGCTAACGTTAAGGCTATCGTTGCTCACAAGATCAAGGAAGTTCTCGGTTCCGACAACAAGATCTGATCTTTGGAACAAACCCATTGAATTTAAGACCCGGCAGAGAATTTTCTGCCGGGTTTTGTTATAATGCCTGTTATGAAATCCGCAAAGAAGAATTCAAAACCTTTATATGAGCGCCCGGGAAGGCTTTCTTCCGAGCGTAATGTTCCGACAGCCCCGAAAGATAAACATAAGGACTTAAGGATAGAGGTTCATTATGACGGTGATGAGGCCATTCCTGATCCCGTCAAAGGAACGACTGCCGAGTTTACCGCAGGTTCTTTAAATGCTCTCAATCCTTTCGAGGATGAGGCTCTGCTTTCGGGTGAAGTAAAGGTTAAGAACACGGGAAAGCTTTCAGGCTTTGAACCCATCGAGTCCCAGATATTTGAGGCGGAAGAGGATTTCGAAGATGAGGAAGACACGTCTGTGTTTGCCCGTGACGGCCACAAGTTCATGATGAACTCCGACTTGATGGCAGGCGGTGCAGAACCCGTACATGCAAAATCCGCTTTCGATGCAGGAAAGCCTTCGTTCTTCACAGATGCGAAGAAACTGTCTTTCTTCATGGTCGGCCTCGCGGTCATCATCGTACTCGAACTGGCAGGGCTGATCCTTTTGCTTAGATAAGATATAAGAAGATGATAAAAAAAGTCCCGGAAATGAAGTGGGTTCACTTCAAACATCCGGGACTTTTTGTGTTTAAGCTTTGGAAAAATCAGTTTTTCTTCTTTTTCTCGATGGGTTCAGATTGGATAACTCCTTCTTTTGCCTGAGCTGCTTTCTGATTGTCTTCAAAGACATAGTCCTTGCCGGGGAGAATCGCGTTAAGGATGATGCCCGTGAGTGAACCGATTGCAAGACCTGAGAGGGAGATCTTAAATACGACTGCCCAAACACCGTCTACTATAGCCTTTACGGGAATTACGATCGAGCCTGCTGCACTGTAGGTAACTCCGATCGAAAGAACGAGGATGATCGCGGCGATGATGACGTTTCTTGCCTTGCCGAAATCGATCTTGTTCTCAACGATGTTTCTTACACCGACAGCGGAGATCATTCCGTAAAGAACGAGAGAGATACCGCCTACAACAGGTGTAGGGATAGCTGAGATGCATGCTGCGAGCTTAGGTGAGATGGAGAAGCAGATCGCGAAGAGAGCTGCAAGTCTGATTACGAAAGGATCGTAAACCTTTGAGAGCGTAAGAACACCAGTGTTCTCGCCGTATGTTGTGTTTGCGGGAGCACCGAAGAGAGAAGCGAGAGTTGTTGCAAGTCCGTCACCCATGAGTGTTCTGTGAAGACCGGGGTCTGCGATGAAGTTGCTTCCGACTGTTGAAGAGATTGCGGAGATGTCGCCGATATGCTCAACGATCGTTGCAAGAGAAATAGGAACGATCGTGAAGATAGCGGTGATGAGAAGACCTGTGTCCATCTTGCCGCTTGTGAAGATATTGAATACTGTATCCTGATACTGAACGGGAAGTCCTACCCAGGGAGCATTCTTGATGTTCTCGATGCTTGCAACTGAGAAGAGCTGGAAGTTCGCATCGCCTGCGATCGTGTAGTAACCTTCAACGGGCTGTCCGCATGCAACAGTGAGGATGACACAGAGAAGGCATGCGCCTACAACGCCTAAGAGGATAGGAATGATCTTGACCATGCCCTTGCCCCAGATGTTGCAGATGACGATGATGAGGATCGCTACTACAGCTACGAGCCAGTTGGTTGAGCAGCTGTTGATGGCGGTACCTGAAAGGCACAGACCGATAGCGATGATGATAGGTCCTGTAACGATGGGAGGGAAGAACTTCATTACGCGGTTTACGCCGAATGCCTTGATGAGTGCAGCAAGGATCAGGTATACAAGACCTGCGAGTGCGACACCGAAGCAAGCGTAAGGCAGGAGTTCGCGCTCACCGTTGGGAGCAATTGCAAAATAACCTGCGAGGAATGCGAAAGATGAACCTAAGAATGCAGGTACTTTTCTCTTTGATAAAAGGTGGAAGAGAAGTGTTCCGAGACCTGCGAAAAGGAGTGTGGCTGACACCGAAAGTCCGGTGAGAGCAGGGACGAGGATGGTCGATCCGAACATGGCGAACATGTGCTGGAATCCGAGCACGATAACACGGCCGGCACCCAGTGATTTCGCGTCGTAAACCGCTCCATCCTGAAGACTGGATTTACTCATAACAAGCCCTCCGTTGTATATGGATTTAATTTATAATAGCACTCTTGCGTAAAAATCAAGCAGCCATTTTGACACCTGTTTGCAATATTTTAAGCGGCGTCTTGCCTTGGTTTATTGACTTAAAAATTCAATAAACTAAAATAGTTCAAGGGGTTATCACCTTAAGCTTTCACTAAGAAGGAGACGAATATGCAGTACAAAGATTATGCTAACGTCCAGATCATGGAGCATCCGCTCATCAAGCACAAGATCTCACTTATGAGAAGTATCGAAACAGGTAACTATGAGTTCAGAAAACTCGTTGAGGAAGTTGCCACTCTTGAAGCTTATGAAGCATTGAGAGATCTCCCTCTCAAGCAGGTTGAGATAGAAACACCTCTTGAGAAGACAATGACACCTATGATCGACGGTAAGAAACTTGCCATCGTTCCGATCCTTCGTGCAGGCCTCGGAATGGTTCCCGGTGTTCAGGCACTTGCGCCTCTTGCAAAGGTCGGACACATCGGTCTTTACAGGGATCCCGTCACTCATGAGCCCCACGATTATTACTGCAAGCTTCCTGATCCCATCGATCAGCGCCTTATCCTTGTAGTAGACCCGATGCTCGCAACCGGCGGTTCCGCCATCGATGCGATCAACTCCATCAAGAACCACGGCGGAAAGCACATCAAGTTCATGTGCATCATTGCTGCTCCTTACGGTCTTGAGAGACTTGCCGAAGCTCATCCCGATATTGAGATATATGTCGGAAATGTCGACAGAGAACTTAATGAAAACGCATATATTCTCCCCGGTCTCGGAGATGCAGGTGACCGTATCTTCGGTACTAAGTAATTAGTGATATAATGCGTATGCTTTTTTATAAGCTATCGTATTGGAGGTATTAATATGAAATTCGGAAAGATTGTCGCAGCATGCCTTACAGCTGTCATGCTCGCAATGCCGCTTACATCTTGCGGTAAGTCAACTCAGAAGAAATTTGTTGTAGGATTCGATAAGGAATTCCCTCCCATGGGTTTCGTTGAGAAGGACGGTTCATATGCCGGTTTCGATCTCGATGTTGCTCAGGAGTGCGCAAAGAGAATGGGTATGGAATATGTTGCTCAGCCTATCGCTTGGGATTCCAAGGACCAGGAACTCAAGTCAGGCAACATCAGCTGCATTTGGAACGGTTTCACAATGACCGAAGAGAGAAAGTCCCAGTATGAATGGACTTCAGCTTACATGAAGAACCAGCAGGTCGTAGTTGTTAAGAATGATTCAACAGTTAAATCACTTGCTGATCTTGCAGGCCTTAAGGTCTGCGTTCAGAAGGATTCTTCCGGTCTTGAGGCTGTTGAAGGAAAGCCTGAGCTCAAGGCATCTTTCAAGGAACTCGTACAGGTTGATTCTTATCTCAACGCAATGATGGAACTTGAGTCTGGCAGCGTTGATGCCATCGTAATGGATGAGATCGTTGCACGTTATCAGATCCAGACTTCCGGCAAGCCTTTCGTTGTTCTTACAGAATCCATTGCTTCCGAGGAGTATGGTGTAGGTTTCCTTAAGGGTAACAATCAGCTCAGGGACCAGGTTCAGAAGACTCTTGAAGAGATGGCCAAGGACGGCACTCTTGCCAAGATCTCACAGAAGTGGTTCGGTTCTGACATTACCACGATCGGTAAGTAATCCGCTCAATTTCAAAAGCTTAAACGGCCCCGTTTGAATTTCAGACGGGGCTTTTGTATGCTATAATCGCATTTATGAATCCCTCTGATATAACAGCTGAAAACTCTGTTTTGGTGTCGCTGACCATTTGCGGCATCATCGTTGCGGTTGCCTGTCTTATCGCATCAGAGATAATAATGAATGCCAAGAAGAAGCACTATCCGGAAGGCGCCAAGATCAAAAAGCCTTTGCCGGTTATTCTTCTGCAGGTGGCATCAGCCGTTGCTGCAATTCCGCTTGTGATCTCGATCGTTCAGAAGATGATCGATCTGTTTACGGGCAACCGTGAAAACCTCATTTCGACGGTAAGGCTCCTCGGTCAGGGCTTCGCATTCTCATTTGGTATATTTATCTTTACCATTATTTTCTCGCTTCCGTTAGGTCTCATAGTTGCGAGCGGAAGGATGTCCAAGATCAAGACCATTTCCGTATTCTTCAAGACATACATTTCGATCCTCCGCGGCACGCCCTTGATGCTGCAGCTCCTTCTGGTATATTTCGGACCATACTATCTGTTCGGAGTTACTACTGGAAACATCCAGATCGGACCTTTCAATTACAGGTTTATCGCAACCGTAATCGGATTCTCGCTTAACTACGCAGCTTATTTTGCAGAGATCTTCAGAGGCGGCATACAGTCCATGTCCAAGGGCCAGTATGAAGCTGCTCAGGTACTTGGTTTTTCAAAGTCTCAGACATATTTCAAGATAATTCTTCCGCAGGTCGTAAAGAGAGTTCTTCCTTCAGTCGGAAACGAAGTAATAACTCTTGTAAAAGATACGTCTCTTGCACAGGTCCTGGCTGTTACCGAAATGTTTACCCAGGCTTCGGCGCTTGCATCTGCGCAGGTCTCGGTCATGCCGTTCATCGTTGCAGGTCTGTTCTATTATCTGATGAACCTTGTCATCGAAACGCTCTTGGGTCTGCTCGAGAAGTCCATGAACTATTATTCGTGAGGTTATAAATGAACATACTTGAGATGCATGACATACATAAATCATTCAATGACCTTGCGGTTCTCAAGGGCATTGACCTCAGCGTTGCGCAGGGAGAGGTCGTTGCCGTTATCGGACCTTCGGGCGGTGGTAAATCAACACTATTAAGATGCGCGACAACGCTTGAAAGGATCGATTCGGGCAAGATCGTGATCGGCGGCACGGAGCTTTGTAATTCCGATGACGGATTCATTCATTACTGCGGAAAGAAGACCTTGGGAGAGATCAGATCAAAGTTCGGACTTGTATTCCAGAACTTCAATCTGTTCCCGCATTTTTCGGTAAGAAGAAACATCACCGAAGCGCTGGTCCACGTACATAAAAAGAGCAGGGAAGAAGCTGATGAGATCTGCAATGCGCTCCTTAAAAAGATGCATCTGGCTCACAAGGCAAATGAATATCCCTGCAATCTTTCTGGCGGACAGCAGCAGAGAGTTTCCATCGCAAGAGCGCTTGCTGCAAACCCGGAGATCATATTCTTTGACGAGCCCACATCCGCACTGGATCCTGAGCTTACAAAAGGCGTATTAAAGGTAATCAAGGATCTTGCAACCGAGAAGATGACGATGGTAATCGTTACTCACGAAATGTCGTTTGCAAGAGATGTTGCCGACAGGATCGTTTTCATGGACGGAGGCGTCATCGTTGAAGAAGGCCCTGCATATGAACTCGTTACCAATCCGAAAGAGGAGAGGACCAAGAAGTTCCTGGCCGGATATTGATCCCATTCTTAAAATTTCAGCATACTGAGGCTTTCCGTCATTGTCGGAAGGCCTTTTTGTTTTTAAGTAGTTTTCTCTTGCTCTTAAATCGAACTAATAGTACAATTATCGTACTGACAGTACGATAATCGAACTGAGAGTCAGAAACAAGGGATTGAAAAAATGTTTTTCAGATAGGAAAGGAGAACCGGAATGCCTAATAAAAGGTTGGCTGAACTTAATAAAGAAGCAATATTGGATGCTTCTGAGTATTTGTTTGAGAAAAAGGGATATGAAGCAACATCAGTTGATGAGATAGCATCCGAAACAGGTATCAGCAAATCAACGCTTTACACTTATTTCAACTGCAAAGAATTGATCTGGGATGCGCTTGTCTGCAGATATATGGAAAATCTTCTGGTTGATGCGAGGAAAGCCGCTGACGGAGAGGGCTCATTTGAGGACAGGTATTACACCTTATGCTTTGACATCGCTTCAAAGTTTGAAGAGCATCCCGTGATCTACAGAGGAACTCTCGGGAAGATCTCAATGGATCTGGAGCAGGAAGTCTATAAAAAGATCTATGAGACCGGTGAGGCAACTAATGAAGCAATTGCTGATTTTATTAAGAGCGGCATCAGTGAAGGCGTTGTTAGAAAAGACATCGACATCTATCCGGCCGTCATAATGATGTGGTCTTCGATCTCAGGGATCATTCTGATGGCTAACGATAAAGAAGAGTACCTTAAGATGAGATTCAAAATGAGCAAGGAAGATTATCTTAAGAAGGCTTTTAAGATGCTGCTGGAGGGTGTTAAATGAACGCGATCTATCTGAGCGGCACGGGCAATACAAAACATATAACGGAACTTCTTTTCAAAGAGATCGGAGCAAAAGGAACTGTGGTGCCGATTGAATCTCCTGACGTTAATGAAGCTTTGAAAGATGAAGAGCTGATAATTGCTTATCCGACGCAGTTTTCGAACATTCCGTATCTTGTTAGAGATTTTATAAACAAGCATGCAGCAGACTGGAAAGGTAAGAAGATCTTTCTCATAACGACGATGGGACTGTTTGCTGGTGACGGAACAGGCTGCGCGGCAAGGCTTCTGAAGAAATATGAAGCAGAAATAACAGGCGGACTTCAGATAGTCATGCCGGATTCAATAGGTGACTGCAAAGCTCTTAAGAAACCTCATGAAAAGAATAAGGAGATCATTGCAAAAGCTGACGCCCGCATTATCGAAACTGCAAGGCAGATAAAGGCAGGCAACAATCCCTGGGAAGGGTTGTCGTTCTGGGCTCATCTTGCCGGATTGTTCGGCCAGAGACTTTGGTTCTACAACAAGACGACAGGGTATACCGATAAGCTTAAGATCGAACCTGCAAAATGCGTAGGATGCGGACTTTGCGCGAATAATTGTCCGACTAAGAATATCGTGATCAAAGGCGGGAAAGCAGTAGCATCAGGACAATGCACTATGTGTTACAGGTGCGTGGATTATTGCCCCAAACAGGCAATTACTTTGTTGGGCAAGAAACTGCATGAACAGCCTACTTTTGAGAAAAACGCAAATTAACAAAAAGCAAAAAGGCCGCCCTTATGGACGGCCTTCTTAGATAACAGTCGGGCGAAATATAGGATTACTTGAAGTTAAACTCGATTCCGTTGACAGTGATCTTGGAGATGTTCTCAGTATCAGCAAGACGGTTGAACATAATGCTTATCGATTCCTTTTCGCCGACAAGGTATGCATAGCTTGCAACTGCGCCCTTGCCGTTTTTATCACCGCTATTGTAGACGTTGTATTCAGAACCGTCCTTGTATGTGATCTTGACGGAATTGAGGAAATCTACGCCTTCACTAAATTCGGGATCAAACTCGTCTCCGTAAACATTCTTTCCGTAAAGCTTTGCAGAGCCCTTAAGATTCATCGAGATGGGGGAGATCTTGATGGAATCGCCGTCAGCGCTTGTACAGTTCTTCATGCCGATGGTGCCTGCGAACGGGATGTCTACGGTAACTTCATTCTTTACATTTTTGAACAGGTCCTTCTTTGCCTTGTTGAGGTTGGTCATGCTGTCATTGAATTCGTAAATGTGAAGTTTCATACCCTTATCTGTAGGGAAATCAGCGTGTGCAGGATCAGCATACTTTGAAAGGAAATCAACGTCAGAAAGATAATCTCTGCAGAAGAGCTTCGTTTTTGTTGACTTTGAAATATCAACATAAGTCTTGCCAGGGCCGGCGCCGAAATCGTACATGAAGTTCTGGTCTTCGTTATTCCATGCGCCCTTTGCTTCGTTATCATGCTGGCTGTAGTTAAGGAGGTTAACACCTTTTTCGTTTTCGATGGTGTATTCGACAGCGATTCCGTTGCCGTCTCGTGCGACTGCAAGTACCGTGAACTTGTAATCACCGCACTCGGCTGTTACAGGATTGGTCGCGAGCTTGCCGTCGAGAAGAGCGGCAGCCTTGTCGGGATCCATGTCAGCGAATTCCACCTTGGGCATCTCGAACGTGTGCTTAACGGGCTTGCCGTTCTTGTCGAGCTTTTCGGATTCGATGATGGTTACGGTATGGTTAGGGATGTTGGTCTTGCCTTCGGTGCCCCAGAGGCTGGCGAAGAATGCTCCGTTGGTTGCGGCATTAACTGCAAAGGGAGTACCGATTACCAGTACCGTAGCGGCAGCAACTGCAACCTTGGGGAAGATACCTGTCATCTTTGCCTTTTTCTTTTGAGTATATGTCTTCATCATTTTTTCCTTTCCCGCCAGATATCTGTCCGAGAAAACGTGATCCTCAACACCATCGGTGATGTGGTCGAATTCTTCAATACTGATATCTTTTTCGAATAAATCGTCATTATTGAACTGTTCCATAGTAATCTCCTTTGTTAGGATTACCTCTGCTTTGAGGTTATTGGTCTTCAGGCTTCTTTGCAGTCCTGGCGCATCAGTTTTCTGGCCCGTTCATATCGTTTTCTTACATTTGCCTCTGAGATGCCCAGTTTTTCCGCGGTCTCTCTGACCGAATAATCTCGTATGACAAGGCATTCGACGACATCTTGGTATTTCTCAGGAAGAGAGTTTATAAGGGGAGTGCATACAGCCCCGTCTTCAGATTCGATGTCCGGTTCAACAGCTTCGCTGCTTACGACTTCTTCAAGGTTTTCTGTAAAGCTTACGATCTTGTTTTCGTTTTTTCTTTTGTTATAGATGTTGATCGAAGCGTTTTTGATGACTGTTATGATGAACCTTTTGCAATCGTCCGAATCTGCTTTGGGGAAGAACACCTTATGTTTTATGAGCTGCAAGAATGCATCCTGTACGGCGTCTTCTGCAAGCGACTCGTCGTGCAATACGGACAATGCAACACGGAACATCTTTTGTTCGTATAGTGCGTAACAGTCTTCTATGAAAGAAATTCTGTTAGTCGGCAATGCCATTTACTTGTCTCCTTGTCGTTTACTTCGGGCCGTTTAGCTTAAGCTTTATCGGATCCATTATGTGGCCCTTCACCTCATATAACAAAACGAAAACTGATTCTGTGACAAATATCTCAAAATTTAGTCGAAAATTCCTGCAGGAAAGTGAGGTTATTAGAAAATATACCTATTTAAAGGCAACAAAAAACCTGCCGGAGGCCGGCAGGCTTTGCTTTGGATAATAGATTAATTCTCAGGCTTGTAGCTGTCTTTGAGTGATACAGCCATATTGAATACCAGATGACCCGGCTTGGAGTCCTTGGAATCAGCGCAGAAGTAACCGGTCCTTAAGAACTGGAATCTGTCCTGAGGCTGTGTGTTCTCGAGAGACTTCTCAAGCTTTGCACCCTTGATGATCTTGAGTGAATCAGGGTTGATGAAATCAAGATAGTTGCAGTCAGCGAGATCGGGCTGCTCAGTAGTGAAGAGTCTGTTATAGAGTCTGATCTCAGCATCGATCGCGTTGGAAGCGTCTACCCAGTGGATCGTTGACTTGATCTTTCTGCCGTCAGCAGGATCGCCGCCTCTTGATTCGGGATCGTAGGTGCAGTGAATGACTGTTACGTTGCCGTCAGCATCCTTTTCGCATGAAACGCACTTAACGATGTATGCAGACTTGAGACGGACCTCGTTGCCGGGAAAGAGTCTGAAATACTTGGGCGCAGGAACTTCCATGAAATCCTCCTGCTCGATGAAGAGCTCTCTGGAGAAAGTAACCTTACGTGTGCCGGCATTCTCGTCCTTGGGATTGTTTTCAACATCGACTTCTTCTACCTGACCTTCAGGATAGTTGTCGATGATGAGCTTAACGGGATTGATTACTGCCATTACGCGCTTTGCGTGCTCGTTGAGGTCTTCTCTCAAGCAGTATTCGAGGAATGCGAAGTCAACAACGGAATTAACCTTTGCGACACCGTTTCTTGCAGAGAAATTGTGGATGGAGGCAGGTGTATAGCCTCTTCTCCTGAGACCGCAGAGAGTAGGCATTCTTGGGTCATCCCATCCGTCAACGATGCCTGCTTCGATCATGGCACGGAGCTTTCTCTTGGAAAGAACGGTGTGGGTGATGCCGAGTCTTGCGAACTCGATCTGACGGGGCTTGCACTCAACAGAGATATTCTCAACGACCCAGTTGTAAAGGGGTCTGTGTGCCTCAAACTCAAGTGAGCAGAGGGAGTGGGTGATGCCTTCAAGTGCGTCCTCGATCGGATGAGCGAAGTCGTACATGGGGTAGATGCACCAATCGTTGCCTGTCCTGTGATGAGGCAGGTGATTGATCCTGTAGATAACGGGGTCTCTCATGTTGAAGTTGCCTGAAGCAAGATCGATCTTGGCGCGGAGCGTCATCTTTCCGTCTTCGAACTCGCCGGCTCTCATTCTCTTAAACAGATCGAGGCTCTCTTCGATGGGCCTGTCACGGTAAGGGCTCTGTGCGGGAGTCTGTGTATCGCCTCTCATGTCGTGCATCTGTTCTGGTGTGAGCTCGCAGACATAAGCGAGACCTTTCTCGATGAGTTCCACAGCGAATCCGTACATCTGCTCGAAGTACTCGGATGCATAGAAGAATCTGTCATCCCAGTCGTGGCCGAGCCAGTGGATGTCTTCCTTGATGGCTTCAACGAATTCCTCATCCTCTTTGGTGGGGTTCGTGTCGTCCATTCTGAGGTTGCAAAGACCGCCGTATTTCTCGGCTGTACCGAAGTCGATCTCCAATGCCTTTGCGTGGCCTATGTGAAGGTAGCCGTTAGGTTCGGGCGGGAATCTGGTGTGGATCTTCTTGCCGTAGACTCTGCCGCCTTCCTTAAGCTCTTCGTCGATGATCTGTTCAATGAAATTCTTGCTGTCTGCCATAACAAACACTCCTGATCAAAGTCTTGAATAAGCGTATTTAATTCTCTTGAGCGATTCTTCCTTGCCGAGAAGAAGCATAACTTCAGCGCATCCGCCGGGAGTTACTGCAACGCCTGCAGCAGCGATCCTTACGGGCCACATGACGACTGAGTTCTTGACATCAAGGCTCTCTGCAAGTGTTTTCATCGCTTCAGTGATGACATCTCTGTCCCAAGCGAGTTTCTCGAGGACGGGGATTGCCTTTTCGAGCATTTCTTTTGAAGATTCAATAGTAGACTTGCTCTTTTTATGTTCGAAGAGTTCAAGCTCGAAATCGCCGTAGTTCTTGATGAAGGAAAGCTTCTCGGTGATCTCGGTGAACTTTGCGATCCTGGGCTTTAAGAGCTCTGCAAGGAGAGCATAGCAGGAAGGATCAACGCCTGCCTCTTCGTAGAAAGGCTTTGCGTGAGTTAAGAATTCCTCATCGGACATTGCCTTGATGTGCTCCTGGTTAACCCATGAAAGCTTGTCGTAATCGAAAACGGCAGGTGACTTGGAGATGCCGTTGATGTCAAATGCCTCGATAAGCTCTTTGAGGGAGAAGATCTCTCTTGTATCCTTGGGAGCCCAACCGAGAAGGGCGATGTAGTTGATGATAGCTTCAGGGAGGTAGCCTTCGTTTACGAGATCCATGAATCCCGTTGAACCGTGACGCTTTGAAAGCTTGGAGATGACTTCGTTGCCTTCCTCGTCAACGGACTTGCCCATGATGAGCGGAAGGTGGATATATGTGGGGATCTCCCATCCGAATGCATCGTAGAGCAGGTTGTACTTTGGCGTTGAAGAAAGATACTCGGATCCTCTTACAACGTGTGTGATGCCCATTGTGTGGTCATCGATTACGTTTGCGAAGTTATAAGTGGGGAAGCCGTCTGTCTTGATAAGGACCTGATCGTCAAGATCCTCGTTGGGAAATGTGATGTCTCCGTAAACGAGGTCATGATAGGAAGTCGAGCCCGTAAGAGGCATCTTCTGCCTGATTACGTAAGGCATTCCTGCATCAAGGTTCTTCTGGATCTCTTCTGCGGAAAGGTCTCTGCAGTGACGGTCATAGCCTGTTCCTTCGGGAGCGTTCTCCTTGAGGGCTTCAAGACGCTCTTTGGTGCAGAAGCATCTGTATGCTTTGCCTTCCTCAACGAGCTTCTCGGCATAAGGCTTATACATTGAAAGCCTTTCGCTCTGAACATAAGGGCCGAATTCGCCGCCGATGTCAGGACCTTCGTCGTGCTCGAGGCCTGCAAGCTTCATAGTGTCATATATAACTTGAGTTGCACCCTCAACATAACGCTCACGGTCGGTATCCTCGATCCTCAATACAAAAGTACCGTCTTCGTGCTTTGCAGTAAGGTATTCGTAGAGTGCGGTGCGGAGGTTTCCGACATGCATAAATCCCGTGGGGCTGGGAGCGAATCTCGTTCTTATTTTCATACATTACCTCTATTAATAAATTGCTTGAGCGTATATTCTAACACTTTTGTGGTAATATACAAATTAACTTTCAGGAAGCCGGAGGCCGTATTTTGGACAGACTTGACTGCAACAGAAATTTCGACTGCTTTGCCGGAGCGGGTATTTCCGCCGATTTTGCAGCCGGATACATGCTGGAAGTCCTTCAGAAGGAAGAGAAGACCGGAGGGATCAAAGTTGCGATAATATCCGACCGTCAGGTTGCGGGTTATTACTACAACAAGATCGAGAACCAGTTTGTTCTCCGTGATATCAAGCCTTATCTGATAATGATCGACGCGCAGGACGGCAATAAGGATCTAAAGACTGTTGCCCAGATAATCGCCGATCTGACTGAGTTTGATTTCGGTTCGAGTGATTGCGTCATAGCTCTTGGCGGCGGCGGAGTCATTGACTGCACTTCCATGGCTGTTTCTCTTTATACGGGAAAGCCCGGATATATAGTAATTCCTACTACTTTGGGAGCCATGATCGATTCCTCTGTTTCACTGAAATCTTATGTGAACTCCGGAAAGCACAAGGATACTGCATTTGCAGATAACTGCCAGAATGCGGTTTTTATCGATCCTGAGTACCTTCAGACAGTTCCCGCAAAGTTCCGTTCTAACGGATACGCGCAGATAATCAGGTACGGACTGCTTTCTGATCCTAATCTTTTAAAGGATCTTTCCACGCTTTCCGATTCAGCTCCTCATGACATACGTCTGTTCCTTAACAGGGTATATGCTGCAAGAGCTTCGCTTGAACGTAAGAATCCCAAGCTCCTGACCTTCGGAAATGAGATAGCTTCTGCAATTGAGGGCTATTTCAGGTTCATGAACTATTCTGAAGGAGAAGCGCTTGCGATAAGTCTTTATGCATCGCTCCCCGAGCAGATCCGTACCGTTCTCGTGCCGATCTACAATAAGCTCGGGCTTTCGGTAAAGCTTGAGGGCGTTTCCGGTTCCATGATCAGGAAAGCTCTTGAGGATAATCTTGCGAAAAATAAAGATAAGACCGTAAGTGTGGTAGATTATGACAGAAACGATGAAGGAAAATTTGAATGGGTTATCCGCGAAATCGACAAGGCTGAGGCTATGAAACTCTTTGAAAAAAGGCTTTCGGTCATCAGCCCAAATAATTGATCTGAGGTTTGTTTTATTGTGATAAGTCTTAAGAAGACATTTAGAAATGAAAAACTTATATCGCTGGCACTTGCCGGTGTTTTACTCTTTACAACGTTATCATCCGGCCTGCTGACAGCATGCAAAAAGAGCGATACCAAGAAGGTTAAGCCCGCAGATTACGGCAGCTACGGTTCTGATCTTGCCAGAAAGATCGCATCTGACTTTCCTGAAAGAAAGCCTTATTCTGAAGGCGAAAAGGGAGCAGGTGAAGCCATTAAGGAAGAGATGATCAAGCTCAACTACAAGCCTGAAGTTCAGTCTTTTTCCACCAAGAATGGTACTTCACAGAATTATGTCGTAAAGATCCCGGGAACCGGCTTTATTACTGAGGAAGAAAACGGCAAGCTGGGCAACGTAAAGAGGATCGCGATTATCGGCACTCATTACGATAATCTTCCTCCTACGGACAAGAAGGTAGCAGCAAAGACTATTCCTACGAATCCCGTAAAGAAAGGCGAGACCGTAGAGACAACCGCTCTCAAGTATTCATATGACGGCATTTCCGACAATGCCTCGGGAACAGCCTGTCTTCTTACTGCCATGAAGGCTTTCAAGGAATATCCTGATTTCGCTTATGATGTCTATTTTGTAGCTTTCGGTGCAGGCAACGACGATTATGCGGGAGCAAGGGAGTTCTACAAATCCCTGTCTGAAGATGAAAAACAGCGTATAGACGTTATGTACTGCATGGAGAGCCTTTATGCAGGTGATAAGGTTTATGCTTCTGCAGGCTTTAAATCACTCAATCTCGAGAATAAATACAAGATGAGAAGAAAGCTCTATCAGGCCTATGACGTTTGCTTTGCCAACACTCTCTATACGAATTACGGATTTGACCTGTACTACAATGAATCAGGCATTAAGGCTGATCTGGACGGCGACAAGAAGGATGACATCTATAATGAGGTTTCCACGAACAAGTCCGATTATATTGTGTTTGACGAGGCAGGGATCCCGGTCGTCTTTTTTGACAGCTATGAATATAACTTCAATTCTCTTGATGAGATGAAAGAGACTAAAAACCTGAATCTCCAGAACTACGGAGGAAAAGTCCGCAGAACTCATGATGATTCAACGAAATTCCTTGATTCCATCCTTGTGGAACCTGATTATGACCGCAACGGAGACGGTGAGATCGACTGCAGCGGCGACAGGCTTCAGATAAGGATCAATGCCATTGCTTTCATAGTCGTTGAAGCACTTCTTAAGGGTTCTGATTACGGTATGACCAAGGCCCAGTATGAAGAAAGTCTTGCAGAGAAGAAAAAGCAGGCTGCCAAGGCAGCTATTGCATCTGAAAACAGCGTGACACTTAAGCCTTCTGCAAAGAGGACTTACTCAACAACTGAAGAAGAGACAGAAGAAACTACATCCGAGTCAACTTCGTCAACAACCAAAGCGCCGACAAAGGCTCCGACTAAAAAGGCTACGAAGAAACCTACGAAGAAGCCTACGACAAAGGCTAAGAAGAAGTAAGCTTATGCTCCGCCTGACGAATATCAGGTCTTATGACGGCAAGACCATTCCCGACATAGAGGTGGAAGACGGTTCTGATGTTTATTCAGAACGTGACATGAGTGCTCTTAAGGCGGTTCCCGGTTATTTTGATTCGCATATCCACGGGTCTTTCGGTTTTGATGTTTCAGACGGCAATTTGGAAAACAACGTAAGTCTTGCCAAAAGGCTTCCTGCATTTGGTGTTTCGGGTTTTCTTCCGACACTGATGACACTTGATGAAGAGAGGATCCTTAAAGCTTCTGAAGCTGTTTCGGATGCAAAACTGAAACTTTCAAATTTTGACGGATCTTATGCTGATATCGCAGGATTAAGGCTCGAAGGACCGTTTTTAAATCCTTCGAGAGCAGGCGTTCAAAACCCTGGTAGCCTTGTTCCTTCAGACAGATTTGCAATGATCGTTGAAAGAGTTGAAAGCGAATATCCTGGTCTGATTAAGATGATAGACATTGCACCTGAACTTGAAGGCGCAATGGATATTTTAAGAGAGTATAAAGACAGGTATGTGATATCGCTTGCTCATTCAGACAGTAACTATGAGAAAGCTTCTGTTTTCTTTGCAAATGGAGGAAATTCCTTAACTCATGCTCTCAATGCAATGAATCCCTGCCTCAAGCGTGAACCCGGCCCGCTGGGTGCGGCTTTCGATGCTCCGGAATCTTATATCGAGGTCATCTGTGACGGCATACATGTTGATAAGACGGTACTGAGAATGCTCTTTAAACTGTTTGAAGACAGGGTGATAGTGGTATCTGACGCGATGAGGGCAGGAGGGATGCCGGAAGGTTTTTATGATCTCGGCGGAATTAGCGTTGAGTCCCGCGGCGGAAGAACATTTTTCGGCCCTGATGGAATTCTCGCTGGTTCTGTTACGAATGCAGCCCGGGAAGCTGAAAGATTATTCTCATACGGCATTCCGCCGATGCAGGTTATAAAGGCTTTGACGGATACTCCCAGGAAACGACTGAACATTGATAATCAAGGTGTTTCAGCTATTGATACGTTTGATTTGAACTTTGTGGATGACTCTTTGAGGTTAATGTGCGTGATTTCCCGCGGAAGGCTTGTATCTCCTTATATTATGTTATAATCATTTGTTGTATAGATTTTTCCGAAGGAGCTTGATTGATGTCTAATACCACTTTTATCAGTCAGATAATCGAGTTCATAAGCGAGCTTTTTAACTCCCTTAAAAGTGGTACTCTTTTCTTCGGAAGTTTTTGGGATTTTATCCGTTACGCCGCTGATATACTTCTTGTAACGTTCCTGTTTTACACGATCCTGCTCTTTATCAGACAGACTCGTGCATGGCAGCTCATTAAAGGTATCGTTCTCATCCTTATTTTCGTTACTTTCTGCGGCATCATGGGACTCGACATGGTTGGCTTCATCTTCAACAGGATGCTTTATGTCGTCGCGATACTCTTCGTCGTTTTGTTCCAGCCTGAACTTAGAAGAGCTTTGGAAACAGTTGGTCTTCGTACATCTTCAAGGTTTACCGATTCTTTCAAGCATCAGGAGAAATTAAACAGCACTGAGCTTTCAACTTTTATCAATGAGATCTGCATTGCATGCAAGGAAATGTGCAGATCCTATACAGGCGCCCTTATCCTTATCGAGCGCAAGACAAAGCTCGATGAGCTTCTTTCTCAGGAAAACGTCGTTAAGTTTGATTCTTCTGTTACGAGTTCTGTTCTTCAGAGCATTTTCTATAAAGGTTCGCCCATGCATGACGGCGGACTGCTCATCAGGGACGGAAGGATCGTTGCAGCCAGATGCCATGTTCCGCTTTCCGTTACAATGCATGCTTTAGAGCGCACAGGCACAAGGCACAGAGCTGCTATCGGCGCAAGTGAGATGGGCGATACCGTAGTTGTCGTTGTTTCCGAGGAAAGAGGAAAGACATCCATCGCCGTAAACGGAAGACTTTTCGAGATGAAGGATTCAAAAGAGCTTGAAGCTAATCTTTCTTATCTTCTTGGTCTTACGGAGAATGAGACCGGTAAGAGCGGCATCTCCAAGATCTTCGGAAGATTCCGCAGACGCGTTGCTACAGCAGAGGCAGAAAAGACTCCTGATGCAACAGCCCAGACCGCGGAGACTAAGGAAGGTTCGGATGCTCCGGCAGTTAAGAACACGCCGCTTGTCATTAAGACTAAGGAAGCAGATCAGACTACCAATGCTCAGCGTGTCAGCGTTGCGACGAGAGTGCTGTTCCTGATAGTTTCGCTGTTTCTTTCAACGTTCCTCTGGCTTTATATCCAGATCGACAACAACCCGGTAGTAAGCAGGAATATTACTGTTCCCATCACATATCCGGAAGAAAGGGCTGATGTTTCCGTTTCATTCCCGATCGATGAGGTTCAGTTAACCATAGTAGGCCGAAGGAACACGATCGATGCGCTTACGGCAAAGGATATCATTGCTTCCGTTAATTACAGCGAGATGCCTGATAATAAAGAAGGTGTTATTGAAGTGCCTGTAGAGGTTAAGAGCAAGGACCCCAACAAGTATTTCCGTGTTGACCGTCAGGAACCCAGAAAGCTTTCTGTTGTTAAGTTCAGGACACAGAGTAAGTAATAATATGCGGCTTTGCAGCCGCATTTTATATGGAGGTATATATGTTTGAAATCAATGAACTGATCGATCTGAGCCATACAATTGCGGCTCCGCTTTTTGAAGGAAAGAAATATCCTTGGGAAGTTCTTCCTTTGATCAAGGAATTCATTCTTAAGATCGGACCTACTCTTGATCCGGAAGTCTATGAAAAAAGGGGAGAGGATATCTGGATAGCTAAGAGCGCCGTTGTATTTGATTCCGCTTACATTAAGGGACCTGCGATCATCGGACCTGAGACTGAAGTAAGACACTGCGCTTTCATCAGAGGCAATGCCATCGTTGGAACTCACTGCGTAGTCGGTAACTCCACAGAGCTTAAGAATGTCATTCTTTGCGACAACGTTCAGGTTCCTCATTATAACTATGTAGGTGACTCCGTTCTCGGATACAAGGCACACCTCGGTGCAGGCTCCATCACTTCCAACGTTAAGTCTGACAAGAAACTAGTTAACGTTCATTATGAAGGCGGAGACATCGAGACCGGTCTTAAGAAGTTCGCTGCGATCGTCGGTGATAACGTAGAAGTAGGATGCGGAAGCGTTCTCAATCCGGGAACAGTTGTCGGCAGAGGCTCAAGAGTCTATCCGCTTTCCATGGTGAGAGGCGTTATTCCTGAGAATTCAATTTATAAAAAGGCCGGTGAGGTAGTTACCATCATCGTTGAGAGCTGATCTCAATATAAAAAGAGCAAAAGAAAGGGCCGTACATCGTACGGCCCTTGATTATTCGTTTGTTAGTATCAGACAACTGTATCCTTGAGCTTGTCGAATGCCATCTTGGCAACCTGTCTGACATTAGGATCAGGATCAGCAAAAGCAAGCTTCTTTACATATTCTTCGCAGTGCTTAGCGTGAATATCAGAAGCGGAAGTTGCTGCAGCTGCACGAACTTGAGGAGATGCATCACGGAGAAGGGGGATAAGAGCCATACCTGAATCGTAGGTAGGAATGAGTCCCATTGCAATAGCAACAGCCATTCTTACGTCGTCATCAGGATTGTCGGCAAATTTTACAAGCGCACCAAGCTTCTGCTTAGTACCGAGCTTCTGAATCTTGTCTCTTAAGGCGTCTGATCGTCCCATAAAGTACTCCTGAATAATTATGGTTCAATTACATTATAGTTTATTTAACAAGTTTTATTATAAATAAACTGTTTCTATTATGTTAACTGCCAATTGTATTAAAAGACCGCTTGTTTTTGTGTAAGTTGCTTTATAATACTTAATTGATTATACATTATTTTGAGAAATATGAAATACAATTTGATATTCTAAAGTTCAATTTTTTGAGGTGTTTTTTGATTATGAGATTTAAAATAGTATCACTTATCCTTATTCTGACCATGACGGTCTCACTTGTTTCATGCTCTAAAAATCTCGGGCCTGAAACCATTCCGTCAACAACTCTGCCGCCTACGACAGAGTCGACGGAGCCGACTGAGACCTCGGCAACGGAACCTACCGAAACTGAACCTTTGGGACCCGAGCCCACAAGTGTTCCCGTTGTAAATAAGATGCCGGTAAAGACATACGGAATGCTTTATGTTGTTAACGGCCAGCTGACAACAAAGACGAAGACTCCTGTTGTACTGAGAGGTATGAGCTCTGACGTTTTGAGCGAATGCCAGGGATTCTTCGGCGCTGAAACGGTAAAGACACTTGCCGAAGACTGGGGCGTAGAAGTCATCAGAGTCGCAGTTCCTGCTGACAATGTAGATGAATCCTATATTAAAAATTCTGAGAAGTATTTCAAGCAGACATGCGAGATCATCGATCTGTGCATCAAGCAGGGCATTTATGTAATCGTAGACTGGCATATAAGTGCAAACGGCAATCCGCTGGCATACCAGAAGAAGGCTGTTGAATTCTTTACGAGGATTGCAGGCGTTTACGCAGACAGCCCTAACGTAATCTATGAGATCTGCAACGAGCCCAACGGTACAAGAACTGAAAAGACTAAGAATAAGACCAAGAAGGTCGCAGTTGACTGGGATAAGACTGTCAAGCCTTATGCGGAAGCTGTCATCAAGTCCATCAGAGCCATCGACAAGGATAATATCATTATCGTCGGAACTTCTGATTATTCCCGTGATATCGATAAGGCTGCTAATAATCCCATTAAAGGCGTAAATATCTGCTATTCCGTTCACTTTAATGCATCTTCAGACGGCGATGAGCTTCGTAACAAGATCACAGAAGCAAAGTCCAAAGGTTTATGTGTTGTTGCAACTGAATGGAAGACCACCGATTCATCCGGAGTTGCTGCGCCTCATGCCGAGAGCTCAACGAAATGGCTTGATTTCCTTGATGAGAATAAGATCAGCTGGTGTAACTCTTATATCGGCGGAAACAATTCAACAACTTCCAATGCTCTTATCTTCGGCGGAGAGAGATATACGCTTGAGGATATTTTTGCAGGACATTGGCCTCACGGACTTCTTTCAGAATCCGGACTCATAGTAAGAAACAGGCTTCTTGCCGCTAAGGGCACCGAGCAGCCTGAAGTAAAACCCGAAGACATGCCCACTGAATTCCCTGATGATTATCCTACTGATGAAACAGGTGCATCAGGAGATACCGGTGATTCAGGCGATCTTCCCGATGACTATAACGACGACAAGCCGGAAGAATGAAATATCAGTTAGCGCTCAAACGCGGCAGAAATGAAATGCTCGCGATCGAGACTGACAGGCTCAGGCTTTCAGTCTTAAGAAAGAGCGAAGCGGCCCGCATTGCAGGGTATTTCGTAAAGAACCGCGATTTCCACAAGAGATTCGCGCAGACGCATCCTGATTCATATTTCACTGTTTCCGAGCAGAGAAAGTTTCTGGCATATGACTGTGAATCTTTTCTCGCAGGTTATCTCGTCCCGTTTTGGATAACGGTTAAGGGCAGTGAAGAGATCGCAGGCAGGGTTTCGTTCTTTAATCTTGCATACGGCGGAATGATGAGCTGCGCAGTCGGTTATCACCTGGATAAGGATCACACGGGAAAAGGCTATATGACTGAGGCACTTGAAGCTGCGTGTGAATTCATGTTCAGGGAATACAAGATGCACAGGATCGAGGCTTTCATCCTGCCGGAGAACGAACCGTCGATAAATCTTATCAGGCGTGCCGGCTTTACGGATGAGGGAAGAAGGATATCGTACATGCACATAAACGGCCAATATAGGGACCATGATGCCTTCTATCTGCTGGAGCCGGATTACCGGTGATTCAGTTTGTAACAAAATTAATACATTTTTTAATGTAAAATATGTAATAATAATTGAAACGTATAAAAATCTGCGGAGGTGATAAACGTGAACAGCAAAATGACGGCTGCAAAGATTTCTGCCGGAATGCTTATCGGCGTAATGGCTTTAAGCGTTGTTGCATGCGGAAAGAGAAATAAGCCGACGATTGATACCGCTCCGTCCACTTCAGAGATGATAACAACAACAACTACTACCGCTCCCACAACTTCTCTTTCGTTGTGGACGGGTCCTCTTACAAATGATCAGCAGGTAACCTGGAAGGAAACCACGCTCGATCAGCAGGTTACATATTATGCAAAGGTAACCAAGGGTGAGTTCCTCAACATCAGAAAAGGTCCGGGTACGGAGTATTCCAAGGTCGGTACTCTTTCAAGAGGCCAGTCGATCGTAGTTGTTGCCAGAACTAGCAACGGTTGGTTCAAGACAATCGATGGTTTCTATGCTTCAGAGACATATCTTCAGAAGAAACCGGTAACGGCCTGATTTTTCCTGTTGATTAATTCGGAACGTTAGTGTAATATGTACTTCGCCGAAATTATTCGGCGAAATATGCGAGTGTAGTTCAATGGTAGAACTTCAGCCTTCCAAGCTGACCACGTGGGTTCGATTCCCATCACTCGCTCCAGGGTCATTAGCTCAGCTGGATAGAGCAACAGCCTTCTA
>JAEEGL013534258.1_pt1 | contig 21762 bp, 15 predicted proteins | sample 9134231 | NCBI WGS metagenome assembly JAEEGL01 (sample SAMN16246548, study PRJNA631951) | gut metagenome | biome: gut microbiome; feature: rumen; material: fiber-attached | host: Bos | place: Iran: Karaj | collected 2018-10
AAATACAAATACAAAATACACGGTTGAACATTACAAAGAAAATTTAGATGGAACATATCCAGATACAGCTACAGAGACAGAAAATAAGACAGGAACAACTGGCACTGACACAGCAGCTGTAGCAAAAGATTATACAGGATTTAGTGCAAAAGATTTTGAACAAGCAACAATAGCTGGAGATGGTTCTACAGTAGTTAAGATTTATTATGAAAGATTATCTTATGTAGTAACATTTTTAGATTTTGATGATAAGTTCATACTTTCTGGAGATTACAAGTATGAAACACCAGTTTCTGATATAACTTTGCCAGGCAATCCTACAAGAGAAGCAACAGCAGAGTTCACATATACATTTGAAAAATGGACACCAGATATAGTACCAGTAACTGAGAATGCTACATACAAAGCACAATATACAGAAACAAAGAATAAATATTTAATTAAATTTGTAAATGAAGGTGGAGCTGTATTACAAAGTGGTGAAGTTGAGTATGGCGTAACACCAGAATACACTGGTGAAACACCAACAAAAGCAGCAACAGCACAATATACATATACATTTAAAGAATGGACACCAGAAATTGTCCCAGTTGAAGGTGAAGCAACATACACTGCAACATATGATCAAACATTAAATTCATACTTAGTAAAATTTGTTAACTATGACGATACAGTTCTACAATCAGGTGACTATGATTATGGAACAACACCATCATATAGTGGTGATACACCAACTAGACCATCAGATAATGAAAATTCTTATGTGTTCAAAGGATGGGATAAGGAAATAGTCGCAGTAACTGGTGAAGAAACTTATAAGGCAGAATATACTGCAACACCAATTAATATGAACGCATCAATTGAGTGCAATTATCCAACTTCTGATGGAAAGAAAGCAGAACCTGGTGATACTTTGGAACTAACAGTTACAGTTAATCAAAAAGATCATGAACAAGAAGTTACATATCCAAGAGAAATTACAGTTACTTTAGTTGTTAATGACAGAGATGGACAACCGTTAGAAAATAGTTTAGACTTTGGCGGCGCAGATAATGTAACATATGATCCAGAAACAAGGACATATACAGTAACACTTACTGTAACTAAAGATGGGGATGAATTAGATATCAATACTGATATAGCTAATTCAGTACCAGCTGGTTCACATGTTGTCGTTCAAACAGGTGGAGCAACACTAGAAGTTCCAATAGATATCGCTGTTGAACAAACAGTAAAAGTATTAAGACCATCATATAAGAATGTAGTTTTAACATTAGATGTTTCATCAAGTATGAGACTATGTTTAGATCATCATAACAATAATCCATATTACTTGAACGCAGATGGTTCTCATCAATATAGTGCATATAGTGCAGCTGGATGTAGAGATTGTGGTAGACTTCATTTGGTAGAATCAGACAACCCATACTATTATTGTTCATATCATGGAAGAGACTATATTAAATATGATTCAGAAAGAGATACATATTATTGTGCAGAATGCGAATCAACGATTTCATGGTGGAATGGCGGAAATAGATATAGATGCAGTAGGCACAGATGGAATGAAACATTTTATGTTGATGCAGCAACTAATATTAGATATTGTGCAAGTTGTGTAGAGGATTATATTTACTCATTAGGTAGTACTTGTGAAGTGCATGGTGATGAAGCACATATTTATGATCATGGTGATGGAATAGAATTCTGCCTAGAGTGTGCTTTACTATATAATTCAAGAGTAAAAGCTATGAAAGATGCGGCTACAGCATTTGTAACATCTATAATTACAGATAAAGGACCAAATGAACAAATCAGTATTACAATTATTCCTTTTGCAGGATCAGCTTCGGTTGAAAATGATACAGTCTATAAAGGTGTTACTGTAGAACATGGATTAGACACAGTAGTGGATACTATTAATGATTTAGCACTTTCAAGTGGAACAAATTATACAAATGCAATTACTGTAGCAAGAGGCGTATTTGTAGGAGATGCTGTATACAAGGGTGATAATGTAACAAACATTTTAGTATTCTTATCTGATGGTGCTCCAAGTGGAACAAATAGTAAATTAAGTGAGAGTGCAGGTCAGACAGCTTTAAATAACTTAAATACAGATGTACCTAAACTTGAAAAATTTGCTATTGCCTTTGGCATAAAAGGTGAAGAAGCAACTGAAATTAGATATTTAACAAATAGAGTATATGAGCCAGGAAATGCAGAAGAGTTAGCTAGTGTATTTGAGCAGATTGCTTCTCAAATTACAAGTATGCAAACAGATGGTGGAGATTTAGGTGCAAAGATTACATCTGACAATATCTACCCAGTTAAGCTTTCATATAAAGATGCTGATGGTGTAGCTCAAGGACCAATTGAATGTTCAAATGCAACTGCATTAGCAGAAAATCACATTACATTTGAAGGTGAAGGCGAAAACAGAGAAATTGTTTGGGATATTTCTAAGTATCCTGGATGCACTAACTTTGTAATCGAATTAGGTTCTTCTGAGGCAACAAGAGGAACAAGACTTCTAATGAAATCAAGAGCATTAGGTATTCCTTCTACATACGAAGAAGTTTACTTTAAGTTTATAGTAATAGGCGATGATGAAGAAGACCTAGCATATATTGGTTTAACAAAAGAATTGCTAGAAGAGTTAGAGAGACTTGAGGCTGAAAAGAAATTAAAAGAAGCTGAAGATTTTGAAGAAGAGTTCGAGTTAGATGAAGATGTTAATGAAACATCAAGCGAACTTAATAAAGAATCTGAACTTATAGATGAACCTGAAAGCGTAGATATAGTTGTTGAAACAGAAGTTGAAGCTTCAGGTGAAATGGTTGAATCAGAAAAAGAAACTGATGTTTCAGGCGAAGCGGTTGAAACTGAAAACGAAGTTGAGACAGAAAATGAAGTTGAAACTGAAAAAGAAGTAGAGACTGAAAAAGAAGTTGAAACTGAAAAAGAAGTAGAGACTGAAAAAGAAGTAGAGACTGAAAAAGAAGTTGAAACTGAAAAAGAAGTAGAGACTGAAAAAGAAGTTGAAACTGAAAAAGAAGTAGAGACTGAAAAAGAAGTAGAGACTGAAAAAGAAGTTGAAACTGAAAAAGAAGTAGAAACTGAAAAAGAAGTTGAAACTGAAAAAGAAGTAGAAGCTGAAAAAGAAGTTGAGACTGAAAAAGAAGTAGAAGCTGAAAAAGAAGTTGAAACTGAGAAAGAAGTAGAGACTGAAAAAGAAGTTGAAGCTGAAAAAGAAGTAGAAACTGAAAAGGAAGTTGAGACTGAAAAGGAAGTTGAGACTGAAAAAGAAGTAGAAGCTGAAAAAGAAGTTGAGACTGAAAAGGAAGCAGAAACTGAAAAGGAAGTTAAAGCTGAAAAAGAAGTAGAAGCTGAAAAAGAAGCAGAGACAGAAAAAGAAGTTGAAACTGAAAAAGAAGCTGAAGCTGCTTAGTACAAAATAATAAAATAGACCAGACAATATGTCTGGTCTATTTTTAATACTTAGTGACGTGTCCCAAAAGGAGAAAAAATTCTCCTCAATGTCGTGTCCCCGAAGGAGAAATAATTATCCTAAATGTCGTGTCCCCAAAAGTTTCCCCAAAAGTTCCAAATTCTTTAATTGCCTTGAAATTATTATGCATTCATGTTATATTTACTAGGAAAAATCCAATTATTATAGTTCTTTTCTGTAGAAAGGGGACTTTGAACATGAAGCGGAAAGTTCAACATGTTAAACTAAGAGAGTTGCAAGATCCTATAGTAACTATTATCTATGGAGAAAGTAGCGTAAATGTATTTGCCGAGCAATTAAGAGCATACCTATATTCTACTGCAAAGGAGAAATCTGATATTTCATTAATGGGTACTTTAAAAAAGGCTTATTATAATGCTTTTGAATGGATCCTAGCTAATCTATATAGAATTATAGGAGTACAGCTATACGACGATGGTGAAATACGGCTCAACATTAATCCTTCACAAATAGTAAATGGCGAAAAGTGTATTTTGCTAAAATTAGATGAAATTAAAGATAGAAGCCTTGATAATTCTCTTTATATCTGTTTAATTGACTTAATTTATGGAAAGCCAGAGGGTAATATGGCCAATTGAAATTGTTTTGGGGATGCTTTTTGAAGAGCATCCCCAAAACTTTATCAAAAAAATAAAAAAGTATTGACATAAAATGTAAATTATGTTAATATATAAACCGGTGACAAGAAAAGAGACCCTATTCCCAATGAATGAATATAACAGTATCTGGCTTGCTTCGGTAAAGCTATGATACGTGAAAATATTCTTTTTTCTCGCAAGGTTTTTTGGACTGAGAAGGAGGAATGTCCCAAGATGAGTGTGCTGTACAACGGCATCACCATCACCCTCTCCGAGCTCGAGGAGCTCCGCAACTTCATGGACGGCGACAATCTCGAGGTCGACGAAACCATCGTTGTGGATGACATCAAGCCCTGCCGTGGTCGCGGCTACCGTCGGGCGTGCTTGATGGCCGAGAAGGCCAAGCGCACCCCGCGGCCCCTGAAGACCCGGAACGAGAGGAAGTTCTGTGTCAAGGTCCTGCTGGTGCAGGGTGAGTTCGGGATCGGCTGGGCCGGCGGTGTCCGGACCTACACCGAGCTCCCCGAGACGCAGATCCGGAGGATGGTCCGCAAGGGCCAGCACTCCATCCGGGATGGCTACTACTTCTTCTATGCTGGCCCCAACGGGGCCATCAAGGAGAAGAACAAGAGGCTGCACAACAGCCAGGAAGCCAATGCCCACAATGCTGGCATTCAGGCCCCCAACAGGATCCGTCAGCAGGAGGACGATCGCGTCCGTAGGCAGATGGCCAGGGACTGGAGCAACTTCGAGGCCATGAAGGCCGAGGAGGAGCGCCTGGCCATGGTGGCCAAGCCCTTGCAGATCGACATCTGCTACGCGGAGGACGCCAACGCCGAGTGATGATTTGTGGAGTAAGCCGCAGGTGTGACCTGCCTGCCCTCCACCAAAAAGGCATCATGTAACCGCACGACCGACCAATACCGTGAGTTTCGACTCGCGGTATTTTTTTATGATTCTTTTTAGCACTCACATATTGACAGTGCTAACTGTAGTATTATAATAATTATTGGATGCCGAAGTGGCAAAATAATATTATTTGAAAGGAAGCGCTATAATAATGGCTAAAAAGCAGTTTAAAGCAGAAAGCAAGAGATTGCTTGATTTAATGATAAATTCAATTTATACAAATAAGGAGATTTTTTTAAGAGAATTAATTTCTAATGCAAGTGATGCAATCGACAAACTATATTTTAGATCACTTACTGATAAAAAATTATCTGATGTTAAACAAAGTGATTTAAAGATTAATATAATTCGTAATAAGGATAATAGGACACTTACTATTAAAGATAATGGTATCGGAATGACTGAAGATGAACTTGAAAAAAATCTTGGTACAATTGCCCAAAGTGGTACGCTTAAATTTAAAAACGAATTAATTAATGAAGAAAACGGAAACACTGAGGACAAAATGTCTTTAATTGGTCAATTTGGTGTTGGTTTTTATTCTTGCTTTATGGTAGCTGATGAAGTAACTGTTATTTCGAAATCTGTAGATAGTGATAAGGCTTTTAAATGGGTATCAGAAGGAGCAGATGGATATACTATATCAGAAGCAGAAAAAGATGACAGAGGAACGGAAATAATATTAAAACTTAAAGAAGATAGTGAAGATGATAAATATAGTAGATATCTTGAAGAGTATACTATTGATAATTTAATTAAGAAATATTCAGACTATATTAGATATCCTATTTTAATGGACTGTGACAAGAGAGTTCCAATTGAGAAAAAAGAAGGCGAAGATAATAAAGAAACTGAGTATAAAGTTATCCAAGAAGAAAAAACGTTAAACAGTATGACGCCATTTTGGAAGAAAGATAAAAAGACAATTACAGATGATGAATATAAGAATTTCTACATGCAAAAGTTTTTCGACTTTAACGAACCACTAAAATGGATTCATACTAAAGTTGAGGGACAGTATTCATATTCAATGCTTTTATATATTCCTTCTAATGTTCCTTATGATTATTATTCAAAAGACTTTAAAAAAGGTCTTCAATTATATTCAAATGGTGTACTAATCATGGAACATTGTGAAGATCTTCTTCCAGACTATTTAGCCTTTGTTAAAGGATTAGTAGATTCTGAAGACTTATCACTAAATATTTCAAGAGAGATTCTTCAACAAGATAAACAATTAAGAGTTATTGCTAAGAATATTGAAAGTAAAATCTTATCAGAATTTGCTAACATGCTTGAAAATGACAGAATTAGATATGAAAGATTGTTTAAGTCATTTGGTATGCCACTTAAAATTGGTGCATATGATGGATATGGCATTAATAAAGATAAACTAAAAGACTTATTATTGTTCCATTCATCATTTGAAAAAGAAATAGATAATCCAGAAAATAAAGATGAAAAAATCAAAACAGATTATGCTACAATTAAAGAGTATATCTCGAGAATGAAGGAAGAACAAAAAGATATTTATTATGCTTCTTCTGAAAGCATTGATAAGATTAAAATGATGCCACAAGTTGAAAACGTAATAGATAAAGGCTATGAGGTATTATTCTTAGATGAAAGTGTTGATGAATTTGTACTTCAAATAATGGAAAATTATGATGGCAAAAAGTTTATTAATGTTAGTGCAAATAATATCGATTTAGACACTGATGAAGAGAAAGAAAAATTAAAGAAGGCTAATGAAGAATGTAAGGACTTATTTGGATTCATGAAAGAGTCTTTGGGTAGTGATACAATTAAGGAAGTTAGATTTACACATAGACTTAAAAATCATCCCGTTTGTCTTTCTTCAGAGGGAGTTTTATCGGTTGAAATGCAAAAGGTTTTGAATGCAATGCCAGATCAAGCAAATCAAAATGTAAAGGCACAAACAATACTTGAAATAAATGAAAATCATCCTATAGCTGTAAAATTGAAATCTTTATTTAAGGAAGGAAATAAGGATGAAATTAAGAAATATTCAAAAGTTCTTTTAGATTCTGCAAAACTAATTGAAGGTCTTCCTATAGATAATCCTACTGAGCTTTCAAGCATTATTTGTGAATTAATGGTAAAATAGTATAGAAAGATATTAGTGAATATGAAAGGAAGTGGTTTTATGAATTTAGAAAAGTACACCAAAAGTTCTCAAGAAGCATTAATTAGTTCTCAGAATTTAGCAGGTGAATATAATCAGCAAGAAATTAAGCAAGAACATCTTTTGTATTCTATCATAAATGTGAAAGAAAGTTTAATATATGAGCTTTTAAAAAGCATAAATGGTTTTGACATTAATGCCTTTACTAATGATATTTTAAAAACTATTGAATCTTTACCAAAGGTATATGGGTCTGGCAACGAGCAACCATATATATCACAAGAAATTAATGATGTATTAAGCATTGCAGAAAGTAAAGCTAAACATATGAAGGATGACTATATTAGTCTTGAGCATATTTTTATTGGTCTCATTGAAGCGGCAAATTATAATATAAAAGCACTTTTTAGTAAATATAGAATTACTGAGGATGCATTTTTAAAAGCATTACTTAAAGTCAGAGGAAACACAAATGTCACATCTGATAATCCAGAGGTAACTTATAATGTTTTGGCAAAATATGGTCAAGATTTAACTAAGCTTGCAAGAGAACAAAAACTAGATCCTGTTATTGGCAGAGATGAGGAAATTCGAAATGTTATAAGAATTCTTTCACGTAAAACCAAGAATAATCCTTGTTTGATTGGTGAACCAGGTGTTGGAAAAACAGCTATTGCAGAAGGTCTTGCATTAAGAATTATTAGAGGAGATGTACCAAATAACTTAAAGGATACAACTATTTTTTCGCTAGATATGGGTGCTTTAATTGCTGGTGCAAAGTACAGAGGAGAGTTTGAAGAAAGATTAAAGGCTGTTTTAAAAGAAATTAAGAAAAGTAATGGAAGAATAATATTATTTATTGATGAAATTCATAATATTGTCGGCGCAGGCAAATCTGATGGAGCAATGGATGCTGGAAATTTGTTAAAACCTATGCTTGCTCGTGGTGAACTTCATTGTATTGGCGCAACAACACTTGATGAATATAGAAAATATATCGAAAAAGATCCAGCATTGGAAAGAAGATTTCAACATGTTTTAGTAGATGAGCCTACTGTTGAAGATACTATTTCTATTTTAAGAGGTATTCAGGAAAGATATGAGATATATCATGGAGTAGAAATATTGGATAGTGCTATAATTGCTGCAGCTACATTGTCTCATAGATACATTTCTGATAGATTTTTACCAGATAAGGCAATAGATTTAATTGATGAAGCTTGTTCACAAGTTAAGATGGAAATGAATTCTATGCCAGTAGAACTTGATGATTTACAACATAAAATAATGCAACTTCAAATTGAAGAAACAGCTCTTAAAAAGGAAAAAGATGAACTTTCAGAAAAGCATCTTGAAGAGATTAGAAAACAGATACAAGATAATAAAGCTAAGTTTGATTTAATGAAAGCTAAATGGGAAAATGAAAAAAGTTCTGTAGGTAAATCACAAAAACTTCGTGAAGAAATTGAAAAAATAAATGGAAAAATTGAAATAGCAGAAAGAAAGTATGACCTAGAAGAAGTAGCAAGACTTAGATATGGAGAATTGCCTAAATTGATGAAGGAGTTACAAGATGCAGAAGAAAGCAATAAAGGTAAGGAATATTCATATTTAAGAACTTGTATTACTGATGAAGAAATAACAAAGATTATTTCTAAATGGACAGGTATACCTGTAAGCAAACTAGAACAAAGTGAAAGGGAAAAGATCTTAAATCTATCTTCTATACTTCATAAAAGAGTAATTGGACAAGACGATGCGGTTGAAAGGGTGTCTGATGCAATTTTACGTTCTAGAGCAGGTATTCAGGACTCGAGAAGACCAATTGGTTCATTTATGTTTTTGGGACCAACTGGTGTTGGAAAAACTGAGCTTGCAAAATCACTTGCTGAATGTTTATTTGATGATGAACATAATATAGTTAGAATAGATATGTCTGAATATATGGAAAAGTACAGCGTTGCAAGACTTATTGGCGCTCCTCCGGGATACGTTGGATATGAAGAAGGAGGACAACTTACTGAAGCGGTTAGAAGAAAACCGTATTCTGTAGTACTATTTGATGAAATCGAAAAAGCGCATCCAGATGTATTTAATGTCTTATTACAAGTATTAGATGATGGAAGAATAACTGATTCGCAAGGTAGAACAGTTGACTTTAAGAACACGATTATAATATTAACATCTAATTTAGGGTCTGAGTATATACTGGAAGGTATTGATGAAAATAATCAAATATCGAGTAAAGCAAGCGAACTTGTTGAAAAACTACTAAAGAATACATTCAGACCAGAATTTTTAAATAGGTTAGATGAAATAATCATGTTTAAACCTCTTAATAAGGGAGAGATAGGAAAGATACTTGACTTATTACTTGATGATTTAAATAATAGACTTTTAGATAAACTAATTACATTAAATGTAACGGATAATGCTAAGCAGTATTTAATTGATAATGGATATGATCCTCTATTTGGTGCAAGACCATTAAAGAGATTTGTCCAAAAGTCTCTTGAAACATTAATTGCAAGAAAGATTGTAGAACAAAAAATAGTTCCAAAATCTAATGTAACGATTGATGTTAACAATGGAGAGCTATACGTCAAATAATTATATTTATATTTTAAAAGATACAAACAACGGATTGGTTATTACCAATCCGTTGTTTTATTGACGATTATTTACTTTTTGACAAAGATTCTTTTATTTTTAAATATGCTAAACTTAGTGCAAAGGTAACAAATAAAAGAACGACAATTGAAACAAATTCTGGTTGATAGTGTATACCATTTTCACTTATTCTTTCAACTGTTATTCCTACACCATAGTACGTGTTGATTGTGGAACTATACAATAATAGAGGTTTATTAAAAAGATGAGTAAGAAACCAGTTTATACCAACAACAGCACTTGTAATAATCAAAGAAACCATACATGATTTTTCAATTGTATTCAAGTTTGTTTTTTCATTTGTTTGATTTTTGGGTTTATTTCTATAAACAACTATTAGAAGTATTATTGCTAATAGGAATATATACCAAAAGTTAATAAATAGACTTATTATTGTCATCAGTACAGCTGATTCTCCATTTATATTGCTATATGAGCCTAATCCATCTAAAAATGAGACTATTGAAGATAATAAAAGGAAAACAAAAGGCAGTATTCCAATTGAAAAAAGCAGATTCCACAAATAGTCTTTTTTAACATAATTCATTGTACTGAAGATTATTATACAAATTGGTATGGTATAAAATAAAATGTTTAACATAATTATTCTCCTTGGCTAATTTATACATCTTTATGCTATCATAAATGGTCATATAATTACAAGAATTCTACATAATATTTTGAAACTAAAAAAAGAATATTCTTTTGTATTAGTACTTTCAAAATGCTATAATAAATGTGTTATATGAAAGTGAGGGATATTATGAATTTACCAAATAAGTTAACTTGTATGAGAATGATTTTAGTTCCAATTTTAGTGATAGTAGCATATTTGCCAATTGAAGGTATGTGTGGTTTTATTCCTGTAAAGAATTTAATATTACTTGCTATTTTTTGTATTGCCTCGATTACAGATTATTTTGATGGCAAAATAGCTCGTAAAAATAATATGGTTACTACTTTTGGAAAATTTTTAGATCCAATCGCTGATAAGCTGTTAGTAGTAGCAAGTCTTTTAATACTTGTGGAATTTAGAATGATACCTGCTTGGATTGTTATTATTTCTGAAGCTCGTGAATTACTAGTTGCTGCATCTAGAATGCTTCAAGCCAAAAAAGGAAATGTTGTTGCAGCATCATGGTATGGTAAGGTTAAAACAGTATCTCAAATGATAGCAATTATTCTAGCATTCCTTTGTGCCACATCATTCTTTGCATTTACTGCAGGACCTAATGCAATTTTATATGAAAACCCTATGGATGAAGGTGGACCACTTTTATTTAGAGGTGGTATGGTACAATATGTGCTTAATATATTAATGAGCATTGCTATGTGTGTTTCTCTTATTGCTTCTATTTTCTCGGGTTGGGATTATATTAAAGCAAGTAAGGATGATATTTTAGAGAGTAAATAATCTACAAATTGAGGATAACTATATGCAAAAGATTATATTTGATTTAAATGTTTATAAATTGGATGCAGTTAAGAGGAGTATTGGCTATTTTTGTGATGTTGCTTATTTTGCTTTGCAACAAGATGGAAATAATGTCGTTGTTGAAATAAATGCAAAAAATGATAACGAAGATTTAAATCATATTTCAATGGAAATAAAAAATAAAGTGATTGAAGAAGACATAAGACTTGGAGTTGAAGAAGAAACAAAGACTATTCGTGATTCAATCTATAAGAAAGCACTTAATAATTGAAACTAATTGTGGAGCATGCTTATATATGTACAAAAAGTATTATTTTAATTTTAAAGAATTTAATAATGACTATTTATTGACCAATGATTTTGGATTCAATATATTTTTGCCAAAAAGATTTTTTGCAAAATTAATTAAAAACGAAAATCTTCCATTTAAGGTTCTTAATGAACTCGAACTAAAGAAATTTGTTTATTTTGATACGGATGAAGATTTTGTTAAGTATAATTATGACAAATTAATAGAGTATAAAAGCTATTTAAATGAATCAACTTGTCTTCATATATTTGTTGTTAGTAAGAATTGCAATTATAGCTGTTTATACTGTCAGGCTGGAAAACTTAATAACAAAAGAGATTGCTTGATGGATCTAAATATTGCCAAAAAGGCTGTAGATGTTGCTTTAGAAACAACAGCAAAAAATGTTTCTTTTGAGTTTCAAGGCGGAGAACCTTTGACAAATTTTGAAATAATTAGGCAAATTGTTAATTATTCAAAAGAGAGAAACAGCGGTCTTGCAGATGAACAAAAGAAAAATATCACATACAATATAGTTTCAAACTTGTCTTTACTAAATAATGAAATTATAAACTTCATTAGTGAAAATAACATTTATGTATGTACTTCTATTGATGGAAATAGAGAGTTACAAAACTTAAATAGACCCTACCCGAAAAATGATTCTTATGATGCTACTACAAAGAATTTAAAGAAACTTCAAAAACAAAAAATTAATGTGTCCGCTTTACTAACCACAACAAGGTATAGTTTAAAGCGTTATAAAAGTATTGTTGATGAATATGTTTCCTTGAATTTAGATAGAATTTCTATTAGGCCTTTAACAAATCTTGGTAAGGCCAATGTTAATTGGAGTGAAATTGGTTATACAGCAGAGGAATTCGTTAACTTTTATAAAAATGCTTTAGATTATATAATTAAGATTAATAAAAAAGGATACAGACTTGTTGAAGGAATGGCAAGTATATTTTTAAGCAAGATTATAAACAACGAAGATCCTAATTATATGGAACTTAGATCTCCATGTGGAGCTGCCTTTGGTCAGCTAGCATATTATTATGATGGAAACGTTTTTACTTGTGATGAGGGCAGAATGCTATTTGAAATGGGGGATAGTAAATTTCTCCTTGGAAATGTAACAAAAGATTCCCGCGATGCCATTATTAACAGTTCATTTGCATCAGAAGTTTGCAAAGCTTCATGCCTAGAATGTTCGCACGTATGTCATTCATGTGTGTATATGCCATATTGTGGAACGTGTCCGGTTTTGAATTATTCAAATACTAATCAGCTTACTCCATATAGTAAAAGCGATTTTAGATGCAAGATTAATATGGGAATTTTAGATACACTTTTTTGGTATATAAAAAATGATAAAAATGCTTTAAAGATTTTTTATACATGGATATAAAGAATTAATTCAAAAGAAAAGGAGTACATGTATATGACAAAATGTCCTAGTTGTGGTGCAGAAATTGAATTTGATCCTTCTATGCAGGAAGTAATCTGTAAGTTTTGTAATAATTCGTATTCGATAGAAGAACTAAATAATGTTAATTTGGATAGTGTTCAAGGTGCCAAAGAAGATAATGACAAATTTTCTGGTGAAACATATAAATGCAACCAATGTGGTGCTACTTTAATGACTTTTGATGATACTGCTATCACTTTTTGTAGTTATTGTGGTTCACAAGCAATTTTGAAAGACAAAATGATTTCTGTTATTAAACCAGATTTTGTAATTCCATTCTCTAAAAGTAAACAAGAGTGTATAGATGTATATAAAAGGAAAGTTAATGGCTTCATATTCGCACCAAGCTATCTAAAAAGCGATCTTCAGGTTGATAAGTTTAGAGGCATATATATGCCTTACGCTGTATTCAATTTTTATAAGAAGGGCTTAGTTAAGTGCAATGCTGAAAAATATAGAGGTAGAGTTGGAAATTATGAATACTACGATAAATATTTATTGGAATCGGATGTCGATATATCGTATGATGGTATATCGTTTGACTTGGTTTCAAAATTCTATGATAATTTCAGTACATCTATTCCTTTTGATTATAAAAAAGCGGTTCCGTTTAATCTTAACTATTTGCATGGCTTTTATGCGGATTCTTTTGACGTTTCAAAGGCTAATTATACTGATGTGGCTAAAGAAATTGCTTATTCAGATGCGACAAAAAGATTAAAATCAAATTCTACATTAGCTAGATATAAGGCTGATATTAGTGATTTAAACTTAATGAGTGATAATAAGATTGGTATGTTTCCTGTTTATTTTTTGGCAACAAGAGATAAAAATCAAGAGAATGTTCATTATGCAGCAGTAAACGGGCAAACTGGGAAGGTTGCATGTGACCTGCCGATAAGTTTTGGAAAGTATGTTGGTATTTCTCTTATATTATCACTTATAATATTTTTATTAATAAACAACAGTCTAGTTCTAACTCCAACAAGAGTTGCTGTATTTGCTTTTGTAATGTGTATAATTAATCTTTTTATTTCAAAAAGTCAGGTTTCGAAAATTGAAAGTAGAGAAAAACATCTTGATGATATTGGTTTTTTAGAAGCATCTGGCCAAAATGCTTTAAGGCAGAAACTGGCTTCTGCAATGAAAACTAGTGGAGAATATGAATATAATCGAGAAATTCGTACAATAAAACAAGATCTTAGGTTGTATTTTATTTTAATATTAATTTTCACTATTACTGGTGTTGCGGTAATTCGTCTCCCAGCTCTTTTTAGTGGCTCTACAATACATTTTTCCACCGCGGATATACTCATTTCTTTTTTGTGTACACTACTATTTTTTAGTGTTCCAGTTATAGGATCCATTTCACAATATTGTATGGCAAAAAAATCACATAAATATGCATTTAGTAATCCAACTCAGAAGAAAGAAAAGATATTTGGAAGAAACTTTAAGTATTATTATAAGATGGTTATTGGAATTATAATTTCATTAGTTGCTATTATTTCTATGCAAGCGAATGATTTATATTATTATGGCACTGCTTTTGCTGCCTTAACATTAGTTCTATTATCTTTTTATGATTTGGTTAAAGAACACAATTTACTTACATCTAATAAACTTCCTCAATTAAACGAAAGAGGAGGTAACAAATGATGAAAAAAATATTAACTTTTATATTCTTTGCATTGTTTATTTATACGCATTCATTTGCCTATGATATAAACGATTCTTCGTACCATATAACCAATTCTGATTCTGGATTTGATGTTGTTATTAATGATGAAGCTGGAATTATTTCAGATGATGAAGAACTGGCACTTTCAAATGATATGTATCCTCTTTCGTATTATGGAAATGTAGTTTTTCTATCTACAAATCGAAAAGGAAATGGTCAACATCAAATAGCACATGATTACTATTACGATTTGTTTAATACCGAAAGTGGCACCTTGTTACTAATTGATATGTACGAAAGAATAGTATATATATACTCCGATGGAGCAAATCTAAAAACCGTTACTAATTCGAAAGCAGAATTAATAACTGATAATATATATTCATATTTGGGTAAAGCAAAATATTATGAAGGTTCTGCAAATGCGTTTTCTCAGGTTTACACTCTTTTGGAGGGGGGCAAAATTGCTGAACCTATGAGGTATATAAGTAATATTTTTGTTTCTACCATTATTGGCTTTTCGATAACATTTATATATGCTTTTAAAAAGTCTAGAATTTCTAGTGCAACTAAAGCAGAGGTACTTGAAAAAACAAAAATAAAATTTATCATTAATAAAATTAATCCTAAGAAAAATGGCGAAAGAAAAGTTCGCTGTTATGATGTGTCTACTGGAGGTAGCTATGGTGGACATTCATCAGGAGGAGGTCATTCTGCAGGACACTCTGCGAGCCATTCTGCAGGGCATTCAAGTCATTCAAGCCATTCTTCTGGTGGTGGTGGAGGCCATAGATTTTAGAAAAGTACAGATATAATTGTATCTGGTTAAGGAAGGTAATATGAAAAATATTGAAAGAGAATACAATGAATTAAAAGACAAAATTAATTACTATGCATCTAAGTATTACAATGATGATGATCCTGAAATTTCAGATTTTGAGTATGATATGCTTATGATGCAACTTCGCAATATTGAGAAAGAACATCCTGAACTTATTGCTAAAGATTCACCAACACAAGTTATTGTTGCTAAAGGAAAGGTAAACGAAAAGTTTAGCGAAGTCACTCATGAAGTTCCACTTCAAAGCTTGCAAGATGTTTTTAATTTGGAAGATATAAATGATTTTCTGAAACGTGTTGAAAAGGAAGTTGAAAATCCATCATACTGCGTAGAAACAAAAATAGATGGATTATCAGTTTCATTAGAATACGTAGATGGAGTCCTTGTTAGAGGCTCAACACGTGGCAATGGCTTAGTAGGTGAAGATGTCACAGAAAATCTAAAGGTAATTAAAACAATTCCTTCTAAACTAACTGAGAAAGTCACAATTACTGCTAGAGGTGAAGTATACCTTCCACGTGAAGAATTAGAGAGAATTAACGAAGAAAGAGAAGCGCTTGGAGAAAAGATTTTTGCAAACTGTAGAAATGCTGCAGCAGGGTCTCTTCGCCAATTAGATTCTTCTATTACTGCATCTAGAAATCTTAGTGTATTTATATTTAATATGCAAAAGATTGAAGGAAAGACGATTTCGTCTCATCATGAATCGATTGAATATATGAAGAAACTTGGAATGAACGTTATTCCATATAGTAAGAAATGTAAAACAATAGACGAGATTTATTCTGCTATAAAAGAAATTGGTGAACTTAGAAGCTCACTTCCTTTTGATATTGATGGAGCAGTTATAAAAGTAGATGACTTAAAGCAAAGAGAAGAACTTGGAACAACAGTTAAAGTTCCTAAGTGGGCTGTTGCATATAAGTATCCACCTGAGAAGAAAGAAACAACTATAAAAGACATTGTTATTCAAGTAGGACGTACAGGCGCATTAACTCCTGTTGCAATCTTGGACCCGGTTCCAGTTGCAGGTTCAATTATTTCTAAAACTACTCTTCATAATGAAGATTATATAAAGGAAAAAGATATTAGGATAGGCGATAAAGTTTATATTCAAAAAGCAGGGGATGTCATACCTGAAGTAGTTGAGGTATTAAAAGAAAAAAGAACAGGAAAAGAAAAATCTTTTAAAATGCCAAATAAGTGTCCTGTATGTGGTTCTCCGACAGAAAGAGTAGAAGGAGAGGCAGTTGTTAGATGTACTGGAATAGAATGCCCTGCGCAACTTTTTAGAAGTCTTGTTCATTTTGCATCAAGAGATGCTATGAATATAGATGGTTTAGGGCCAGCAATAATTGAGCAATTGTTAGATGCTAAATTAATTTCAAATGTTGCTGATATTTATTCTTTGAAAAAAGAGGAACTATTATCATTAGAGCGAATGGGAGACAAGAGTGCAGATAATCTTATTAATGCAATTACAAATTCAAAAAGTAATAGCTTAGATAAATTAATCAATTCATTTGGAATTAGACACGTTGGTGGAAAGTCTGCAAAAATTATTGCACAAAGTTTTGATGATTTGAGTGCAATTATGAATGCTTCTACAGAAGAGCTAGCCGGCATTCATGAAGTAGGACAAATCATGGCAGAGAGCATATGTGAGTTTTTTAAGAATCCTCAAACTAAGGACTTAGTTAAAAAACTAAAAGATGCTGGAGTTAATATGAAAGGTCTTCAAAAAGATATAATAGATAATCGTTTTGAAGGAATGACATTTGTACTTACTGGAACTCTTCCAACACTAGGAAGAAAAGAAGCTTCTGATTTAATTGAAAAGTACGGTGGCAAAGTATCTGGTTCAGTTTCTAAAAAAACTACATATGTTTTAGCAGGAGAAGAGGCGGGATCTAAACTTACAAAGGCACAAGAACTTGGAATTACTGTTATTTCTGAAGAAGAATTTATGAATTTGATTAAATAAATCTGAGAGTGAGTGAAGTATATGAGAAAGTACTCGATTATTAGGCTTATTATTGGACTTTGTAGTATTGCGGTAGGGATATTCTTCGCTTTAAATAATTATAGGTTTAGTTTTAGTTTCAGACAATTTGCAATGCCTGAGTCTATTGCAATTATTGTTATCGGAGTAATAATTGTTTTACTATCACTATTTAATTTATGCTTAAAAAAACACACATTAATTAAATCAAAAATAGAGCTTGGATTTGGACTTATTTTAGGAATAGTTGGAGCCACGATTACACCTTTTGTTGTGTGCTTTTTTATTGTTAATAGATGTTTACGATCAGAGTTCGCAAAACCATTAATAATTGTTCCTGTTATTATTTGTACTGTTTCTATTTATCTTATGATTAAAAATATCCATAAGGTGCTTACTGAGATGAAAAAAACAGATACAGATGATTTAGAAAAAACTAAAAGAAGTGCTGATAAGCTCATAACAGTTCTTTTTTCTATTTTCTTATTTTGTCTTGTCGTTTCTGCGATTGACCTATATGTAAGCAGTGTTGATAGTTATGGAAAAATAGGCAAAGACACAGAACCTAAGTTTAATGTCCCTGATCTATATAGTATGATTGAACACAAATTGACGATTAGTCATTAAAAAAGGTATTTAGTGTGTAATAAGAACGCCGGAACCATACGAGGGGACGGCGTTTTTTGGGAATAATCCTCAAGAATTATATAAAAATAAGCTAAAAGCTTCACAAAGCAGTAAAATTATGTTAATATAATGCCAGTGCACATTATGTGAACTGAAAACGACATTCTATGGAGGATAAAATTGGCTAAGAAGCGTAAGCAATTTTGCGAATATGGACCACTATGCTATGAAATAGCTTTGTTCAAAGAATGCAAAAAGAAAGACTTGAAGGATTTTTTTGGTGGAAAAAGATTTGCAAAGAAGAAAGATAAGGAAAATTATAAGTACATATGGAAAGGTGACTGTAAAATTCTTTTGAGGAAACTTTTAGGAGTTGATATGGAACTTCAAAAAGGAAAAGCAGTTAACCTAAAGCTTGCTGGCGAAAAGATTGATGGGGTAGTTATTAATCCGGGAGAAGAGTTTTCACTTTGGAATCTAGTTGGTAGACCAACAGCCAAAAAGGGATATAAAGAAGGTCTATTCATTAGTAATTCCAAAACTGGTAAAGGAATCGGCGGAGGTTTATGCCAAATGGGAAATCTTATTCATTGGCTTGTACTTCATACTCCACTTGAAACGACAGAAATTCACCATCATTCAGACGCTTTGTTTCCTGATGAAAAAAGACGAGTTCCATTTGGAACAGGAGTATCAATTTGTTATAAAGCTTTAGATTATAGATTTAAAAATACAACTCCATATCCAGTTCAAATAAGAGTATGGCAAGACGATACAATGCTTTATGGAGAAATACGTTCAAATACACCTTTAGATAAAAAATACAAAATCGTTGAGGAAGATAGCCACTATGCAAAAGACGATGAGGGTATTTTTTATAGAAATAGTAAAGTCTTTAGAGAAATATATGATAAATCTTCTAAAGAATTAATAGATAGAGAATTAATTTTATCTAATCATTCAAAAGTAATGTATGATTATGAATATATTCCCAAAGATCAAATTAGAGAATAGGAACGAGTATGTTATTAGATACTATCTTATATAATTTAAAAAGTAATCCTAATAAAATATGTTGTAAACATGATAAAGAGTATACTAACAAGGAATTTTACGAAATTGTTTGCAAAGTTTATGAATTAATTAAAGATGCACCAAAAGATAAACCAATTGTTGTGTATGGTCACAAAGAGGTTTATATGATTGCATCTTTTTTGGCATGCTCTTTTTTAGGAATAGCTTACGTTCCAGTAGATATAGCAGTTGGAAAAGAAAGAATTGATAGAATAATTGAAATAACAAAACCATCTTATATTATTGGTAATTATATAAAAGAAGGAATTAAATCAATTCAATTTGAAGATATAGATTTAGTAACTAAATATGAAAATATTAATAAAGTAGAAATGAATAAGAATGACACTTATTATATTATTTTTACTTCAGGTAGCACTGGGACACCTAAAGGTGTAATCATATCGTATGAAAATTTGGACTCTTGTCTTAATTGGCTAATAGATGTAACAAAAATAAATGATGATTCTTATATCATATATAATCAAGCAATTTTCTCTTTTGATTTATCTGTTGCAGATATTTATTTAAGTTTGGCAACTAATTCAATTCATTATATTGGGAATGACATTAGCATGACTAATCTAAAAGAAAAAATGATTGACCTTGAAGAGAGTAATGCTAATATGCTTGTAATAACACCTTCTTCAGCAGAGCTATTTTGCTTAAGTGAAAAGTTTTGTAAAGATTTGTTACCAAACTTGGACCAGATTATTTTTTGTGGAGAGAAACTATCGAGAAAATTGGTAGATAAGCTAAGAGCTAGATTCCCTAATACTAAAATTATTAATATGTATGGACCGACAGAATGTACTTATGCTGTAACTAGCGTTGACATTACGAATTTAAGTGATGAGATAATTCCAATTGGATATGCTAAAGGCGATGTAGAGATATCAATTGTCGATAGCGATAATAACATTCTTCCTGATGAACAAATTGGAGAAATAGTAATATCTGGAGCAAGCGTTGGGAAAGGATACTTAAACTATAGTAATGATAGATTTATATCTTTTAATGGTTTGAATTCTTTTTTTACAGGAGATATGGGGTATAAAAAAGATGGACTTTTATATTTCACATCAAGAAAAGATGATCAGATAAAACTAAGAGGATATAGAATTGAATTATCAGATATTGAAAGGACAATAGAAAAAGTACAGGGAGTAAAGCAAGTTAAAGTTATTGCAATTAAAAATTCTAATAATGATGTTCAAAGAATAGAGGCCAAAGTTGTGGCGGAAGATGACAAAAGAAATGCAATTACTTCACAAGTTAAAAGATTATTACCAGAATATATGATGCCAAAACTAGTATTTGTTGATAAGTTAGATTTAAATATTAATGGGAAAAGATAGGAATGAAATAGATGGATATATATAAGAGAATTGAAGATATAATTGTTGAAATTACCGGATGTGAGGATATCAGAACAAATCAAGATATTGATTTGATTGAAGAAGATATAATCGATTCATATGCTTTTATAGAGCTTATAGATACTTTAGATTCAGTATTTGGAATAGAAATAGAGCCTACACAAGTGGATAAAGAAACATGGAAAAGCGTAAAAGGGATATCAGATATGGTAAGCGAAATGCTAGCAAAGTAGCTATATAAAGGCATATAGCTACTTTGTCTTAATACTATTAAACACCCGGGAAATATTGAAAATATTATACTTGCAATATGATATAAACCGTGCTACAATAACACTTGTCAGCGACGAAATCTGCTGATAATTCATTATTTTTAATATTTGAGTGTAGTAAAGAAGTTATTTAAATTATGTTGTTATCAACCAATGTTTTAAAGTATTTACTTGAATTCTTAGTCATAAGATTTTAAGTATTTTTTTATGCTCAAAAATTAGAAAAAACAAGTTAAAAAATCTTTTGAAAAAATTGATTTTTCTTGTTGACAAAGGCTATACTAAATGTTAATATATTTAACGTCACTTGAGTGAGAAAAATATTTGATTGGCTTGTAATATGCTGATTCAATATGGTTTCGAGCTTATTGATAATTGAATTAACATTAGTATAATTCAAACAAAAGCACATTGAAAAGTAAACAATGAGAGTAAGAGAAAACCAAGCGTAATTCGTGAAAACGAAATTAGAAACAAATCGTACTATAAAGTACAAATAAAACCAAGAGTATGGATACTCAAAAAGAACTAAAATCAGAGCAATCTGATTCGAATTAAATTTGAGAGTTTGATCCTGGCTCAGGAGAAACGCTGGCGGTGCACATAAGACATGCAAGTCGAACGGAATTTAGCCGAATGTTTACATGAGGCGAAAATTTAGTGGCGGACGGGTGAGTAACACGTGAGCAACCTACCTTAGAGAGGGGGATAACATTGAGAAATCAGTGCTAATACCGCATAACACTATAGTACCACATGGTACATTAGTCAAAGGAGAAATCCACTTTAAGATGGGCTCGCGGCTGATTAGCCAGTTGGCAGGGTAACGGCCTACCAAAGCGATGATCAGTAGCCG
>JAEEGL013384944.1_pt1 | contig 21761 bp, 18 predicted proteins | sample 9134231 | NCBI WGS metagenome assembly JAEEGL01 (sample SAMN16246548, study PRJNA631951) | gut metagenome | biome: gut microbiome; feature: rumen; material: fiber-attached | host: Bos | place: Iran: Karaj | collected 2018-10
AGACAACCGTGTGAACGATCAGCTGCCGTTCCTTCCGCTTTCTTTCAGTTATATCCATTCAAGATGCTCCTTACTTCTGCTTCGTACAAGGCGCATGAATGTGACGCGCAAACCGGATGTACTATGAGCAGTAAGCAATATTGTACAAAGAAAAAACAAAAATGGCAAGAAAAACTGTCTGTTCGATTGTGCTTTTCCTGTTTTTTGGATAACGGTCCGAATATCGTCCGAAAGGCTCGACAGGAATTGTTTTCCCGGCTTTGTATTGCAGCAGATTGCAAATCGGCGAACGATATGTTATCATTGGAAAGTACTTTTACTGAAAGAGTATAGTTTCCAGGGCCGGAGCGATCCGCCTTTTAAATTGCTCCTGAAAGCGAGGAACGCCGGGTGTCGAGAAACCGATATGTCGGGGATTACCACCTGGCGGACTCCCTGGACGAACGCGGGAAGATCCGCACGGACGTGGAATATGTCGGTGACAGGTATTCCTTCACGGAGGGACCGGAGACCGTCCGCCGTGCGAAGCGGAAGGCGCTGATCCTCTGCGCGGCCGGCTGGCTGCTGTATATCGGGGCGATGATCCTGCCGTCGGCGGCCATGCGGGCCTTGTGGACGGCGGTCCCCTTTGCCTTTACCGGCGTGCCGCTGGCACTGCTGACCGGGACGGCGGCGGAGATCTTTCCGAGGAAGGAACGGTTCGAGCACCGATACGCCGACCGGATCGAAAACCGCTGGCCGGCGGCCTCGGCATTCACCGTGATCCTGGCCGGGATCCCGCTGGCCGGCGAAGGGGTGAACCTGCTCCTCGGGAAGGAAATGAAGGGCGGGGACGCGCTCTTCGCCGCCTGCGCGGCAGGGCTGATCCTCGTCGGGATCCTCGCGCACCGGACGCGCCGGAGCCTGCGGTGCGAAAAGGCGCGGTAACACAGGTTATTATGCGTATGAACGCTTAATAAACAAAACAAGGAGGGAATCTAACTATGACCAGGACAAACAAAATGCTTGCTCTGCTCCTGGCGCTGATCATGGTCTTTACCGTGAGCTTCAGCGCCCTGGCGGAGGAAACCGCGGCTGAAGCCGCCGAGCGGCAGGAGGGCGCCGTGGTGTACGCCACCGCCACCTTCGGACAGAAATTCAGCCCCTTCTTCAACACGACGGTGTACGACCGGGAAGTCGTCGATCTGACGCAGGCTTTGCTGCTCGCGGCGGACCGCGGCGGCGCCATCCTGTACAACGGCGGCGCTGACGAAGGCGAAAAAGCGAACTATAACGGAACCGACTACACCTACAAGGGTGCCGGCAACCTTGAGGTTGTCCAGAACGACGACGGTTCCGTCGACTATAACCTGACGATGCGGGATGATATCTACTTCACCGACGGCGAGAAGGCCACGATCGACGACATCATCTTCGGCATCTATGTGGAGAGCGACCCCACCTACGACGGAAGCTCCACTGTCTACGCTCTGCCGATCGAAGGCATGGAAGAATACCGCAGCGGCATGACCAGCCGGGGCAACGCCATCTTTACAGACGGCAAGGGCGACGGCTACGTGAAGAACGACAAGTACTCCGAAGAGCAGTACAACGCCTTCTGGAAGTTCTACGACGAAGAATCCGGCGCCGCGTTCGCGCAGGAGATCGTGGACTACTGCATCGCCAACGGCTACAACGCCCCCACCGATTCCGTGGCCGTCTGCGCGGCGAACTGGGGATACGGTGATCTCGCCGAAGACGCTACGGTTTACGACTTCTGGAATGCTATCCTGGCTGCCTACGACGGCAACACCGACACGGCCGAAGCGACCGAGAGCGCCGGCTCCACCCGTCTCGGGCTGACGATCGCCAAGCTGGGCGCCGACTACGAGAAGGGCGTGCAGACCGGAGAAGGCGCCGCGAACATCAGCGGTATCAAGAAGACCGGCGACCTGACCATGACGATCCACATGACCGAGTACGACGCGACCGCGGTCTATGAGATGAACCGCTACATCGCGCCGATGCACTACTACGGCGACAAGGCCCTGTACGACTACGACAACAACCAGTTCGGCTTCGTGAAGGGCGACCTGAGCGGCGTGAAGGCGAAGAACACGGCTCCCCTGGGCGCCGGCCCCTACACCTTCGAAAGCTACAAGAACGGCGTGGTGACCCTGAAGGCCAACGACAAGTACTTCAAGGGCGCTCCCGCCTCCAAGGTCCTGCTGATGCAGGAATCCCAGGATTCCGACTACATCCCCGGCATCCTGAGCGGCAGCTTTGACATGGCGCAGCCCTCCATCAGCGAGACGGCGATCAAGGCCATCAAGGACGCGAACTCCAACGGCGAACTGGCGGGCGACAAGCTGCACACCGTGCTGGTGGACTACCGCGGCTACGGCTACCTGGGTATCAACGCCGACCTGGTGAACATGGGCGATCCGGCCTCCGACGAATCCAAGGCCCTGCGCAAGGGCTTCATGACCCTCTTCGCCGTCTACCGCGACACGGTCATCAATTCCTACTACGGAGACCGCGCCTCCGTGATCCAGTACCCGATCTCCAACACCAGCTGGGCCGCCCCGAAGCCCGCGGACGAAGGCTACCGCAACGCCTACTCCGTGGACGTGGACGGCAACCCGATCTACGACGCCTCCATGAGCGAGGAACAGCGCTATGAAGCGGCGAAGCAGGCGGCCATCGGCTTCTTCAAGGCGGCCGGACTGACCTGGGACGACGCGCAGGGCAAATTCACGAATGTCGAGAAGACCTGGGAAGTCATGATCCCCGGCGACGGACAGCAGGATCACCCGGCCTACGGCATCGTCGTGGCGGCTTCCAACGTGCTGGCTGACCTGGGCATCACGCTGCAGGTGAACGACGTCGGCACCTCCGTATGGAACAACGCGCTGGAATCCAACACCGCCATGATGTGGGCGGCGGCCTGGCAGGCCTCCGTCGATCCGGACATGACGCAGGTTTACTCCAGCGCCAACGCGCACGGCAACGGCACCAACTCCAACCACTACTCCGTGGACGACGCGGCCCTGGATGAGCTGATCAAGGCCGGCCGCTCCAGCGCGGACACCGAGGAGCGCAAGTCCATCTACAAGGAAGCCATGGAAATCATCATGGACTGGGGCTGCGAACTGCCCACCTACCAGCGGAAGGACTGCACCGAGTACTCCGCGGAGCGTATCAACCTGGATACCATCCCGCAGGATATGACGCCCTACTGGCTCTGGTACTCGGAGATCGAGACGCTGGCGCTCAAATAATCAACGGAACCCCCTTTGTACCCATGCCCGGCAGTGACCCTGCCGGGCATGGATTTCCTGACAGAAAGCAGGCTGCAACATGCTGAAATACACGGCCAGACGACTGGTATACAGCGTTATCATTCTTTTTTTCGTAATGTTCCTGATCTATGTGCTGATGAGCTGCATGCCATCGGGCTATGTGGAGACGAAGGCGCGGGAACTGGCATCCCGCCCCGGCGCGACCAAGAGCTACGCCGAATGGCTGGATGACCTGAACGCCCAGTACGGCATGGACAAGGGCATCGTGGGCGGCTATTTCATCTGGCTCGGCAACGCGCTGAGGGGCAACTGGGGAGACAGCTGGGCCTGGACGATCCCGGTGACCCAGGAGTTCCACAACACGGTCTGGTACAGCTTTGCGCTTGGCCTGGCTGCATTTATCCTCGAGATCCTGATCGCGATCCCGCTGGGGATCACCGCCGCGAAGAAGCAGTACGGCTTCACGGATTATTTCACGACGGTCGTCGCGATGATCTGCATTTCACTGCCGACCTTCTTCCTGGCTACGCTGCTGAAATATGTCTTTGCGATCAAACTCGGCTGGTTTGAACTGGCCGGGATGCAGAGCCGCAACTACATGAACCTCTCTGACTTCGGAAAAATCCTGGATGTGGCGAAGCATTTCGTCCTGCCGCTGATCACGCTGGTAGTCATCAGCATCGGCGGACTGATGCGCTACACCCGTACCAATATGCTGGAAGTGCTGAACGCCGACTATATCCGCACGGCCCGCGCCAAGGGCGTACCGGAGAGAAAGGTGATCAACCATCACGCATTCCGCAACACCCTGATCCCGCTGGTGACCATGCTGGGAGGGAGCCTGCCGGGCCTGTTCTCCGGCGCGCTGATCACGGAGACGCTGTTCTCGATCCGCGGGATCGGCTATGCCTCCTACACTTCGATGACGCAGGCGGACATCCCGTTCATTATGTTCTACCTGTCGTTCCTGTCCGTGCTGACGCTGCTGGGGAACCTGATCTCCGACCTGCTGTACGCGGTGGTTGACCCCCGCGTACGCCTGAACTGAGGAGGTGCGGAGATGAGCAATCAGAAAACAACTTCCTACAGCCTGAACGAAGTCCTGAAGGAAAGGGCTGCCCGGGAGCAGCACCAGGACAGCCAGGGGGAGAAGACACTGGACGATCTGAGCCGGGTCAAGGTCCTGAGCCCCGGACGAAAGGTGTTCAAGCGGTTCATCCGCAACCGGCTGGCGGTCTTCGGATCGATCCTGCTGATCACGATGTTCGTGTTCTCCTTCCTCGGCCCGCTGTTCTATCCCTACGGGCAGAAGCAGATCTTCTACAAATACGACAAGCAGCACATCAACTACGCGATGGCGAAGAACAACACCGCGTACAACGGCTTTGAACTGGACGCCCAGGTGAAGGTGGACAGCTCCGTTAACAACGTCATGAACTCCCGGATCAAAAAGATGATCGCTGACGGCCGGGAGAGCGAGACCGTCTTCGGGGACGCAGGCGCCTGGCAGATCGACCGGCTGACGGACGACATCTGGCAGCTGTCGCAGGTCGACGCGCAGGAGGTATGCACCTACGGCGATACGACCGCCGAGATCGGCACCTACACCATGGTCGGGAAAAAGATCGAATACAAATCCGCCCCGGTGGAGGGAATGGAGGACGCGATCAAAAAGGCGATCGCCGATTCACCGTCGGGCGGCACGTTCGAGCTGAACGGGGTCACCTACACCTATACCCGCGGGAAGGCCAAGAGCTTCCCGATCACCGCCTCCCTGCAGGGACTGAACTATACGGGCGAAGCCCTGGACGAAGGTTTCGGGGAAGCGGTGAAGGCGGCGGCCGAAAGCGGAAACGGCTTTGAATACGGCGGCGTAAAATACGCCATGAAGAAGGACGGAAAGGCCTGGAAGGTCTACGCGCTGGGCGAAACGAAGCCCGCGAAGCTGTACAGCTGCCTGACCGTGGACACGATCTCGCCGGACATCAAGGTGACGACCGAGATGCGGATCGCCGCGATGAAGGCTGCCGCCGGCAGCGGGGAATACACCCTGGACGGGAAGACCTGCACCATAAGGAACGAGAACGGAGCCCTGATCGTCAGCGATGCCGAGGGGAACGAGCTGTTTGAGCTGACCCCCTTCTCCGTCCGCCGCTACAACGGCGACGACAACATGGATTACGAGCTGAAGAAGGCCGTGACGGACAAGATCCGCGAAATGGCCGCGGCCGGGCAGAAGAGCGGCAGCATGACCTATCCGCTGCCGATGCAGAACGAGAACGGCGAATACGCATACGACGAGGAAGGAAAGCTGCGGTACGCGGACGCAGACATGGCGATCAGCCAGCGGGATACCGGCGAATACGTCATCACCTGCGACCAGATCATCTACGTGATCGACATGTACGCGCCGGCCACCTCCGAGCACATCCTCGGCACGGACGGCGACGGATTTGACGTCATGAGCCGGATCATGTACGGCGGCCGGGTCTCCCTGATGGTCGGCTTCGTGGTCGTATTCCTGGAGACCTTCCTGGGCGTGGTGATGGGCGGCCTGGCCGGCTACTACGGCGGCTGGGTGGATATGCTGATCATGCGGCTGGTGGACATTTTCTACTGCCTGCCGTACCTGCCGATCATGATCATCCTGGGCGCCGCGATGGACGCGGTGCGGATGGATACCTACCTGCGGCTGATCATCATGATGGCCGCCCTGGGCATCATGGGCTGGGCGAGCGTCGCGCGCCTGGTGCGCGGCCAGATCCTGATGCTGCGCGACCAGGAATTCATGGTGGCGACGGAGGCGACCGGCATCCGGGTCAAGGACCGGATCGCGCACCACCTGGTGCCGAACATCATGCCGCAGCTGATCGTCCAGGCGACGATGGGCATGGGCGGCGTGATCCTGATGGAATCGACCCTGAGCTTCCTGGGCCTGGGCGTCAAGCACCCGCTGGCCACCTGGGGAACGATCATCAACTCCGTTTCTTCGGCATCCGCCATGGCGCATTATGCCTTTATCTGGATCCCGGTCGGCATCCTGATCTGCGTGACGGTCATCGCGTTCAACTTTGTCGGCGACGGACTGCGCGACGCGTACGACCCGAAGGCCAAGCGCTGACGGAAGGAGGAAGAGAAGATGAAAGAAAAGAAAAAATCCTCCTATATCTCCGGACGGGAGTCCCGGAAGATCTCCCGGTTCAACCGGAAGGTGACCCGCAGGCTGGAAAAGGAACGGGCGGACGCGAACAAGGACGAAGCGCTTTACATCACCCGGATGAAGGATAACAACAACGTGGTGGAGTTCGACAACGTCTGCACCTACTTCTTTACGGACGTCGGCGTGGTAAAGGCCGTGGACGGCATCACCTTCGAGGTGCCCGTCGGCAAGACGGTGGGCGTGGTCGGCGAGAGCGGCTGCGGCAAGTCCGTGACCAGCCTGAGCCTGATGCAGCTGCTCCAGCGGCCGAGCGGGCAGACGGTCGGCGGCGAGATCCGCTTCAACCGGATGGACGGCACGGCCTACAACATCGTCAATACGCCGAACGCGATCATGGAAAAGATCCGCGGAAACCGCATCTCGATGATCTTTCAGGAACCCATGACCGCGCTGAACCCGGTCTTCCGGATCGGCGAACAGGTGACGGAAGTGCTGGACCTGCACTATCCCGAGATGACCAGGGAAGAAAAGAAGGAACGCGTACTGAACATGCTGGAGCTTGTCGGCATCGCCAACAAGGAAGGCGTGTACGACATGTATCCCCATGAGCTGTCAGGCGGTATGAGGCAGCGCATCTGCATCGCGATCGCGCTGGCATGCAATCCCCAGCTGATCATCGCGGATGAGCCGACTACCGCGCTGGACGTGACGATCCAGGCCCAGATCCTGGACCTGCTGGAGAACCTGAAGGAAAAGCTGAACTCCTCGATCATGCTGATCACCCACGACCTGGGCGTGGTGGCCGGCATGGCGGATTATGTCGTGGTCATGTATGCCGGGCGCGTGGTGGAAAAGGGCACGACCGAGGATATCTTCCACCATCCGTCGCATCCCTACACGATCGGCCTGATGAACTCCAAGCCGGTGGTCGGGAAGAAGGTCGAGGAATTGTACAACATCCCCGGCAACGTCCCGAACCCCGTGGAGATGCCGGACTACTGCTATTTCCGGGACCGGTGCGAGATGCACTGCGAAGGCTGCAGCGGCGCCTACCCCCCGGAGATCCGGATCAGCGATACCCATGTGGTCTCCTGCTACCGTTACATCGACAGCGGCACCGTGCTGGGCAATCCGAAATCTGTGAACGTGGAGGAGCTCTGACATGGAAGAGATGAAAAAAGAACCCGCCGCGAACAGCGAATACGTGCTTGAGGTCAAAAACCTCGTAAAATGGTTCCCGATCAAGTCCGGCATCATCAAGAAGACAATCGGCAACGTGAAGGCTGTGGACGGGGTTTCCTTCAAAATCCGGCGCGGGGAGACCATGGGCCTGGTGGGCGAAAGCGGCTGCGGCAAATCCACCTGCGGGCGCACGATCCTGCGCCTGCTGGAAAAGACCTCCGGCGAAGTGCTGCTGGAGGGTGTGGACGTGTTCTCCCTGAGCAAGGAGGAACTGCGGAAGATGCGCCCGCGGATGCAGATCGTCTTCCAGGACCCCTATTCCAGCCTGTCCCCGCGGCTGCCCATCGGTGAGATCATCGGCGAGGCGGTGCGGGAGCACCATATCGTACCCCCGGAAGAGTTTGACGACTACATCACCCGGGTCATGGAGGTCTGCGGCCTGCCGGAATACTACAAAGAGCGCTATCCCCATGAGTTTTCGGGCGGCCAGCGGCAGCGCATCTGCATCGCGCGAGCCCTGGCGCTGTCGCCGGACTTCATTGTCTGCGACGAGCCGGTCTCCGCACTGGACGTATCGATCCAGGCGCAGATCATTAACCTCCTGAGGAAGCTGCAGAAGGATTTCGGGCTGACCTACCTGTTCATCTCCCACGACCTGTCGGTGGTGGAGCATATCTCCGACACGGTGGGCGTGATGTACCTGGGCAGCATGGTGGAATACGCGGAGACGGAAAAGATCTTCGCCAACCCGATGAACCCGTATACCAAGGCGCTGTTTTCCGCCATTCCGATCCCGGATCCCGCGGCGAAGATCAACCGTATCATCCTGGAGGGCAGCATTCCCAGCCCGGCCAATCCGCCTTCAGGCTGCAAGTTCCATACCCGCTGCCGGGAATGCATGGAGGTCTGCCAATACGCCGCGCCGGAGTGGCTGGAGGTGGAGGAAGGTCACTTCTGCGCCTGCCACCTGTATGACGACGCGGAGGCGAAAGCCCGGGCTGAACAGGTGATGGCGGAGGCGAAGGCGAAAGAGAAGAAAGCTGCCGAAACGGCAAAGAAAGAGGCCGGCTGACGTGGGCAGGAAGAAACCGCGGGAGATCCCCGGGGACGACGGCGAGACCGTCGTCAACATGAACGTGGAAGGCATGCCCTGGTACGTTCCGAAGAAGCGGACGGCGGAGCAGGAAGGCGCAGAGCATTATCAGATGACCCGGGAGGAACTCCGCACCTACAAGTGGGCCGCGGTCAAGGCAGGACTTACGATCGTGCTGGTGTTCGGCACGGTATTTGCCGCCTTCATCGCGTTCTGCGATTTCATCTGGTTCCGGAAATAAGGAGAAACAGCCGCCGGGGAGAAAACCTTCCCGGCACAGACGACCAAGGTCAGGTGATCAGGGATGAAGTTTTACATCGACTTTGACGACTGCCTGTGCGAGACCGGCAGGGCGTTTGCCGTGCTCGCCGCCGAACTGTTCGGGAAGCAGGTGCCCTACGAGGAGATGAAGCACTTTAATCTCCGGGATTCCTTTGACCTGACGGAGGCGCAGTATGCGGAGCTGCTGGACCATGAGCCGGAGCTGCTCGCGGACGTGGAGGAGACGCCGGGGGCGTCGGAGGTGATCAACGAATGGATCGGCAACGGGCACGAGGTGTCGATCATCACCGGGCGCCCGTTCAGCACGTATGAAGCATCCCGCGCCTGGCTCGACCGGCACGGGCTCCGGGACGCCCGGCTGTACTACCTGGACAAGTACGGCAGGGAAAACGGGCAGACGGAAAGCCGTTTCATCCTCCGGCCCGACGACTACTTCCGGATGACCTTCGACTACGCGGTGGAGGATTCGCCGGACGCGTTCCGTTTTTTCGACCACCTGCCGGCACTGAAGGTGCTGGTCTTCGACCGGCCGTGGAACCGGCGGGCCGGGTTCCCGAACGCCAACTACCGCCGATGCTTCAGCTGGAAGGAGATCCGGGAAAACGCGGGCGGGCCGGGATAAACCGGCCGCTGCCGGGGACCGGCGCGGAGGTTTCACGAAACCGCGTGATTTCCTGTTGTCAAGGGCTGAAAAAACCGGTATAATAGCGGCAGAATCTACGTCAGACCGAATCGAGGAGGGAAACATACATGTTACAGGATGTTTTGGATACCGCAAAAGAAAAAATGAAAAAATCCTGCGCGGTTTATGAGCAGAACCTGATGGGCCTGCGGGCCGGCCGGGCGAATCCGCAGCTGCTGGACCGGATCCTGGTGGATTATTACGGGACGCCGACTCCCATCAACCAGATCGGCAATATCTCCTCCCCCGAACCGCGGCTGCTGGTGATCGCTCCGTGGGAAGCAAAGATGATCCCGCAGGTGGAGAAGGCCATCCAGAAGAGCGACCTGGGGCTGAACCCCTCCAATGACGGCAAGATCATCCGCCTGGTGTTCCCGGAACTGAACGAGGAGCGCCGCAAGGAGCTGACCAAGGTAGCGTCCAAGGGCGCGGAGGAGACCAAGGTGGCGATCCGCTCCATCCGCCGCGACGCGATCGAGCAGATCAAGAAGCTGAAGAAGAACAGCGAGATCACCGAGGACGACCAGCGGGACGCGGAGGAGGATATGCAGAAGATCACAGACAAGGCCATTAAGGACGTTGACGAGATCTACGCAAAAAAAGAAAAAGAGATCATGGAAGTCTGACAAGGTTCGGACGGCAGGACCCGCCGCAAGGCGGGTTTTTGCGTCAGGGAAGGAAGGATCAGGATGCGCCTGTACATTGACACCTGCGTACTGCCCCGGTGCCGGCTGGAAACCGCGGCCGTCTACCGGGAACGGTTCGGGCCGGAGCTGGGGTTTGAGCTGCTGCCGATGTTCGATATCCCGGAGTGGGAGGAGAACCTGAAGCAGAACCTGTCCCTGTTCCAGGAGGGCCCGCTGACATTCCACGAGCCGGTCTGGGGCGTGGAGCACACCGCGCTGCCGGGGACCCCGGGCTGGCAGGAGAGCATGTATCACCTGCAGCTGACCCGGAAATACGCCGATCTCCTCCATCCTTCCTCGATGGTGGTGCACCTGAACAACTGCCCGGTGCCCGACGGAGAAAAGGGACGGATGCTGGAGATCGCCCTGGAGCGGCTGGAGGAACTGGGCGATCTGTTTCCGGATGTGCCGCTGCGGGTGGAGAATACCGGGACGGCGGCGGACAGGACGATCCTGCCGGACCAGGCGGAATTCACGGCGCTGTGCCTGGAGCGGGGATTCGACGTTCAGATCGACATCGGACACGCGAACGCAAACGGATGGGATATCCCCCGGCTGCTGCACGACCTGAAGGACCGGATCCGCGGATACCACCTGCACAACAACGACGGGATCCACGACCAGCACCAGCGCCTGGGGGACGGAACCGTTGATTATGACCGCCTGCTGCCCCTCATCCGCCGGGAGACGCCGGGGGCAGAAATCGTGATCGAATACACCCGGCCCGACCTCCACGGCGAGCCGCTGTGCGAGGATATTGCAATGGTCCTGCGGTTCCTGCAGACGGAAGCGGAAGAGAGGAAAGAGCCATGCTGAGCGACCTGACTATGCAGATGATCCACTATGTTTTCGACAACATGGACGACGCCGTTTTCGTCACCGGAAAACAGGGGACGATCCGCTATGCCAACCCGGCGGCGAAGCAGATCATGAGCCTGCCCCCGGACTACGAATCCTCCATGAAGATCTGGAAAGCGATCCCGCTCGTGGAGGAGAACGACGATCTGATCCAGCTCTTCCTCGACGCGATCCAGACCGGCAAGGACCAGCACAGCACCGCCGTCACATTCCGGGACAACCAGGGAGGACTCCACCAGCTGCTGGTGCGGGTGAACTTCGTAAAGGCGGATAACGGTTTTTTCATCACCGTGATCAGCGATCTGACGGAGCTGATCCGGGTCACTTCCGCCTTTACGCGCTATACCTCGACCCAGATCGCGGACTATGTGCTGAACCGGCCGGAAGGGGAAAAACAGGGAGGCACCATGCGCCGGACGACCATCCTGATGAGCGACCTGCGCGGGTTTTCCGCCATGTGCAAATCCATGGGCGCGAGCCGGCAGGTGACCATGCTCAACCATTACTTCGAGGTGATGGTCGGGATCATTGAACGGCACCACGGTACCGTGATCGAATTCCTCGGCGACGGGATCTTCGTGGTCTTCGGCGCGCCGCGGACGGACAGCCGGCACGCCGAGCATGCCGTCGCCTGCGCGCTGGAGATGCAGAACGCGATGGAAGAGGTCAACGAATGGAACGCCGCGAACGGTTATCCTGCCCTGGAGATGGGCATCGGGATCAATTCCGGCAGGACGGTGACCGGCAACATCGGCTCCAGCGTCAAGATGAAGTACGGGTGCATCGGTCCGGACGTTAACCTGGCCGGGAGAATCGAGGCGCAGACCGTGGGCGGGCAGGTGCTGATCTCCGAGAAAACCAAGAAGCTGCTCCGCCGGCCGGTCAGTATCCGCAGAACCCTGAACGTGACCCTCAAGGGGATCGGCGAGTCCGAAATGATCTATGACGTGATCGGGCTCGGGGAAAAATACAGGCTGAAGCAGGTGGAGAAGAGCCTGTGCTGGAAGGCTGTCGAACCGGCGGCCGAACGGGAGTTCCAGCTGCTGGACGAACACAAACGCATCCTGGACAACCGGTACAGCTGCCGGATCCATGCCGTTTCCGACGACTTCAGCCACGTACGGATGCAGACGGACGCGGAGATCGCTGAGTTCAGCAACCTCATGATCGACGCGGGCGGCGAGGTCTATGCCAAGGTAGTCGGAAAGGAAGACGGGCTCTGGATCCTTTGCTTTACCCATACACCGGACGGAACCGGCTGGACAGCGGCGCTGACAGGCAAGTGAAAAAGGACGACAGAAAAACGGCTGCCCCGCGGGGCAGCCGTTCAATCATCTGAAAGGCGATCAGGCTTTTTCGGCGAGCTTTGCACAGACGTCTGTATAGCTCTGGGTCAGCCTCCTGAGGCGGTAGGACAGATGCTTGAGGATCATGTCCACCTTGACAGGATTCTCCTGGAAGAGCTTCGCCAGGTCATCGGGCCCGATCATCTCGAGCGTGGCCTTGTCATTCAGCACGACCGCGGTCGCGCTGCGCGGCTCGCCCTGGATCATGCCCATTTCACCGAAGAACTGGTTGGTGGTCAGCTCGGTCAGCTTCGTTTCCTGCGGGGTGCCGTAACCGGTGAAGATGCCGACGGTGCCCCAGTGAATCGCATACATGCAGCGGCCGGGCTCCCCTTCGCGGAAGATCACGGTGCCGGGAGCATATTCCTCCACAGAGAGGGAAGCACCCTTGGTAAAGTCCGCCGATTCGATGAACTTCCGGGTTTCCGCGCTGATCTCATTTTTCGGACTGCGGCTGAAGAGGCCGCCGAGCGCCTTGCCAAGCTTATCGAAGAGGCCTTTATCCCGGGGCTGGCCTTCCTTCCCGCTGATATTATCCAGCGCGTTAACCGCCGCATTGTAATCATTGGTCAGGGCGCGAAGCCGGTCACTCAGGTGGCAGAAGAAGCCGAGAACCTTTTCCGGCTCCTCGCTGAAGTAGTTATCCGCATCGGACTCGGAAATCTCCTCCAGCCTGGTCCCGTCTTCCAGGGCGATGGCGGTAGCGCTGCGGGGATAGGCCTCCAGGATCGCCATCTCGCCGAAGTACTGGCCTTCCTTCAGGACGACCAGCTGCTTCCCGTCATCAACGATCTCAACCGAACCGGCAATGACCCGGTAAAAAGTATCCCCCGTCTCCCCCTTATTGAAGATCACATCACCTTTGTTGAACAGTTTTTCCTGCATATGTCACTCCACCTTCCTGTTATTATGAACGAACGTTTGGCTGTATTATAGCAGACATTTTTGCGGATTTCAACGGATAATACAGGGAAAACACCCGTCAGGAATCCCCGGCCGCGGCGGAAAGTCCCCGATGCAAAAACGGAAAAGATATGGTAGAATACCCCTGTTGAAGCCGGGCGGAAACCAACGCCGGAAGGCAGCCGCGGCGGGAAGGAAAAACACATGAAATGGAAGACTGCGCTGAGCCTGGCCCTGAAAAAGGCGCCCAGGACATCGGATGAATTTGAAAAACTGCCGAAACACGTGGCCATCATCATGGACGGGAACGGCCGGTGGGCTAAAAAGCACAAGCTGAACGTATCGAAGGGCCACCGGCAGGGGACGGAAACCCTGCGGGAGATCATCCGTCATACGGACGACCTGGGGATCGGCGCACTGAGCCTGTATGCCTTCTCCACGGAGAACTGGAACCGATCGGAGGAGGAAGTAGCCGCGCTGATGCAGCTGATGCTGGAATTCTTTGACTCAGAGATCGACGAACTGGACGCGAAAAATGTCCGCATCCTGATCCTCGGCGACAAGGGCGCGCTGCCTGAGAAGCAGCGGGAGACCCTGATCGAGGCGGAGAACCGGACGAGGAAAAACACCGGACTGAAGCTGAACATCGCCATCAACTACGGCGGCCGGGCGGAACTGGTGAAGGCGGCGAGGGAGATCGCGACGCTCGTGAAGAACGGGACGATCCGCGAGGGGGAGATCACGGAGCAGACGATCTCCGACCATCTCTACACCAAAGGCCAGCCGGACGTGGACCTGCTGATCCGCACGAGCGGAGAGCAGCGCCTGAGCAATTTCCTCCTCTACCAGAATGCCTATGCAGAATTCGTCTTCCCGACGATCCTGTGGCCCGACTTCACGGTACACGACTACGACGAAGCGCTGGAAGCCTTTACACACAGGAACCGGCGCTTCGGGGGAAGATGATCCGGACGAATCCCAAAGCCACGGGCGACCGGCCCGCGGCTTTTTTTTCGGCTCCCGGGCGGTCATCCGCGGTGCGGCGGGGGCGGCGGTTTCGGGTGATTTAGCTTGAAAAAAAGGGGCCAAAAGGGTAAAATATATAAAGTTAAGGGGCTTTCGAACCGCCCTTTGGAAACCTTCGGGAGGAGGCAGGTTCAGGTATGAAGCAACGATTTATCACGGGGCTGGCACTGGTCGCTTTTCTGGCGATCAACCTCTGGCTGCCAAACTGGTGCATGGCGGTGGCGACGCTGACGTGTATCTGTTTCGCAGTATGGGAGGAGTACCATGCGCTGACCATCGGAGGGCACCGGGTGATCTCCTGGCCGACGTGGGTGGTGATGGGCGCCTCGATCCCGGTGACATATTTCTTCGGCGTGAAGGCCATCGTGCCCATGCTGGCCGTGGCGCTGTTCGCGATGGTGATCCAGGTGCTGTTCCGGAAGGAACCGGAACTGACAGACCTGAGCATGAGCACGCTGCCGCTGCTGACGGTCGCGCTGCCCGGGCTGAGCCTGGTGGCGCTGAGCCTGATCCCGGACCAGAAGGCGGTGGAGGTCGTGCTGCTGTGCCTGACCTTTGCGGTGCCGCTGATGGGGGATATCTTTGCGCTGTTCGCGGGCAGCGCCATCGGAGGGCCGAAGTTATGCCCGGCGGTGAGCCCGAAGAAGACGATCGCCGGAAGCATCGGCGGGCTGGCGGGCAGCGTGATCGCCGCGATGGCGGTGTTCGGGCTGAGCCATGTGTTCTGCAACGAACCGACACTGGCGAAACTGCCGGTCTGGTGGCATTACCTGCTGCTGGGATTCTTCGGCGGGGCGATCGGGCAGATCGGAGATCTGTTTGCCAGCCTGGTGAAACGCCACAGCGGGCTGAAGGATTTCTCGAATCTGTTCCCCGGACACGGGGGCATGCTGGACCGGCTGGACAGTGTGCTGTTCATGGCAATATTGATGTACTGCTATCTGATGTTCAAGTGATCAGGGGGCTTTCCGCAGGGATTCGCACGTTGATTCGCACGTTGATTTGCACGCGACATCGCCCGACCCCTTCGGCCAGTATGAGAGGGAAAGACTGAATAAAATGAAGACGATCGCGATTCTGGGATCGACGGGATCCATTGGGACACAGGCGCTGGACATCTGCCGGCGGCATCCCGACCGCTACCGGGTGACGGCACTGACTGCCCGGGGAAGCAAGGAAAAACTGTTTGAACAGGTGCGGGAGTTCCGGCCGGAAATGGCCGGGCTGACCGAAGGGTTTGATCCGGCGGAGATCCCGTCGGATCTGAAGTTCTGCCGTTTTCTGAGCGGAAATGAGGCCCTGCATGCCGCGGCCGCGGAGGTCGAAGCGGACATGGTGCTGGTGAGCATCGTCGGGATCGCCGGGCTGCAGGGCGTGATGGACGCGCTGCAGGCGGGGCGGCAGGTGCTGCTGGCGAACAAGGAAGCGCTGGTGACCGGCGGGCACCTGGTGACGGACCTGGCCAGGAAGGCGGGGAAGCCCCTGCTGCCGGTGGACAGCGAACACAGCGCGATCTTCCAGTGCCTGCAGGCAGGCGGGGGAAACAAAGCGGAGAAGCTGCTGCTGACCGCGAGCGGAGGCCCCTTCCGGACCTGGGACCGGGAGCGGATCGAGAAGGCGACGCCGGCGGAGGCCCTGAAACACCCGAACTGGAACATGGGCGCGAAGATCACGATCGACAGCGCGAGCATGTTCAATAAAGGGCTGGAGATCATGGAAGCCCGGTGGCTGTTCGACATGACGGAAGACCGGATCGAAGTGGTCGTGCATCCCCAGAGCATCGTCCACAGCGCGGTGGTGTTCCGGGACGGCGCGGTGCTGGCTCAGCTGGGCGAACCGGACATGCGGGTGCCGATCGGCTACGCGATGTCATTTCCGGAGCGGATCGAGACCGGGGTTCAGGCGCCGGATCTGTTTGCCCTGGGCAGCCTGACGTTTGAAAAACCGGACGAGGAAAAATTTCCGGCGCTGCAGCTGGCGCGGGCCTGCCTGCGGGCCGGCGGAGCCGCCTGTACGGTGTTCAACGGAGCGAACGAGGCGGCCGTGGCGGCCTTCCTGCGGAACGAGATCCCCTTCGGGGAGATCGCGCGGCGGGTGGAGCATGCGCTGGAGAAACTGGACGGCCTGCCGGCAAACTGCATCGAGGACATCTGGGAGGCCGACCGGAGAGCAAGAGAGGTAAACTAAGGTGTATATACTGTTGGCGATCCTGCTGCTGGCGATCCTGATCACGGTTCACGAGTTCGGGCATTTCCTGGCGGCACGGGCGATGAAGATCGAGGTCAGGGAATTCGCCATCGGGATGGGGCCGAAGCTGATCGGCTGGAAGAGCCGGAAGTATGAGACAGCCTTCTCGGTGCGGGCGATTCCGATCGGCGGATACTGCGCCTTCTACGGGGAGGACGACCCGACCGGGAAGAGCAAGGACGATCCCCGCGCGTTTCCGAAGCAGAACGTATGGAAGCGGCTGTTCGTGATCCTGATGGGCCCGATGATGAACTTCGTGCTGGCCTTTCTGGTGGCAGCAGTCTTCTACTGGGTGAGCGGGATCAGCATCGCGACGGGGATCGATCCGTACATCGCCGAGGTCATGGCGGCCGGACCGGCGTATTCCGCCGGCATGCAGGCTGGGGACCGTGTGACGGAGATCAACGGGAAGAATATGCTGGACGGCACGATGGATACGCTGCTGGACACCCTCCAGGACTGGAAGGCAGGGGATGAGCCGCTGCAGATGACCGTGAAACGGGGAGACGAAACCCTGCACATGGAAATGAGCCCGGTATGGGACGAAACCGAGAAAAAGATGCGGATCGGCGTGACGATCGGCGGGACTTACCGGACGGAGAAGCAGGCGGTATCCTTCCTCGACGGATTCCGGCACAGCTGGGAGCTGTGCGTGAACGCATCCGGCGCGATCCTCGGGGCGCTGAAGGACCTGGTGACGACGGGGAAAGGACTGGATGAGGCATCCGGGCCGGTCGGGATCGTGAGCATCGTATCGAGCGAAGTGAAGGAAGGCGGATTCAGCGCCTTCACACAGCTGCTGGTGCTGATCTCCATCAACCTGGGCCTGATGAACCTGCTGCCGATCCCCGGACTGGACGGGAGCCGGCTGGTGTTCGGCCTGATCGAGGTGATCCGGCGGAAACCGGTTCCGCCGGAAAAGGAAGCGATGGTTCATCTGGTTGGAATGGTGCTGCTGTTCGGGCTGATGATATTCTTTACGTTTAAAGATATCATCAGACTGATTCATTAGGGATTTCGCGCCTGCGGGCGCGACCAAAGGGCTTTCCGCAGGGATTCGCACGTTGATTCGCACGCGCACCGCGGAGTCACAGTCGTGGCTCCCGCGCACCGCACGCGACATCGCCCGACCCCTTCGGTTACGTCCTGAACGGACATTGTGATGCTGTTTGAACAGAGGTAACAGAGAGATGACAAAGGTTGTGAATGTCGGCGGGCTGCTGCTGGGCGGCGGGAATCCGGTGCTGGTGCAGAGCATGACGAATACGGACACGCGGGACGCGGAAGCGACGCTCCGGCAGATCTGTGCGCTGCACGACGCGGGCTGTGATATCGTGCGGGTGAGCGTTTACGACGAGGCCTGCGCGGAAGCGGTGAAAACGCTGGCGGAGAAGAGTCCGGTACCGCTGGTGGCGGATATTCATTTCGACTACAAGCTGGCCATCCGCTCGGCAGAGAATGGGATCGCGAAGCTGCGGATCAACCCCGGGAACATCGGCGGGGAAGCGCGGGTGCGGGAGCTGGCGGATTGCGCGAAAGCGCATCACATTCCGATCCGGATCGGCGTGAACAGCGGATCGGTGGAGAAGGAACTGCTGGCGAAGTACGGCGGGCCGACGGCCGAGTGCCTGGTGGAGAGTGCGCTGGGACATGCCCGGATGCTGGAAAAGGCCGGGTTCTACGACATCGTGCTGAGCATGAAGAGCAGCGACGTCAAGCTGACGATCGACGCCTACCGACTGGCGCACGAAAAATGCGACTACCCGCTGCACCTGGGCGTGACGGAAGCGGGACTGCCCGGGCAGGGAACCGTGAAGAGCGCGATCGGCATCGGGGCGCTGCTGGCGGACGGGATCGGCGACACGATCCGGGTCAGCCTGAGCGGAGATCCGCTGCCGGAGGCAAAGGCGGCCTGGGATATTCTGAGGGCGCTGAACCTGCGGACGCGGGGCGTACAGCTGATCGCCTGCCCGACGTGCGGAAGGACCTGCATTCCGGTGGCGGAGATCGCCAAACGGGTGGAGGCGGAGCTTTCCGACGTGACGGTGCCGCTGAAGGTCGCTGTGATGGGATGCATCGTCAACGGGCTCGGCGAAGGAAAAGAGGCTGACGTCGGGATCGCGGGCGGAAAAGACGGCGGGGCTCTTTTCGTGAAGGGAAAAGAGCCCAGAAAAGTCCAGGGGGATTTAGCCGGAATCCTGATCGAAGAAGTAAGAAAGATACTGGCAGAGAAGTGAGATGAGGAGATCTCTCCACGCGGCCCGGCGGCCCTGGCCGAGATGACACGGGACAGGTATGAGTTACGAAGATCTGATGGCGCGGATCGCGCGGGAACTCCCGGAGCTGGCGGGGAAGCTGTCAGCGCCGCGGGTGACCTATGTCAAATCTCTGCAAAAGACCTATATCACCTTTGAGAGTACGGTGCTGGCAGGGGAAAACCAATTCCTGAAGCTGGAGAAGGTGCTGCGGGAGATGTTCCCCGGACGACCGCTGGCCGTGCGGGTGACGTCGCCTGAGCTGAAAGCGACCTTCCTGGAGGATCCGGCGCCCTACCGGCAGGTGCTGGATGATTTCCTGCGGAGGAACTATCCGGTCGCCAAGGCCTGGATCGGGCACATCAGCTGGCAGATCGAGAAGAACCAGCTGGGCAGCGGTGCGGCACCGATCGGCGAGCATGAGGAAGACGGCCTGCTGACGCTGGTATTCCCGGACGAGATCAGCCTGCAGGTCATGAATCAGAGCAACGTGGGTCCACGGCTGGCGACGGCCATCCGGGAGATCTTCGCGGCGAAGGTCCGGGTAGAGCTGACGGTGGAAGGTACGCGGGAAGAGCGGCTCCGCCGGATGATGGAACAGCGGCGGGACACCGCGCTGACCGTGACCGCGGAAGAGATGGCGGAGCGCTACGGGACAGGCATCCCCGCCGCCGAGGCCGGGAAGCCGGAAAAGAAGGAAAAGAAACCCCGGAAACCCGCGGAGAAGAAGGAAAAGAAGGATCTGCCGGTCAACCCGGAAGCGGCGCCGGTCGGCAAGCCGATCATCGGCCGGAGCATCGCGGACCGGCCGGTGGAGATCAAGGAACTGAACGCGGAAAGCGGCCTGGTCGTGATCCAGGGCGAGATCTTCAAGCTGGAACAGAAGGAGCTCAAGGGCGGCGAGATGGTGCTGGTCACCTTCGGCGTGACGGACTATACCAGTTCCATCCTGTGCAAGATCTTTTTCCGCTACCGCGCCCGAGGCTTTGCCCGGAAGGACGAGGAACCGGCACCGATCACGGACGAGGAGCGCAAAGCCGTGACGGACAAGGTGGAGCGGATCAAAAAGGGCATGTGCGTGAAGCTCCGGGGCGAATGCCTGTACGACAGCTATGCCCGGGAACTGAGCATCTCCGTGCGCGATCTTGTCGAAACGGAAAAGGAGGAGCGCGAGGATACCGCGGAGGAGAAGCGGGTCGAGCTCCACATGCATACGAATATGAGCACGATGGACGCGCTGACGAGCGCGGAGGATCTGATCGCCCGGGCAGTGAAGTGGGGCCATCCGGCGGTGGCGATCACGGACCACGGCGTGCTGCAGGCCTTCCCGGCGGCGTTCCGCGCGGCGAAGGGAAAGATTAAGCTGATCCCCGGGTGTGAAGGCTATCTGATCGACGAAAAGCAGATTGTCGGGGAAGCGGACGAGCGCCCGTACGACGGGCCGGTGGTGGTGCTGGACTTTGAGAGCACGGGACTGAACACCGGCAAGGCGCGGATCACGGAGATCGGCGCGGTGAGGCTTGAGAACGGCATCGTGACGGACAGCTTTGAGCAGCTGGTGGACCCGGAAGAACCCCTGGAACAGAAGATCACGGAGCTGACCGGGATCTCAGACGCGATGCTGCAGGGACAGCCGAAGGCGGCGGAAGCGCTGCCGAAGCTGCTGGCGTTCATCGGGAAGGACCCGATCGCGGCGCACAACGCCGGCTTTGACGTGAGCCTGCTGCAGGCGGAGCTGAAACGGATCGGTCTGGCGTGGAGCGGTCCGGTGATCGATACGCTGGCCTATGCCCGGAAACTGTATCCGGAACTGAAGAGCCACAAGCTCGGGGCCGTATGCAAACACCTGGGCGTGAGCCTGAAGAACGCGCATCGGGCGGTGCACGACGCCACGGCGACAGCCCACTGTCTGAAACGGATGAACGAAGAGACACGGGAGCAGTTTCCGGAGGCGAAGAGCCTGAAGGACCTGGACGCGGTGCTCAAGGGCGGCGCGATCGGGGAAAGCCGGCACATCATTCTGCTGGCCAGGAACCGGACCGGGCTGGTGAACCTGAACCGGCTGGTGTCCGCCGGGCATCTGGATTATTTCAAGCGGGTGCCGCACATGCCCCGGTTTCTGATCCGGAAATACCGGGAAGGGCTGATCATCGGCAGCGCATGCGAGGCGGGGGAACTGTTCCGCGCGGTGCTGGCGCGGGCGGACCACGAGAAGCTGAGGGAGATCGCCTCCTTCTACGACTACCTGGAGGTCCAGCCGGTGGGGAACAACGCGTTCCTGATCCGCGAAGGGCAGGCGGCATCCGAGGACGAGCTGAGGGAGCTGAACAGGACCATCGTGGAGCTCGGCGACGAGATGGGGATCCCGGTGGTCGCAACGGGCGACGTGCACTTCCTGGATCCGAAGGACGCCATCGGCCGGGCGATCATCCAGGCGGGAATGAAATACAGCGACGCGGACCTGCAGCCGCCGCTCTACTTCAAGACGACGGACGAGATGCTGGAGGAGTTCGCCTACCTGGGGCCCGAAAAGGCGAAGGAAATCGTGATCGACAACCCAAGGAAGATCGCGGAACAGGTGGAGGAAATGAAGCTGTTCCCGGTGCATCCCAAGGGAGAGGACACCTTCCAGCCTTACTGGGATGACGCGGAGGATATGATTCAGCAGATGACCTGGGACACGGCGGAGGAGATGTACGGTTCCCCGCTGCCGGAGATCGTCGAGGCCCGGCTGAAGAAAGAACTGAAGTCCATCGTCGG
>JAEEGL010419623.1_pt1 | contig 21759 bp, 27 predicted proteins | sample 9134231 | NCBI WGS metagenome assembly JAEEGL01 (sample SAMN16246548, study PRJNA631951) | gut metagenome | biome: gut microbiome; feature: rumen; material: fiber-attached | host: Bos | place: Iran: Karaj | collected 2018-10
AATAATCTGGGTATTCTATTAACTTTCATGCGCTATTCCTTGGCGAAGGTCTAACGGGAGCTTCATCTATCTTATACCAGCAAAGAAAAAGGTCTAAAAGCGAAACGAAGTCGATGACGACGAAAAAAACAATAATAACACACGGCTGACTTGATAAACAAGCAGGACATGATAAATACTTGAATAATTAAAAAGATCAGGTCTCAAGCTCACTCAGCCGATAACTTAAAGATTATTAACAATTTAAAAATTTATGATTATGGATATGTCTAACTACAGTAATAGCGGCACGGTGATGCACCTCACCCTCCACGGGTGTACGGTCATCAACCACGGCACGATCATGCACCTCGACGGTAATAATAATCAGATAGACAACAAAGGCTCCATCATGCATAATGATGGAGGCCGTGTCATCATCATGGGTAGCGGCACTAGCCAGCAACACCAGCCGATAAAAGAAAAGATAGTCTATCGGGATAGGGTAGTATATAAGAACAAACCTGTAAGAGATAATAACGATGTCAGACGTATCAACGAGCTGGAACAACAGGTAATGAAACTGAAAACCTCACTCAAAGCATCTAAAGACACCAGCATCATCGAGAAACTCGAAAACCGTATCGAAGCCTATGAGTCTGACATGAGAAACCTCCAGGAGCAGAACACCCTCCTCACGGAAGAACTGGAGAGTACGGAACGTATCAAGCTCCTCTCACAGATAGAGGATCTCAAAGAGAAACTCAAGAGATCTGAAAACCGTGAGCGTACCAGCCGAAGACAGCAGTATCAGAGAGGTTATCAAAAAGGTGTCCTCGATGGATCGAATAAAAAGAAAGAGGTCTTCGACTGGGGACTGCGACCCACCAAGGAACAGGCAGAAGCCCTGATGAAACAGCTCCGTATCTGGCTCGACTGCGAAGACTGAACCGATTAAGAAACAATAATTTATTGAAATATTTATGCATATATTACAATATTACAAGTAATATTTATATCTTTGTAGACGAAAATATAATAATACTGAAATATGAAAGATTTCGATTTATATAGTTATGACAGATATATCGTCAGTTTTTCTGGGGGGAAAGATAGTACAGCACTGCTGCTCTTCCTCCTTGATAACGGTGTACCTAAAGAGAAAATAGAACTCTGGCATCAGGAAATAGATGGACGGGGTCGTAGTCTCTTTGATTGGGAGGTAACACCAGACTACTGCCGAAAGCTGGGTGCTGCCTTTGATGTTCCTGTCTATTTCCAGTGGAAGGTCGGTGGTTTCGAGCGTGAAATGACACGCACGGAAAGCCTGACTGCCCCCATCTGCTTTGAACTTCCTGACGGTTCAATACAACAGACTGGAGGTGACAGGGGTAAACCATCCACACGGAATAAGTTCCCACAACCATCACCAGATCTTCGTGTACGATGGTGCAGCGCATATCTGAAGGTTGATGTATGTGCAACGGCTCTTCGCCATCAGGAGAGATTTCAGAATATCCGTACACTGGTGCTGTCCGGTGAACGGGGTGAGGAAAGTAAACAGCGTGCAGGGTATGCCATTATTGAACCTGACAGAGCAGATTTAAGGAATGGACGTAATCCCAGACATATCGACCGCTTCCGTCCTATCCGTGACTGGAAGGAACAGCAGATATGGGACTTGCTGGAGAAATACCGTGTTCGCCCTCATCCATGTTACTTCATGGGATTCGGACGGTGCTCGTGCAAGTTCTGCGTATTCGGCAACTGTCATCAGTTTGCATCGGCAGCATGCTGCAGCCATCGGCAGGCAGAGGATCTGATACGCTTTGAGAAGGATTTCGGGTACACGATGAAACGTGATACCGACCTTGCGTCATTGATCCGTAAGGGTGTTCCTTATGACTCCATCACGGAAGAGTTAAGACAACTTGCCACGTCATACGAATATACTGAACCTGTGCTTATCTCTGACAAAGAGACCTGGCAACTTCCTGCAGGTGCATTCCGTAAATGTGGTGGCCCATCATAATAACTTAAACTTTCTATGATATGGATACAATAACAATGCAGACACTTAAAAGTCTGGAGGCTAAAAATGACCAAAAACACCAAACTTCAGCAAAAAAACGTCTGAAGGTGTACTATGGGTGGAGTAAGATCAACAAAATACAGAAGCGCGAGGCTATAGCCGTCGCCTTCGAAAATGAAGAAGGTGCCGGATGGGAAAACAGTAGGTCTGGTAAGTCGATCAGAAAGACAATGACTATCTGCTATGAACGATACCAGACGGAAAAAGAAATGTCGGATGCTGCCGCTTATAACAGGGTTTTTACCGTCTATTACGTCTTTCTTGATGACAAGGCTGTAAAAGGAAGCCTGAACCGTGCCCTACAGATCAACTCAGAGAGTGATAAAAACCATGTCGGCGTTGAAGAACGCAAAAGAATCAGCGAAAAACTACGAATGGAGTTTATTGCTTCTCACCCCGACTATAAAGAACCGATACGACAACTGGAATTACAGTTTACGCCTGACAAATGACAGACGTAAATGAATGTTTTTTATTCCGCTCCGGACGGCTGCATCCCTTTGGTCGCAGCCAACGGACGACACACTATTGTAGAGTGTGCCGCCCGAAATAAAGTAGCCAAAGGCTTATCCTCTTATCTCTTGAAACAGATATTCTCTTCCTCGGAATGAACCTTACCGACAGCCATATCCAGAAGTTCCTCTGCTGCTGCCTGTGCCCACTCACGCGGACAGCGTCTCACTTCCGGATCATCTAAGACAGACTCCAACAGACGGTTGTACAACTCTCCAGTAGAGGTGTCAGAGGTGAACATCGCACGGTAATGGCTTATCACATCACGCTGATCATCAGAGAAACAGTGTGCGCCGTAATCGGTGATACGCTCGATGACAGCCGTCCGCGCAGCACGCTCCGCAGTACGGATGTCATGCTCCGACAGATCGGTACGTGGTATAACCACAGGAACACCGCCATCTTCACGGACAGCAGACTCAGCCTCTGCCTGAGCCTCACGCAGTCCCTGTATGTCCTCTCTCTTGTAGTCCAATGGGTTAACACCTTGTAGTAGGTCGTACAGTACCCTGTCTGCCACCTGCTCCTTATCCTGAAAATGGACTCCAAAGAACTCCGACAGACTATTCCAGAACTCCTTGAGAATCTCTAGCATAGCATCCAGGATGCCCTTGCCGTCCGGCTGACCGTCGGCAAAGGCACGGAGCTTCTCATAGCCACGCTTACCGCTGAACTGTGCCAGGGCTTCGTCAGCGACACGACAGTCATACTCCTTCTGTGTCAGCAGACCTTTCTCCAGCTGCACTTTCCATCGCGCAGCATAGCTCTGCTCCACATGTTGCCACAGCTGAGGACTGTCCTTCATCATCGTTACAATATGATCCCACTCCTTGGGATTACGCTGACGCAGCACCTCTGCCCACAGGTGGGTGTACTCATGGATAGGTGTCTCTGCAGTGGCGACACGCGGGTCAAGGTATATCGTTCCATTAAAGACGAAACCATATGCCTGATGATCTCCATTACGCAGAAACATCGGCTGACCGGCCATCACATCACGCTTCATCTGATCCGTGATACTAACGGTATGATAACCGAAAGAACATAACGAAGGGTTACGCTTCTTATCTTCATTGGAGAGGAACGGATCGCCCATATCCTCCACATGTACGCCCCACTGCTTACAGTACTTATTCACGAAACGTGGAAGGATCTGGTCATAGAATCCCTTCATGCCATCACCACCGATACGCAGCTGCTCTTCGTTATAGGTACTTCCTGACGGATCTTTGATAATCTTCGCTGACAGCTCCTTTCCTACCACCTCAGAGAGCTGCTTTCCACGTAACTCCCCGAAATCGGATGCCAGGATCCTTCCATCACGGTTGATGTCAACAGAGAACTCAGTGTCATTGGTATAGAACACCAGTGACTTACTGTCCTGTTTATACCGACGGCCGTCATCGGCTTCCTCGTCGGTAGTCCATTTCCCTGACTCGATGGTGTTAAGAACCTTATCCAGAGAGTAACGCTCCGCCTGGATATTACCGTTCGTCCATGCTACTTTATCGTAGCCGTTCTCGGCAGCGTAACGTAGCATTCGCTTCATACACAGCTCCTGCCAGTTCTTCTCGAATGGTGCATCAGGAACCAGCTCACCATATTTGAAATGGTTTATCTCCTCTTTCAGATTCCTGCGTTTCTCGTCCAACTCACAAAAACGCTGGTAAGCCTTCCCGGAGAGATTTTCCAAAGCCCAGAATTTCCTGCCGTAGGTATCATACTTCACATCTTCAGGAGCATCATCGAACAGCAGTTCTATCAGATGGTTCACACTGTCATGCTCATGACGAAGGGCATCCCTCTCTTTCAGGGAGGGCATATAACCCTTTTCTCTAGCATCCTGATGACGTTTCGACTGTATCTCATCGATGACCAGTATCTTTTCCGAGAAATCATTCATTCTACCTTTGACCCATGTCCTGCTGAAGGCCGCCACGGCTTCCTCCAGGCTTGGGTATCTGATATTCAGCATCTTCCTTGCCATAGGCCCACCGATCTCGAATATTCCGTTGCCGTTATCAACGATAAAACTGTGATTTGACTGATTACGTGTCCCAGGCAGGAAATAGCAGTCTTTCTTTACAACGAAGTTACTACCATCGACCTTTTCCCAGTCAGAAGCATTCGGCATAGCAGCGACACGTGCCGCAAGCTCCGCCTCAGAAGGTGCCCTTCTGACGGTCATATCCCCGAAACGGATCCAGCCGATGGCTGTTCCTTTGTCAGCATCACCAAAATGAAGGTCATCATCCCTATTGTAACTCTCTACTGCAGGAACGGTTAAAGCTATCTCATGCTTATTCTCTAGACAATCGGTGGAGTAGTCCAGTCGGGTAGAGTTGATGAATTTCGGCAGATCCAGCAGGTCTGTAGCATAGTCCTCGTTCGCTACCTCCAGATTGCTTCCGTCACACCCGAAAGCTATCTCAAAATCATCACCATACTGTTTTATCATCTCACGGAAAGCTATTTCGTCATTAGTATAGGAATAGGACTCCCTGCGACGCAGCAGCTCCGTCTCTCGCTGATACTCATCGGACGAGAGCATGTCTGCCCATTGCTCTCCGTATTTGTCGTACATCTCGTCCATGAAGTCCTCGTATTCACGGTCGGCTTCATCATACAGGTCATCGGCATCCTTCATCTTCTGTCTGAACTCCTCGTTCATACGCTTGAAGCTGTCTGTCTTCTCAATATCATCTGCATTCATATAATGAACCTCCTTAACCTGAATCATGTTCTTGCGGAGATAATCACTGACATCCGTCTTCGTGAGACTCTTTGCCTCACTGTCACGCAGCCACTGGCTAAGACCTGTCCATCGGTCTTCACCCATCTTGATGCCACCGAACTTCTCAAGCATCTTCAACCACTGATCGGGCGTGGCCTTATCCTGTTTTATCTTATCTAAGGCCATCATCGCGTTACTGATGAAGATAGGCTGCTGCTGGTCAGGAGCCAGCATAAATCGAACCTCTTCTGACGGATCGGAAACAGACGGCATAGCGTGAACACCTGCCTCCAAAAGAGGCAGCTTCTCAGCGATAGGACTAGTGGCAATCATATACATGATACGCTTTGCCACGTCACTCTTCAGATCATAGGTGAATCCCTCGGTCTCTCCTGGCCTGATCTTCTGGTTGGAAGTGAGGATGCCATGACTGCCGTCCGGCGCATGCCATGTGCGCTGCTTGAAGAACCAGCGACTGTCTCCATAATGCTCTGATTTCAGACGACTCAGGGCTATCTTCCAGAGCATGAACGCCTTTGTCAGCGCGTCACCGCCCTCGTAGCCCTTGATACGCTCCTCTTCGGCCTTGACCTTCTCTGCCTCGGAGAAAGAACGAAGCACTGCCTTGAAATCCTCGAAGCCTTTCGGTTTCAAATGCTTCTCTATCTCTTCCATCTCCGCATCAGTGAAGATAACATCAGGATGTTCCTGAATATGCTTCACGTCATCGGAACCGAAACGTAGGTCATACTTGTCTGCAATGGCAGGAGAAAGGCCGTTCTCCTTTGCTACACGCAGATACTCACCAAGCCAGTCCCAGGAGTTATAGAAAACATTCGATCCAGGGTCGTATCTATTGTCTATACCAAGACGGCCCCTCGCAAACTCATGTATCAGCGACGGACCGATACCGAAGAGGTCGAAGCCTTTCTTTGTTGACTCTTCGTTACTGTTGTTGGCCTTGATCCAACGCTGCACAAGCTTGCTGTTGTATGCCTCTTCCACTTCCTCACGGGAGATACCTCCTGAGAGGATAGTGGCCAGCTCCGACGGAGCATCCTCTATTTTCTGATGGAACAGCATCTCTGGATGCTCCTTACGAAACTCTTCCAGCGGTTTCTTGAATACTCCAGAGGCATTGAGGTGATCTGGAAATGGCATCATCTCCAGACTGCCTTCCTCCAACATAAACTTGATACCGTTGACAATATCACGATACAGGTCACGACGCGCACTGACTGTTGCTTGGTCTATGCTGTCACGATAATAATCTATCTCTAGGTGATCAACATTTTTATCAGCATGGAACTGTCCTTTTCCTTCCCCTCGAAAAACCAACCCATAAGACAAATTCAAATTATTATTCCATCTGATAAAATTAACAGCAAAAGCAGGATGATTAGAAATACGAAGACTAACCTTCTCACCATTACGCAAAGTAATTGGTTCTTCTGAATATCTACTGACCTTATCTTTATCAAATCGAAGTCCTAAAGAACCGGCCAAAATATTCGTGAACTGCTCACGTGTAAGATCTTTGTTGTTAATTTCTCTTAATAAATCATTCAACTGATCATATATACGAGAAATTTTACCTATATTTGCACCATCATTAGGCTTAGAAGATGAATAGGTAATCACAGGTGCTTTCGCACGTCTGCGTGGGTCTGAGGAATAATCCGATAACGACTTGAAAACATCTCTCCAAGCCTTTTGTTGTGTCTCTTTCTCTTCCATCGTAAGCTGATTCCTGTCAGAGATGAAATGCTGGTTGTTCCTTGAACGCTGTGCATTCACATCTTCCATCAGGGAATAATCCAAAGTGTCACCATCAACATGAGACAAGTCTGGTATAAAACCAGCCTTACTGTTCTCCTGTTGTAACACACGCTCACCTTCTTTGTAGTCGGTAACCACATCTATACCAGCATCGCGTAGACGCTCTATGAGCGCATCACGAAGCGCATCCTCACGCTGTACATTAACTTCGTTCTCGTCCATAATATCTTTTCTTTATTGTTTATTTCACGTTATCTCTTCTCTCCCTTGACTCGTCTTCTCTCTTCCAACACTTTCTTCTCTGCCTCACAGAACCATCCGTATCTCTTCATCATCTTTTCCCGATCATAGGTCTTGAAGCCTGATATGTCCAGATAGTGCAGGTTGAAAGCAGCTAACAGATCCCTCTGATGCCTTTTACCGTCTGAAAGAGTGATGAATCGCTCTTCCAGCTTATGGTTAGTAAAAGTGTCATTAATAAAATCATATTCCGTGGCTGCATTCTCCGCATCCACTCTTGTAAACATACCGCCCAGTGACTTGACCTTTTGCTCCAGTATCCTGACGAACATGCCAGGGGCATGATCAGCCACATGCTTACCCAGACCGGCCTTGGACAGATTCTTACCGTCACTCTCACGCTTTCGGTCTTCCTTCTTCCGCGCTGCCCACGCCTTAACATCGTTATCCTCGATGACAAACACATTCCCGTAAGACAGCAGCTCATTAGCCAGCTGGATATGATCCAGCTTCCTTATAGCAGCCTGCTTACGCTCCAGCTCCGCTAGTCTATTACACAACTCCTTATAATGGAAGAACTTCCCTTTCTCTTTCACATGCCAGTGCTTTGGCCCTTTCCTTATGGTTCCGTCCTCTTTGTAGTTCTGAGGGTCGTTGATACGCCTGATCCTTTCCATCTGACGGTTGACAAGGGCTATCTCCTTATCCACTGCATAACAGCTCGGTGCCAGAGGAATCATCTTCAGCTCTTTATCTGTCATGACAGCTATCTTGTTTGTTCCTAGGTCTATCGACACAAGACCTTTACCCAAAATACGACCTTTCGTCGGAGCGACACCCTCTATCGTCATCTGAAGAAAATAGCGGTACTTACCGTTATACTTCCTTCTGCATATCTTCAGAACCTTGATATTCTCCTCACCTACCTTCAGGGCCTCGCCCTCATACAGCACCTGTCTTTCGTTCTTCCCGAAGATGATAGGCATGGTGATGGTCTTCATCTTATTCTCCCTTCGGCCATTGATATTCAGGGAAAATGTTCCTTTCTTGAAATCAAGAAAGAAACCACGTGGATGACCAGGCTGTCTTCTTACACTCATACTGTTCAGCTGACCAAACTTACGATAATGAATTTTCTTTGCCTCCGGATCATAGATCACCTTCTCCCACGCCTGCCAGGCGTTATCACCAAGATTACTTAACATTGAACTGCTTATCCCGAAATCGGAATAAGTATGCTGTGAGTCCACTTTCTTATGTGTAAACTTCGAAAAATAATCAGGAATACTAAATTCTGTAAATGTTATGGACAGAAGCTCTCCGTGCTTGTCGAAAACATTCTTGAACTTAAACGGATGGGTTTTTAGAAAATCCTTACGTTTCATTTTTTTGAACCCTTCCAAGGAAAGAAAATAGTTATACTGTTTCTCCAGCTTTCGCTGTGCACAGTTATAGATCCTACGGAGCATCTCCAGACGCTGGTCTATAATATCTCCCTGGAACTTATCCACCTTCAGCGGAAGCTCCATCACGAAACAGGGAACATCCTTCCCCTTACCCTTTCTTTTTGCCATTGCGAAAAATTATATAAATTAAAACACTACTTATCAATCATACATCAGAAGCAGTTTATTTCATCTTTTTGCCGCAACCGGTAAAAATTTCCACAGGCTCATACCCTCTCGCATAGCTATCTTATACCAAGGTGCCATTTTGGCATCTTGAAAGCTCTCATCATTAGAAGCTTTCATATTAAGATATTATACACTTGATATTCCAAAATGGTACATCAAGTTAAGAACATAATTACCTTATAAACTAAGGGATTTAACACCACCAAACACTCATCTACATGCACAGATGGGCCTTGTATGTACCTTACATATTTAGGTGTTTTATACCCTGGTTCCCGGGGCCACGAGAGCCGCAGGCCTTGTATGCACCTTGCAAATTTAGGTGTCTAACACCGCATTGTCGGCCATCTTGGCATTCCTGATTCCTGTACACACCTTGCAAATTTAGGTGTCTAACACCAACGTTCGATATACTTGTAGCTCGTCAGATCCTGTACACACCTTGCAAATTTAGGTGTCTAACACCTGAATTTTTCAATAAGAGAAAGAACACTTTCCTTAAAAAGGTACTGAGCACCTATTCATAAACCTTATATCCGTTTTTCGGCAAAGCCGTAACCAGATCTTTTTTCATCTTCGGTACTCTATTATACCCCAAACCGTCCGACGACTAGGTTTAGCGGAGTATGTAGGTCCTACAAGACCCCGCACATTATTCATGTGCACTGCAAACTTACTATTTATTGTTCACATATGAATCCTTTAAAATTTTAAAGTCTCATATTAACACTTTCAAGACTTTTGAAACGTGTATTTGTGCACACTTATAGTGTATTTATGCAATTTCTAAGACGTATTAGATATTAATAAATAACCTTCATACCATAAACTTTTCCTATGTAAACCCATTTTTCATTATCCTAATGGAAAATATCTCAAACCCTGTATTTTTCATCTATATTCATTTTTTTATCTGAATCGTCTATTATATAAAAAAGGGGTACTTTTGTCGGAAGACAATAATTAATGTACTCTTCTATCTCCACTCCATTACAGTAAGGGTACCCTTATCGCGCGCGCGTGCGAGGGCAAACCCGCATGTTTACAGGGGTTCCAGTGTCGTTTTCTTTTTGAATTTTCCCTAACTCATGGGGGAAAAATGAAGTTTTTACCCATCTTTTGAACATTAATAGTGTCCTATTGGACAAAAAAGTCATTTTATGTCCAGTAGAACATCATATCCCTCGCACACAATGTCGATGAGTTATATTCTTCTCTTTGTGTTCTCATTTTAACTAAAACCGTTCCGATTTTAACAGAATCCGTTCTAAAAACCTCTACTTTTGTTCGGAATCTAGTCCGAATCGTTCCAAGGCAATCTACAATACGGCTATCCGGTCCACTCCTGGCAGCCAGCATACCAATGTCGAACTCGATCAGAGGCGCACTGATGGTGCTGCTTCACCAGTCTCGACGTTGATGTGCTTAGGCTTTGGTCGCCGCCCTTGATGGCCATGTTGCAAATCTGTGGAACCATTCAGACGAATGCCTACAGGGGCGATGGCGTGTCTCGTGGACTGTACACCTTATAAAGTATAGGAACTTCACGGACGGAGTGATGCTATGATTTGAGCCAGGGAGATGCTTCACTATGCCGATGGTGGCCCAAAGACCCACTATCGGCATTTTCCGACGGTATTCTACTGTCAGAAACCCCTTGCATCTCCTTGTCACAAATCCACATCCCTGCACGTCCTATTCCTGTACTTCAGGTGTCCTGCCATGAGTCACTATTCCCATCACGCCCAACGGCATTCACGCATAACACCTAAACCGCTCAAAGGAGCTTATGAGGTGTCATGCCGATTCCTTCGTTACAGCTCCGCAAGCTCCGCCAAACCTTACCTATGACAAAGCCGTCCAGCTGACAAGTCCTTACAGCCAAGCAAACAGGGACAGGTCGCTGTCTGCATGTCTGACAGACACATCACCTGGCAGGGTGGACGATGACACATTGATAGCTTGCGTAAACAAGTTCCGGAAGTCTCTCAAAGAGTCATCACGGCAAGCCGCAAGTCCACCCACACGACATCATCATAGGTAAAAGATCTATCTTCATCAAGGATTAATATAACACTAATTTAATCTAAATATACCAAATATTCATTATTTGGAATATTTTCAAAATTTAATATCAACCACTCATGAGTAATACTTACTGGTTCAAGACATACCTTTCCCTACACATTTAACCATTAATCGACTTTATTTCCATTTTGCCTCAAAAGCTTAAAAAAAATATAGGTCTATCATGACCCTTTCGTTCAAACTCTTAAATACATCTTCGTCCGCACTAACCTGCTCCCGTTCTGTGTCTCTCGCACTTACGTGGTTCCTGGTCGACAAAAAAAATACCCGCCCGAACTTTTCTTTTCACCTGTACTCTCTATCTCAGCCTTACCCCTACACGGACGGTACCCTTCATACTGTTAGTGGCTCTGGTCTGCTCTTGTGGCTCTCGTACTCTACAGCCAAAGGCATTGATCCTTTTCTATGTTATGTCAAACCCTCTGTCCGAATATCCACCTAAACAGGAACAGTGACGTTCACATATCCTATGACCAGCATCGTTGCACGAACCTGTAACACATCGTCTCTGCCTTCACAGAATTTTTCCGGGCGATGTCGCACTTATTTTTCCTGTGCAAAGGTAGTGCAAGCGGTGTACGGCAAGTACCTCTATGCGTTATCTGGGATTACGCGCCGTTATTCCGTCACATAATTTGCGGCAGCCTTCCGTATTTTCTTCTTAACGGCAGAGCCTAAAGAAAATGCGGTATTCCATAAATTTTGCTCGTAATTCCTTGTCCTTTGTTCACCTCCTCCTTGCCTACTGATGATATGCACGTAAAAATTAAAGTTTAACATCTAAAAAATTACAATTATGAAGTCAGTTAATTCATTTGAAGTTACAGGTTTTATCGTTAACGACGCTAAGGTTAACAAGTTCGAGAACGCATCAGTTGCCCGCTTCGGCCTGGCTATCGCTCGCACAGAGGGTAAGGATGACAACAAGAAGCGCGTAAGCGCAATTCTCAATGTAGAGATCTGGCGCAGCAACAAGAACGCTGCAGACCTCGACCTTCTCAAGAAGGGTAACCGCATAACCGTGAAGGGCTTCTTCAAGCCAGAGGAGTACAAGAAAGATGAAAAGACCGTCTCTCACATCGTATTCGCCGGTACAGAGATCACCACAGGTGACGAGGAAGAGACAACAGACAAACAGGAGGGTTAGCGTACCCTCCTTATTTTCTCATAGTAATATTTATAGTTTTAAGAACTCTTGAAGGGCCAGCTGAGACAGCTCGCCCTTTTTTCATGGTCGCTTTTGGTTGCCCACTACCAAAAACTACCATTCTTAACAAGTCTTAAAATTTGCACATATCAAATTTTCTGCCTACCTTTGCACCATGCAAATGTTAAGTAACTAAATTTGATTAAAAGCGTTTAATCAATGGAGCACTGAGGGTTCTACCCTTGGTACTCCTTTATTATGTCTGCACATCACAGGAGAATCATGACATTATAACACTGACACCTGCCACCAAAATACAATTATTTGCATTTTGAATATGCGCACAGCGCACACCTGACATCCGTACTGTCCCCTGTCTTTTCTCATGCCCCACTCTTTCCCTCTCTTATCTGCGCCGGTATGTTGGGCCTTATCCTTTTTCCCCCGCTTGCGGGTTCGTTTGCTTTCTTAACGACTTTTTCATTTGCAAAGGTATAGATGAAGCAGACCATGCCAAGGATAATACCTAATGGATAGCTGCAAGAAAGTTACTAGCAGACTTCCACAGATTAAGATAATCTGGGTATTCTATTAACTTTCATGCGCTATTCCTTGGCGAAGGTCTAACGGGAGCTTCATCTATCTTTATACCTGCAAAGAAAAAGGTCTAAAAGCGAAACGAAGTCGATGACGACGAAAAAAAATAATAACACACGGCTGACTTGATAAACAAGCAGGACATGATAAATACTTGAATAATTAAAAAGATCAGGTCTCAAGCTCACTCAGCCGATAACTCTAAACCCGATGCCGACGGGATATAAAAAGGCACAGAAAATATGATAACAATAGGCAAAAATTATCTCTGGGTTAGCGTTTATCGCAACAACCTCGGTGACTGCACAGGTGGCGGATTGACCTCACGTGTTTCTAATCTTACTCTCTTCTTTGACTGCACAAGAGAGGCTGCTATTGAATATTGTATGGAAAATGATATCAACCCTGAAGAACAACTGTTTCTTGTAAAGCGTCAGTTATGGAAAGAGGATCATTTCTATGCAGAACCTCTGGTGAAGCCTGCTAATGCTGAAAAATGTAATCAGGTTTTCGGTGGTAACTATATCATGACTTCCGACGGACGTTTCCCACGTCAGAACGGACTTACCACTGCCTATCCCATCCCAGTACATGATAGATATGAGAATTACTAATCATAAAATAATTTTACTATGTCAAAGAAACAGAATAAACCGACATTGGTCTGGAATAGCTTGACTATCGGACAGACTCGTGATATCATCGAAGGTATTATCTCTGAACGAGTAAACCAGATGACTACTGAAATATGTGATGCACTTATCAAAGCGCATGGAGCTAATCATATCAAGACTAATGATCCAACTTATAATGCTTTATTGAAACATGTTAGAAACTTCGTAACCATCAACACAAGCGAAAAAGATGCTATCGGTGTATGTATTATCAATGCAGACTATGATATCCGCTGTGGTTGTGGTGATGGAAGATTTATCTGAATAACAAGGTAACGGGGAATCCCACCACTTCCCCATAAAATAAAACAATATGGAACATCTGACAAACTTTGAACTATTGCTCGTAGGAGCGTGTATCGCTACATTCTGCTTCGGCTTCAGAGCCTTTATAAAAGATGTGTTGTTTACTCAATTTAATAACGAAAAATATGCGAGAGAAAACAAATAGCTTGATAGAAGGTGCGCTTCTGGTAACACTGTTTGCCAGTAGCACACTTGCTATGTATATTATTATAATGATAATTAATATGCAGGGAACTTAAATTCAAAAGTCTTGAAAGTGTTAATATGAGACTTTAAAATTTTTAAGACCCGCTGATTACGGGATTATTCGTAGCTTTGCAAAGATAATTTTTAATAAATACTTATATGAACAGTCATTTTATTGGTCGCGTCGGCAAAGACGGTGCAAAAATTATTGAAGGGAAAAACGGTAAGTTCTTATCTATGGATGTAGCTACTGATTATTACAGTAGAGGAGAAAATAGAACACTGTGGGTCCGGGTAAGAAGTAATATACCTAAGTACGTTGAAAAACTTTCCCCTTATCTTACTAAGGGAACTCTGATTACAGTAGAAGGACAACAGTTAGAACCGAGCTGCTGGATCGGTACAGACGGTGAAGCTCACGCACAAATAGTTATAGTAGCAAACTTTATTGATTTTGTGAAGATCGGAAAAAAGAAAAATTCTAGTGAAGAGAAACAATCAGAACCTCAATCTTCTACAGTCGATACTCCTAACCAGGAGGAACCTTTTCCTGCTCCAGCAGATAATAATGACGATTTACCTTTTTAATTATGGCAAGAAACAAACAAGAACAGATTAATTACCTTATAAAGGTAAGGCGAGGTAAACATGGGGGTATGAGTGATAAGGACTTTCGCATACAACTCGAAAATCTCTATAATCTAGGTGTTAATGACGGAATAAATTATAATTGTCTTCCTGAAGATATATTAGACTAAAAGAATCCCTGCCACATCATTCGAAGTGACAGGGAATCATTTATATATCAAAGACTTTTTTGGCATCTCCTTTCTTTGATTTAGTCTTTCGGGTGTGAATGGGACCATTCTTACTTTCATAGTCTTTGATAGCAAAGTTAAGACCCGCCTCAAAGACTTCACGAATATTAATCCCTTCCTTACCAGCAATGAAACGAGCTTTATTCATTAACTCTACATTGATGATCGTACAAACTCTCTCATTCTCTTCCTTATATTTTCTTTGTCTGGAAGATAATGATCTTTCTTTCTGTTCCTGATTAATGCCGGTACCAGAATTAGAGGTGTTACCATTGGTAAGACCTTCCATCAGTTCCGACATTGCACCATTTGAAAAATCCTTCTTCATATATCTGTTATTTTAAATTTTCTGCAAAGATATCAATATTTCTTGTAATATGAAAATATTTATAGAAAATTATTCATGATTACTCTAAATATACATATCTTCAATCTTCTTTTGTAAATTTTTCATTATCCAAAAACCACTTCATATTGGTTTCGTTATCACATCCACTTAAATCACTTTCCTTCCATAATAGACGCGCTTTCTTACGACTTATACCCGCAGCGTTAGCAATCTCCACAGCCATAGATGGTTGATCTTCGTACCGCACAAGATAGTCAATAGAAAACCAAACGCCAGTGATAAAATCACACTTAGCTTCATTATTTCCATCTGCCTTACCCTGCTCGTAGGCATCGGCCACGTCTTCACGGTTAGGATCACAGCTATTGTCCCAGAAAGGGTGGAGCGATTTATCATTGATATAATCCTGTCCTGTCATAACCTTATAATATTTCAGCACAATACTCCATTACTTCTGTCTCGTCGCAGCCTAATTCCTCGGCAATATCCTCTGGATTCCAGCCGCTGTCATACATAGCTTTCACTTCTTCCTTTTTCTTGTCTGTCATATTTTTCCCCTCCGTAATTATTGATTTTTAAAATCTAATTTACATAAAAGTTCCTCGGTAAACTGGAGATAGTCTATTGCGCCATTACTCTTAGGGGCATAATCAACGATGTTGGTATGCTGATTAGGAGCTTCTGCTAATGAGATATTTTTTCGGATCTTCGTTTTAAATACTATGTCTCCATATTTCTTCCGAATATTCTCTTCTGTCTGGTTAGTGAGGATAGTTGACTCCCATCTTGCAATAAGGATTCCGGAAATATGAGCTTCTTTATTCAAGGCTTTATGAATCTCATCGATAAACTTCTGAATCATTATAAGACCCTTGAAGGGTAATACCTCCGCAACGATAGGTATGATGATTTCGTTACTACAAGTAAGGGCATTCATAACCAGAAGATCTAAATGAGGAGGACAGTCTATAAGAATAAAATTGTATCTTTCCTTTATCTCATCAGTAATCAATCCCTTTAGAATACGCTCACGGGATATCTTACCTGATAACATGATATCAGCAAGAGCCAGACGCTCATCTGCAGGAACAATATCCAGATTATCACTTATATTCAGACAGGGTAAAGCACAATCGCCCATTAACGCATCATAGATGCTGTTTTCTGTCTGATCCTTCAATAAGCTTGTTGTCAGATTTGCCTGAGCATCCAGGTCTATAAGTAATACCTTATAACCTTTCTTGGCAAGAATACTTCCAACACTGGCTGTTGTGGTAGTCTTACTTACTCCGCCTTTGTGGTTGGCGAACGAAATAATCTTTGTTTTCTTCATAACGGTATATTTTTAAATTAAACAATACTTTTATTTTATACCAAGGATCTTACAACATTCCTGTTCTAGTGATATGTAATCAAAGTCAGGATCCAGCTCTTTTAACTTCTTTCCCATCCTTCGTAACATCATCTTATCTACTTTCTGGTTATTACTGAAGTTTAAATAAAGTGACTGGTATTCATCCCTCTCAGATTTTGTAACATCGTATTTCCATTTCAGATTTTGATATGTCTCTTCCTGATTACGGTTATCAAGTTCTTCTTTCAGAGCCTTACGTGCATCGTCACGCTCCTTCTGAGCCTCTTTGCGTAACCGGCGATCACTTTGCCAGTTCCACCAGAACTTCTCAGCGAGGTTAAGCTCACCATCCTTGTATTTCTGCTTATGCAGGCAAGGTGCCTTTTTCACAATGACGTAACTTTGATATTCAAAGTGATATTCCTTCAGGATGTATATCAGACCTGCATACTCAGGAACCTCTTCCGGCTGTATCAGCCCTTCTGGAACAGCGTAATAGAAGTAGTTTGGTTTCTTGTGGCTTTCTATCAGATGACTGTCACCAGCTTTTATTCTTGCCTTACAGTCATCAATGGAATTATACAGGTGTTTGTTCCATTCGTAGCTCTGATAGAACGACGGCATGAAACGCTCCTCCTCCGTCGGGCCTTTCAGGATGATATGCTTCTCTTTCTTGTTTTTGAAGTCGTTTTTGAAGTCAGCACGGCTGATTTTAATTTCAAACTCGTATATGTAACCTGTCTTTGTCCAGATAAGCTTATCTGACTCCCATTCGAAAACAAATAACCCGTCAACATTATATTTCCAGGATGAAAATATATAGTTTAGTCGCCTTTGGATCGTCTGCTCCGTCAACGGCTCACTCTTTAAAGGTGTTGAATTATATCTTATTCCCATAATGATAATATTATATATTATTTATATTATATGCGCGTACCTTATTATATAGATTGTTTTTTTAGGATGTATAAGGGGTAATCAATGGTCTTGCTCTCCATGCGGGTTGTGTAGTTTGGGCTGTTTTCGGGAGTAGCCCGAACCCCTCTTTTCCTCTTATTACAATATTACTTTCCATATTTATATAAATATATTCGGCTGCAAATATATAAATATTTTCTGAAATAATGAAATATTTATTGAAAAAAGTTTGGTAGTTTCATTTAATTTTTGTAATTTTGCCCCAAAATAAGGTGTTTAGATGATATTTAGATCGTAATAGATGATAATTTTAAATTTTATTTTATCGTTTATTTTATAGGGTTTTTCCTACTTTATAATAGGGTTTTTCCTTTAATAAAATGAATTTATTTTCGTATATTTGCAATATAAAAGATATAGTAATAACAATTTTAAAAACAAACATTATGAAAAAGCTAGTTGTAACAATGGTAGTGATGATGGTAGCCGTCAGCAGTATCGCACAGGTAAAGATGCCAGACTGGTTTGGTCAGGTGGTAATAGTAAACAGTGACAGTACAACAACTGTTCTGGAGAAAGAGTCAGGAACTATTAAGGCTAAAGGTAGCGGACTGGGTATGATCCCTGTAGTAGGTGTCCTGGAGAAAACTAAGTCTTTCTTGATTATCAAGGGAGAGTCTTCTAAGAATATATTCCCTGCCGGTCGTCTGACTTTCATTGTAAAGATGGGTGAAAACGATAAGGATCCAAGAAATATGTTCGGCGTGCTGAAGTTCGAGGTAAAGAAAAAGAATCGTCAGTACCAGATGGGAGAGTTTGGTCTGATTGGTGGATCAAAGATAAACATGGACTTTAGTAATGTTCCTTTCGAGGTAACAAAATATAATGCTGACTCTTATATGGTGGTGATTGAAAACGCGGAACCTGGGCAGTATGCCTTCTATATCGGCGATCTCTCGAAAATATCTACCTTCGGTGTTAAATAACTCTAGTAACTGTTTTTTTAAAATTACAGGAAGATGTATATTATAAGATTTATAACATTTAAAGATTTACGATTATGACTATTCTGTTTTTATTATGGTTGTTCGCTGCCGCCTTTGATGATTCTGGTGGTAAGAAGTATAAGAAGTCTAGAAAGACTTATTATCGCAGAACTAAGAGAGATAATTCTTGGCTCGATGCCGCGTGGTTTCACGATCATGGGCAAAGAATCTAGTATTGAAACTATACAGAAATATTTTAATGGAAAGTGAAAATGGTTTCTCCTAAACAGATGACTATACCATTTCCTAAAATGGATCACACGTTTGCGGATTTCTTTTGCGGATGTGGTGGACTGTCTCTTGGATTAATCCAAGCGGGATTAAAATGTATCTCGGCTATGGATATTAGTCCAGATGCATTATCAACCTATTGGTATAATCTCTGTTATAAGACCTGGAGTCATTTATGGGTGGATCAGAATAATAAAAAGGCAATTAAATCCATTCAGAAATGGACTAACGGGGGTGAAACTCAGAATTTCCTTTTTCCTTATGGTGTTCCTGATAATTGGCTGGAAGTACCAGAACCGATGCCTTGTCTGAATCTCTTTTGCTACTCTATTCTGGATATGGAACCGGAAGAATGGATGCAATACTGTGGTGTAAGACCAGGTGATATTAAAATCTTTGTTGGTGGGCCTCCTTGTCAAGGATTCAGTACTGCTAATGAAAGACGAAGTATCTATGACGAGCGTAACCAGCTGCCCCTGAGATATCTTTATTATGCAAAGATAGCAAAACCTGATTACGTTTTAATAGAAAACGTTCCGGGGCTTCTAAGTCTTGGAAAAAAGAAGGGTGATAAAGAAGGACCGTTCGTAAGATGGATAAGAGAGGCTTTTGCTGATGCTGGTTATGATATGGATTATGATGTTCATAATGCAGCTGACTACGGTGTTCCTCAGAATAGACACAGAGTTATATTCATCGGAACAAGGAAAGGTTTATCTAAATTGAGTTTTCCAAAGGGTTTATATGGTGATGGCCCAGGTAAGATTCCTTATATTGATGTAATGGAGTCTATAGGACATCTTCCTCCTTTAGAAGCTGGAGAAACATGGAATGAGGATGTATGTCATCCCTACGGTTTAAATAAGAAAAATGGTTATGTTATTTGTCCACGATGCCTGCAGTATAATAAGAAGGATCGTACATATTGTATCCATTGTGGAATGTCGTTGGATAATCCTATAAAAGGTGGTGTTGTAAGGGTTCCTGGATGGGGTACACTTATTAATACTGAAAAAGATGTAGATAATAATTTAATGAGAAAATATAAACTTTATGGACAAGAAAGAAAAGATACCGGAAGATAATCTGATGGAAGCAATTGAGAATCAAGGATAGGAGGAATGAATATGGAATATGTTTTAATATGTGTAGCTGTTGTAATGTTCTTAGGGATAGTAGTGGCTCCGATGATATGTATCGAGGTGATAGACAATATGACCAAAGGATATTCGAATAAGGATTTCATAGATCATCTGGCAGAGGATTTTCATAGCGAAGTTGGGATTAGGATATATGATGAAAAGTAATTGAACTGTAATAATATGAAGAAAAAGAAATCAGACCTTCAGCAGATAGCCGAAGAATTAGCGAATCTCTCCCCCGCAGAGATAGAAGTTCTTCGGTTCGCCTGTGATCACGACAATCCGCTGGTTTGTAAAAGGTGATTATTTAATAGTTATATAAGGAGTATAAAGTTATGGAAGAACTGGTCAATAATAATGAACTACCTTCTGTCCGCAGAAGTTGTGGGGACTGTGTCTATTGTAGAGGATATATTTCCCTATGGTGTAGGAATCCAGAGGCAGTTAAAGCTCGTGGCACCGCTATACCCGGTATATGTCACTGTCCATATTGGAACCGTAGCCGTTGGTATGATGATGGCTGGCTTTTCAACATTCCAGAACAGCCCCACAGATTATTAAGATTAATCTGTCTTTTCCCCTATCTCATAAAAAGAAGAATCAAAGCGTATATGAGCGAACGCCAAACAAAAGTACTTTTTTTTGACCGTAATAAATAATATATAATACAAAACTATGGCAGAAATTCAGAAAATAGAAAAAGACTTATGGTATGTCTGCACCAGAGACGAATATACCGGTGACTATCCCGATGGTGACCTGACCTTCAAAGAAGGATGCACCTATAAGGGTGAAGACATCATAAAGGAATACTCTGAGGATGAAATACAGAAGTATTACCTCAGAAGTTTCCGATTGTGGACTGTGCAGGATGCAAAGCCTGGTGATTTCCTGACATACAGCAGTGATGAACATAAGGACTGGTATTTCATCTTCAGGAGCGAATACAAGCCATACGATTGTCAGTATCACTACTATGCAGGCTTTGCCGAGGAGTTTATTCCTGGAGGTACAGGATGCCTCGATGATGACAGCTTCCGTCCATCGACATCACAAGAGAAGGAACTGCTGCTCTCAAAAATCAAGGAGAATGGATATATCTGGGATGCAGAAAATTTAAAACTGATAAACACATCTGTGAAAGCAGTTGAAAAAGAGAAGATGACTGATGAAGAAGTAATCATCAAACTCTTCGGTGAATTTGAGCACAAAGCCGTTAAAGAGACAGGTTTTGTTTACGGATATATCCGTCAGGTAATCCGGAATTTTCTGAATGGATTTGAAGAACTGGGGAACGATTACTTTAAATGGGAGGTGGTACATATCATCGATAAGGCTCTGAAACATAAAGATGATGGCGTGAAAGCCTATGCCCGCAAGCTGGCTGACAAATACTACAGGGAAGGCCACGAAAAGTTTGCTGATGCCGTCCTTTCTGCCATCGGTGAAAAAGAGGTGCCTATGGCCACGATGGACGATGACCAGTGTACCAATGAAGGTATAGAGGAACTTGCAAAGTTCATCCGGGGACACCTGGCAGAGATACCAGAGAACGCCCAGAAGGAGTTTGAACGTATCTATACTAAGACTACGGGCAAGAAAATGTACGGAGGATTTAAAGATTGAGTTATGGCGAAAGTAGAAATATACAAAGGGTTTTGGACGAGAGAACAGGTAGCCCACCAACAGGATAAGGTTTTCTTATTTGGTGATAACACCCATGACAGAACAAAAACCCATTATATCCCAAGTATGACTCAGGCAGTCATAAGGGGACTACCTAATGCTATCGGGATAGACACCAAGAAAAACAGGTGGAAATCAGCAGATTCTTATTTCAGTGACGAAGACTTTGAAATGTTCAAGGCTCAGGTAGATGCTGCCATTGCCCAGGCAAAAGCATCTGGTAAGATCATTGTCATTCCTGCTGAC
>JAEEGL010966165.1_pt1 | contig 21759 bp, 17 predicted proteins | sample 9134231 | NCBI WGS metagenome assembly JAEEGL01 (sample SAMN16246548, study PRJNA631951) | gut metagenome | biome: gut microbiome; feature: rumen; material: fiber-attached | host: Bos | place: Iran: Karaj | collected 2018-10
ACTAGACAAGCCAAACGACCTTCGCCGTGCCTCGCCGCGTCGTTTCAGCCTTCGGCTTGTCGCAGACGCGAAGGGACACGAAAGCGGGGCTCCCCCCGACACGAAAAGACACAAAAGCGGCTTCTTGCAGGTTCCCACTGAGAGCCGACTGGAACGGTTCATAGTCGTGCGTTCCAGAGCAAAGGGACGTTAGGGACATAAGGGACGTTGGGGACGGAATCGGGGTAGGGGCCGCACTCCGGGCGGCCCGTAAACAAGTCCCCCTTGGCCTTATCTTCTGCCTCCAATTATGGCGTGAGACTTCAGACTCCGGACATCAGACTTCAGGACTTTCTTCAGTCCGAAGTCAGAAGTCCGAAGTCAATCAACAGCGCACTATGGAATCAAAGCCGAGGGGCCCCGTCGGTTGTCAATTTGCCGCGGATGCGGCGAAATCCTACGTAAATTCAGATTAAGCTCGATGAGGGCTGTCAGGTTCGGCGAATCTGGTTCATGGCCGAACGGGGAGCGAAATCGTGAAGCGCGAACCGTGCGGCGCAACAGACTCGTAGACGGCGTCGCCTCCATGAAGACGGGCGATGCGGCGGACTATGGCAAGGCCAAGCCCCGCCCCTCCGGACTCCGCAGCGCGCGCAGGGTCCACGCGGTGGAACCGCTCGAAGATGCGCGAGGCATGCTCTGGCGGAATGCCGACGCCGCGGTCCTCGACCGAAAGCCTCACCTTCTTCGCGTCCGCCGCGCACGAGACCGAGACCTCCTTCGAGCCGGAATGCCTAAACGCGTTCTCGACAAGATTGGAAAGCGCCTGGGAGACGAGCTGCGCGTCGCACATCACCGGCAAAGGCTCGGAGACGCCAGAGCGGAACGACGCGCCGTACTTCTCGGCGACTTCCCTCGCAAGGCCGACGACGTCGGCTTCCTCGCGGTTCAGGACGTCCCCTTCCCGCTCAAGCCTTGCGAGGTCGAGTATCTGCTGCACGAGCGAGGAAAGCCGCTTGGACTCCTTGCGGATCAGCGGGGCGAGCGAAGTGCGCACGGCGTCCGGCGATGCGTCGTCTAGGAGGTCAACGGCTCCGAGGATGCCGGTAAGAGGAGTGCGTATCTCGTGGGAGACGTCGGCGACGAAGTCGCGGCGGAACCGCTCAAGCTTGGCCAGTTCGCCTATCCGGACGCGCTGACGGTAGAGGATGACAAACACCGCCGCCAAGGCCATGATGCCGACAAGGCCTGCAAGCGCAACCACGGCAAGGGCCCTGACGAACGGCCCTATGAGCCTGGCGACGGGACGTCCTATGCCGACCTGGAAATCGCCCGCCGCAGCCACGCCCCATTGACAGACGACATCCGGCGGATCCGGCTCTCCGAGAGTGTCGTAGAAACCAGTGCGCGATTCGCCCTCCGAGACGAAGAAGCTGCGGCCGGCGCATATTCTGAGCCTGAGGCGCTCGTTCCTGAGCCGTGCGGCGGCGGCGTCTATGGTCTTGTAGTCCAGCGTGCGGAGCGGCTCGGACAATGCGGCCGCCGTCATCTCGGCACGGGAGCGGAGGTCGCCGCTCGACCATTCGACCATCCATTTGTAGTACGAGGAAAGCGCGACCACGAACACGACAAGCGCCGCGACGAACGCGGCGGTGGCCAGCGCGGGAGCGATCCAGACTCTACTCCTGGACACGGTAGCCGACACCCCTGACTGTTTCTATGTGGCGAGACCATTCGCCGAGCTTGCGGCGGAGGTTCGCGATCTGCACGTCCACCGTGCGTTCGTCGGCGGGCCTTGCGAAGACACGCCCGCGGTGCGAGACAAGGCGCAGAAGAAGCGAGAACTCGCCGGCCGTGAGGTCGAGGGCCCTGCCCTGAAGCCTCGCAATGCGGTTGGGCTCGTCGATGGTGAGCCCGTCGAAGTCCACGCCCTCGGTCACCGGGAGTCCGCGTCTGAGGACGGCCTTGATCCGCGCGAGCAGGACCTTGCGGTCGAACGGCTTTGTGACGTAGTCGTCCGCGCCCGCCTCAAGTCCGCGCACTATGTCCTCTGGCTGGGTTCTGGCGGTGAGCATGATGATGCGGGTAGCTGCAAGTTCGGCGGTCTCGCGGATCCGCCGCGCCACCGTGAAGCCGTCGAGCCCGGGCAGCATGACGTCGAGAAGCACGATGTCCGGCTTGCCGAAGCGAACGGCGTCAAGGCCCTCGTCGCCGCGCCCCGCCATCGTCACCTCGGTGTATCCCGCGCCGTCCAGGGCCATGCCGAGGAGCGTGCGGATGGTCGAGTCGTCCTCAACGACGAGTATCTTTGCGGTCTCAGCCATTGCGCTGGCCGAAGTCGGGCTGGCGGCGGCCCTTGAAGGACTTGTGGCCCTGCCGCTTGCGGTTGTTGCGGTTGATGTTCGCCGGATGCACCCACGGCGCCTGCGGCAGCCCTTCACGTCCGCCGCCGACCTTGCGGTCTCCGGCCTCCGAATGGTACGGATGGTCGCGGTCTACGGGTATGGTCTTCTTGATCAGCCTTTCGACGGCCTTCAGCTGGCCGCCCTCCTCCGGCGTGACGAACGATATCGCCGCCCCGGACTCGCCGGCGCGCGCGGTGCGGCCTATGCGGTGCACGTAGGACTCGGTCTCAAGGGGAAGCTCCATGTTGACGACGCACGAGACTTCGGGAACGTCTATGCCGCGCGAGGCGATGTCGGTTGCGACAAGCACGCGCACGTCTCCGCGGCGAAAGCCCTCGAGCGCGCGGGTGCGCTGGTTCTGCGTCTTGTCGGAGTGTATCGCCGCGCACGAAACGCCGGCCTTGGCGAGCTTGCGGCAGACACGGTCGGCTCCATGGCGCATCTTGGTGAAGACGATGACCTTGTTCCACTCGGGATGCGTCTCGAGAAGGTTCGCCAGAAGAGAGTCCTTGAACTGCTTCTCGACGAACATGACCTTCTGGTTGATCTTGTCCACGGTCGGCGTCTCCGGGGATATCTCGACCTTGACCGGGTCGCTGACGAGCTCTCCCGCGAGCTTTGCGACGGCCGGGGACATCGTGGCGGAGAAGAACATCGACTGGCGCGCCTTCGGCAGCTTGGAGATGATGCGCTTTATGTCGGGCAGGAAGCCCATGTCGAGCATGCGGTCGGCCTCGTCAAGCACGAAGCACTCGATCTGGTCGAGGTAGACGATGCCCTGCGTCATCAGGTCGATCAGCCGGCCAGGGCACGCGATGACGGTCTCCGCGCCCTTCTTGATGTCCTTGACCTGGCCGAACTGGCTGACGCCGCCGAAGACGCACGCGAAAGGCAGGCTTGCGTACTTGGAGTACTTCCTGACGTTCTCGGCGGTCTGCGCGGCGAGCTCGCGCGTCGGCGAGAGGACAAGAGCGCGGGGATGGCCGATGCGCCGCGGACGGCGGACCTTGACGAGCCTATCCAGTATCGGCAGCATGAACGCGGCGGTCTTGCCGGTGCCCGTCTGGGCGATGCCTATCATGTCGCGGCCCTTGAGCAACTCGGGGACCGCGCGCTCCTGTATGGGCGTCGGCTTCTCGTAGCCGGCGTCGGCTATCGCATGCTGAAGCTTCTGATCGAGCTTGCCGAAAACGCTTCCTTCGAACATTGAACCATTCTCCTTGTTGTCCGTTTCAGTCTTTGGGCGCGTCTATGCCGCTGATGCCGGCAGAGAGCCCCGTGCGCACAAGCGCGTAGCGCCTCGTGCCGTCCGGCTCGACGAGGACCGCCGCACCGTCCAGAAAATGCGGCCAGTTCTCGCGCGAGAACACGACGTCCGTCTTGGCCGAGAGGAAAGACGCGATGTGGCTGTCGTGGGTGACGGCGACGAGAAGCCCTGTCGAGAGCCGCGCCAGCAGCCAATCCTCGAGAGCGTCCGAGGCCTCGCGCAGGTCCGCAAGCCCGGGCAGCGACGCCCCGCGAAAGTACCTGAAGCAGGAGTCGAAGAAGCCGCCGTTCGTGAAAGTGTCGTAGACGGCCTGCGCATCGGCAAAATAGAAAGAGCCGTTGCCAAGCCTCGGCTCGGCCCGGACCTCCGCGTCATGAAGGCCCATTCCGGCGGCGATGCGCCGCGCGGTCATGAGGGTTCGCAGGTGCGGCGACGACAGAAAGGCGACGTCGCGGCCCGCTTCGGCGAGCATGGCGCCGAGGCGCTCGGAGGTCCGCTCTCCCTCGGGCGTAATGGGAATCGACAGCCCGAACGACTTGTCGGCGGCGTCGATCTTCGTGCGCTCGGCGTGGCGCACCTGAAGCGCGCATCTTGCGCCGCGGCAAAGCTGCGCCAGGAGCTCGCCGACGGTGATCTCGGCGAAGGCCTGCCTCGGCGACGCGTCAGGCATTGCCGCCCTCCGGCCCGGAGGCCACGGCGTCGAACTCGTCGAGAATCTCCTTCGAGGGAGCCTGCGTCAGAAGCGAGACGACGACAATCGCGACGAACGACAGCAGGAAGCCCGGCGCCAGCTCGTAGAGGCCGAAGATCGGGCAGTCCTTCGCGCAGCCGGAAAGCACGAACTTCCAGACTATGCATGTGACGGAACCCACCACCATGCCGGCTATCGCGCCGGACAGGTTGGTGCGCCTCCAGAAGAGCGACAGTATGATCAGCGGGCCGAACGCCGCGCCGAAGCCCGCCCAGGCGAACGACACCATCTTCATGACGACCTTGAAGAAGTCCGACTCGGTGTTCATCGCCATCGCGACGGCCACAATGGCGACAACTCCGACGGCGCAGCGCGACACCGCGAGAAGCTCCCTGTCGGACGCCTTCCTGCGAAGGACGACCCTGTAGAGGTCGTTCGAGAAGCTCGAGGCCGACACGAGCAGCTGGGAGTCGGCCGTGGACATGATGGCGGCCATTATGGACGAGAGAAGCACGCCCGCGAATATCCGCTGGGCGATCCCGCCCCTGAAGATGCCGTCGATCATAACCATGAAGCACTTCTCCGCGTCCCCGCCGACTTCCTCCAGGGAGACGCCGTGCCCCACAAGGTAGATGTGGAACACAAGGCCTATCGCGACCGCGGCGGCAAGGGAGATCGTCACCCACGTGATCGCGATGCGGCGAGAGCCCTTGACTTCGGAGGGATTGTCGATCGACATGAAGCGCACGAGTATATGAGGCATGCCGAAGTATCCGAGCCCCCACGCCAGGCATGAGACGAGCCCCACTACGCCGACCGTCTCGGCCGTCTTCGCGGACGTGAACAGAGACAGGAGATTGGGGCTCACCTCGTTGATCGCGTCAACGGTGCAGCCCAGTCCGCCGGCGTCGCAGACGACAGCCGCAGGCACGACCACGACTGCGACGAACATCAGCGCGCCCTGGATGAAGTCCGTCCAGCAGACGGCCATGTAGCCGCCCATGAGCGTATAGCTCACGACCACGACCGCGCCTGCGACAAGGCACAGCGAATAGCCCGAGACGTTCATCCCGAGAAGCGTGACGGTCTCCGGCACGGAGAAAGTGGAGGTGAACAGCTTCGCGCACGAGACGAAGCCCGACATCGTGTAGAACGTGAAGAACACAAGTATGATCGCCGCGGCGACGATGCGGGAGACGCCTGTCTGATCGCGGAAACGGTTGCATATGAAGTCCGGAATCGTGATCGAGTCGCCGCACATCTGCGAATAGCGTCTCAGGCGATGGGCGACTATCCTCCAGTTCAGGTAGGTGCCGACAAGAAGGCCGACGCCTATCCAGGCCTCGGACAGTCCGCCAAGGTACACGGCGCCAGGCAGCCCCATGAGAAGCCAGCCGGACATGTCGGAGGCCTGCGCCGAAAGCGCGACCACCCACTTGTTCATCCTGCGTCCGCCGAGATAGTAGTCGCCCAGGTTCTCCTGATAGTGGGAGAAGAAAAAGCCTATGCCGAGAACCACGGCAAGATAGCCAACGAACGCCCCGACGACAAGCCAATCTGTCATTTCCGAATCTCCGTCATATGCTCCAGCCGAACAAGCCCAGCGCACGGCACGTCTCGGAGACGAGAATCGCGGTTACGAGCGCCGGAGCGAAATACCTGACCATCACCCTGTAGAGAGCCTCCGACCTGAACTCGCGTCCGCAGGCGCGGACCTCGTCCGCAATTGTCTTCGGCCCTATGACGAAGCCGACGAAGACGCAGGTCGCGGCCGCCGTTATCGGCATGAGAACGGAATTGGTCACGAAGTCGAAGAAGTCGAGGAACTGCATGCCGAAGACCCGCACATCCGCCCAGGGCCCGAAGCCGAGGGCGGAGAACGTCGCGAGGAACATGACGAGCGCCGTCGTGAAGAACGTCGCCGGCTTGCGCTCGAGCCCGAGAAGGTCGCACACCGAGGCGACGCACGCCTCAAGCAGCGATATCGCCGAAGTCGCCGCCGCGAAAGTCACGAGAAGGAAGAACGCCAGGCCGAGCCACGGTCCGACGGCGCCGAGGGTCGCGAACACCCTGGGCAGCGTTATGAACATAAGGCCGGGCCCCGCGTTCATCGCCGTCTCGACGGGCGTTCCGGTCTTGACCGCGAACATGTAGACGACGGGAATTATCATAAGCCCGGCGACGACAGCGATTATCGTGTCGAATAGCTCTATGCGGCGCACGCAGCGTTCGATGGAGTCCTCGCGGTTCATGTACGAGCCGTACGTTATCATTATGCCCATCGCAAGCGAAAGCGAGTAGAACATCTGGCCCATGGCGCCGAGGACCGTCTTGCCGAGGAGCGCCAGAGAGAAGCTGCCCTTCGCGTCGCGCAGGCAGTCCATGTTCGGGACGAGGTAGTACTTCAGGCCCTCGCCGGAGCCCGGCATGAAAACCACGTAGAGCGAAATGGCGACTGCCATGACGAAAAGAACCGGCATCATCACCAGATTCGACTTCTCGATGCCGTTCTTCACTCCGAGCACTATCACGCCGGCGCAGGCGAGAACGAAGACCATTCCGTAGCCGAACGGCGCGAACGGTGACGCCACGAACGCCCCGAAGAAGTCGCCGGACCCCGCGGCGGCCTCGCCCATGACGCTCACTCCTGAGAACGCCATGATGCAGTACGTCTTCAGGTAGTAGAGCACCCAGCCGCCAATGACGCAGTAGTACGGCGTTATCAGCAGCGGTATCACGGTCGCCACGAGCCCGAGGACGCCCCAGCCGCCGCGCAGCCTGGAATACGCAGTCAGCTGGGACTGCTTCGTCATGCGCCCTATCGCTATCTCGGTGAGCATCAGCGTGAAGCCGAGGGTGACGACAAGCGCGAGGTAGACGGCAATGAACATGCCGCCGCCGTATCTCGCGGCAAGATACGGGAACCTCCAAAGGTTCCCGAGACCGATCGCTGAGGCCGCAGACGCCAGCACGAACGCCAGCTGCCCCGACCAGCTCGCCCGCTTGCAGCTATTAGAAGTCATAGAACGCCGTAAGCTGGATGCGGTTGTCGTTCGAACGGCCGTCGACATCGTACTTCGTCGTGAGGTACGCGTACTCCACGCCGAAATGCAGATTCGCGTTCACCCTGTAGAACGCGTCGATGTACGCCCTGTCGTTGTAGCAGATGCCGTCCGCATAGCGCGCGTCGGAATCGTTCGGATTGTCGAAGCCATAGCCGAGCGCGAACGACCACTTCTTGTCGTGCTTGTATTTCAGGTCGGCGAACCCGCCGACAGTCCTGACGCTCTTGCCGTGCCTGCGCTCCGGCTTGAACGCGACGCGCTGGCCGACGCCCGCCTGGACTCCGCCAAGGTTCTCGCCCGCGAAGATCTGTCCGCAGAGAGTGAAGCCGCTATCCTCGCCGAAGACGCCTCCAAGGAAAGGCACCGACGCCGCGAACATGACCATGTCAGTGTCGTAGTCGCGCGCAGAGCCGTCATAGGCGATCGGCTCGCCCTCGTCGCCCCATTCGCTCGCGGAGTGCAGCCTGTCGCGGCCGTACATGCCGCCAACGCCGACGAGCCAGCGATGAGGCTCGTCCTTCTTCGGCACCGGCTCCCACGCAGCGACGCGGTCGTAGACGAGAGCGCCCTCGACAAGCGCCCAGCGCGAAGCGGAGTTGTCCTGGTTGCCGTCGCCGTCGCGGTCGCCGCCCATTCCAGGCCCGTTCTTGACAAGTCCGACACGAGCCTCGAGAGAGCTGTCCTCCCAGTCCCACCTGCGCGTCACCCTGACCTGCGGGCTGCGGCGATAGGGATGGCCGGTGTTCTCGAGCCACGCTCCGTCGATCTCGGAAGGCGTGACCATCTTCCAGAGATGCCATGTCTGGCCGAGGAGGAAGCTCCACGTGCCGTTCTTCTCCCCGTCGAAGCCGCACGCGTCGTGCGTCGCGTCGAAGTAGAGATGACGCCAGTGGAAAGCGTAGTCGTTGGCGTGGTCGCCGGCGAAGTCGAACTCCGCCTTGCCGGAGTACCGCCAGCCGCAGATTTCCTCAGGCGTCTCGAAGCGGATGCCGAGTATCGAGTTCTGCATCGAGAAGACCGAAGTTGGGTCCTTGTAGCTGCGATGGCTCTTCGGGCGCACATAGTCCGTGTACGTGTCGACCTCGGTGGAATGCGTGTTGTAGTCCGCCTCGGCGACAAGCCAGCCATACGGCGTCACGACGAGGCCGTTGTCGGAAAGCGGCTCGAAAATGCCCTTCGCCTCGTCTGCGAGATGGAACGCCCTCCCGGACTCGGCGACGTGGAGCCGGCCCGCCGCGGCGTCGGCGACAGCCTCGTTGCCGGCGCCCTTCTCTTCGGCGGACTGCTCCTTCGGCTTCGGCAGCTGCGCCTGGGCCGTGCCGTCATGGGCGACGCGGCTCTCAAGCTCGGCGATTCGTCTGGCCTGCGCCTTGTTCTCGGCCTCAAGCCTGCCAATGCGCTCTATCAGCGCGCGAATCTCGTCCTTCGTGACAAAACCGTCCTGGGCGGCCCCAGACGTCAGCGTAAATGCGCAAGATGCGACAATTGCTGCAATAATTGTGTGCTTCATGATTGTTTGCTAGGTATTTCCCCTTATTATACCATTACCGCGGCGTTAGCGCAATCCCGGCTACTCGACGACTATGCGCCGGAACTCCGCGGCGCCGCCTTCGGCCTGCAGGGCGATCGCACCCTTGAGAGTCTCAATCCCCTTCACCCTGTTCATCTCGACGCCGTTGAGCCTGCTCACAATCTCGTCGCCCTTGGCCACGATCTCAAGCTGGTTCCATTCGCCGAAAGGACGCTCCGCCGATGGCACGCTCGGCCGCACCGCCGCGATTCCCGACAGCGCGTTGGCGGGGTCGTACGGATTGCGCGGCGCGACGCCGCGGATTACGGAGCCGCCGAGCGCAAACACGGAGCACACGCTCTTGGGCTCAAGCTGGTTCTCGTAGCACCTCGGAATGAACGTGCCGGTGTCGGACGCAAACCGCACGAAAACGCCGGAGTTCGGCCGCGGAGTCTGCCGCCACCAGCGATACTCGAGCCGCAGCGTGAAGTCGGCGAAGTCGGTGCGCTTGGTGCGAAGGTAGCCGAACGGCGTGCCGGTAGTGCGGATGGCGCCATCCACCACCGCCCATGTAGGCTCCGGCGCGGCATAGTCGCCCTTCACGTCCTGGTCTGCGACAACCGTCCAGCCCGAGAGGTCTTTTCCGTTGAACAATTCCGCCGCGGGACAGGCAGCCCCGACAAGCGCCGACAATGCGAGAACGACAGTCTTCATACCGCACATTATACCAAATCGCGGGCAACGGCGCTGTGTGGGCTTCTCGACGAATCTGGACGTTCTCGCAAAAGCGCATGCCGTCATAGGCGACGCCTATAGAAGCCAGGCGGAAAAACCGATTGGCGGGCACTCAAGGACTCATGGTACAATATGCGCCGTTGACAGCGACAAGGAAAGGAGCAACGACAATGAGCAAGAAGCAATACCACATTGAAACACTGGCAGTCCACGCAGGACAGGACGCGCACGGCGATCCGACCACGAACGCAAGAGCCGTTCCCGTGTACCGCACGACCGCGTACAACTTCCGCGACTCCAAGCATGGCGCCGACCTCTTCGCTCTGAGAGAGCTTGGCAACATCTACGCCCGCCTCATGAACCCCACCAACGACGTTCTCGCGAAGCGAATCGCGGCGCTGGAGGGCGGAGCCGCAGCGCAGACGCTTGCGAGCGGAACGGCGGCTATCTACTTCACGATCACGAACATCGCGCGGGCCGGCGACGAGGTCGTCGCGGCTAGCAACCTCTACGGCGGCACTTTCAGCCAGTTCGACGCGATTCTGCCGAATGCCGGCATCAACGTGAAGTTCACACCCGTCAACGACTTCCAGGCTGTCGAGGCCGCGATCAACGAGAAGACTAGGCTTCTCTTTATCGAGACCGTCGGCAACCCTGCTCTTGACGTTGCGGACATCGAAGGCTACGCGGCCGTCGCGAAGAAGCACCATCTGCCTCTCGTGGTGGACGCGACGTTCACGCCGCCGCCGCTCAGCAACGCCATCAAGCACGGCGCAAACCTCGTGATCCACTCGCTCTCGAAGTGGATCGGCGGGCACGGAGCCGGCATCGGCGGCGTTGTCGTCGACGCGGGCAACTTCGACTGGACGGACCCCAAGTTCGCGCTCTACAACGAACCGGACAAGGGGTACCACGGACTCCGCTTCGCGCACGACCTGCCGGAGCCTCTCAAGCCCGTGGCCTTCATGATCCGGCTGCTCACGGTGGGCATCCGCAACCAGGGTCCGACGCTTGCCCCGGACGCGGCATGGATCTTCCTTCAGGGCGTCGAGTCGCTTCCGCTGCGCATTGCGCGCCACAGCGAGAATGCGCTTGCGGTCGCGAAGTGGCTGGAGCGCCATCCGAAGGTGGCGTGGGTGAAGTACCCTTCGCTCACCCAGCCCGAGCTTGCGGCCAAGTATCTGCCGAAAGGCGCAGGCGGAGCGGTCGTCTTCGGCGTCAAGGGCGGCTCTGAGGAGGCCCGCAAGGTCACCGACGCGGCGAACGGGGAGATATTCTCCATTCTCGCAAACGTCGGCGACGCGAAGAGCCTCATCATACACCCGGCGTCCACGACACACTCGCAGCTCTCCGACGAGGATCTGCGCAAGGGCGGCGTGCTGCCCGAGCTCATCCGCCTCTCAATAGGCATCGAGCACATCGACGACATCATCGATGCGCTCGACGAGGCGCTCTCGGTCATCTGACCGAGGCGCTTCCCTCGGCTTCGTGCGCCGGCAGGCTTCAGTAGAAGTTGCCGAGCGCGCGAAGTTTTGCGTAGCGTTTCTCCAGCAGCTCGTCCGCGGGGACTTCCTTAAGAGAGGCTAGCGCCTTGAGGACGGCCTTCTTCACGTTTGCGGCGGCGAGCTCGTGGTTCTTCTGGGCTCCGCCTGCTGGCTCCTTGATTATCTCGTCCACTGCGCCCAGCCCCTTGAGGTCGTGCGCGGTGATCTTGAGCGCCTCGGCGGCTTCCGGAGCCTTCTTGCCGTCGCGCCAGAGAATGCCTGCGCAGCCCTCGGGAGAGATGACCGAATAGACGGCGTTCTCCATCATGAGGACCCTGTCGCCGACGGCGATTGCAAGTGCGCCGCCCGAGCCGCCTTCGCCCGTTACGACGACCACAACAGGCGTCGCAAGGCGCGAGAAGAACTCGAGGGACTTCGCGATCGCCTCGGCCTGGCCGCGCTCCTCGGCCTCGCGGCCGGGATAGGCGCCGGGAGTGTCGACGAAGGTGACAACCGGAAGATGGAACTTCTCCGCCAGCTTCGCGAGCCTCATCGCCTTGCGGTAGCCGTCGGGGTTCGCCATGCCGAAGTTGGCCTCCATGTTCTCCTCGACCGTCTCGCCCTTGTTGTGGCCGAGCACAAGCGCCTTCACGCCGTCAATCGTCGCGAAGCCGCCGATCAGCGCGCGGTCGTCGTTCACGAGCCTGTCGCCGTGAAGCTCCTCGAAGTCGGAGCAGATCAGCCGGATGAAATCCTTAAGGTGCGGCCGCTTGGGATCCCGCGCAAGCTTCACGCAATCCATCGCCGTCTTCTTCTTCGCCATTGTCAGAACCCCCAGTAGTTGAGCATCTTGGCGATGAACTTCTTCAAGTTCCCGCGCTCGACGATGCGGTCAATGAACCCGTGCTTTTCAAGGTACTCCGCGGACTGGAAGTCCAGCGGGAGCTTCTGGTGGATCGTGTTCTCGATCACGCGGCGCCCCGCGAAGCCGATCAGGGCCCTGGGCTCGGTTATGTTGATGTCGCCGAGCATCGCATAGCTTGCGCTCACGCCGCCGGTCGTAGGATCGGTCAGCACGGAGATGTACGGCAGCCCCGCCTCCTTCAGCCTCGCTATCGCGGCGGAAGTCTTCGCCATCTGCATGAGGGAGAGAATGCCCTCGTGCATGCGCGCGCCGCCCGAGGCGCTGAAGAGGACGAGCGGGCGCCTCTCGGCGATCGCCTGCTCGCACGCCCTCGCGATGCGCTCGCCGGTCCCCGTTCCGAGCGAGCCGCCCATGAAGGAGAAGTCCATCACGCCCAGCATCGCCGCATGCCCGCCGATCTCGCAGACGCCCATCACGACGGACTCCGTCTCGCCAGTCTTGGCGATCGTCGCCTCGACCTTCTCCTTGTACGGACCCGTCGCGTCGTGGAACTCGAGGTGGTCGGAGTAGCTCACGACGCGGAACACCTCTGAGAAGGTGCCGTCGTCGGCGATCTGCGCGATCCTCTCGCGCGCCGAAAGCCGCCCGTGGTAGTTGCACTTGGGACAGATGCAGTTCGCGCCCTTCCAGACGGACTTCTCGAAATGGCTCTTGCACTTGGGGCAGATCGCCCACAGCGCCTTAGCCGGCGGTATCTTCGGCTTCTCGGCCTTCGCTTCAAACCATGCCATTGAATTAGCTCCTGTTTGCAGTCACTGTACGCCAGTCAGAACGGTATGTACACAACGCCGTAAATGCTCGCGGGCTTGCCGCCGAGGGCGCGCAGCCCGTGCTTGACGACTGCGTTGTAGTACGCGGTGTCGCCCGGCCTGAGAACGGTCTTGCCCGGGCCGTACGTAAGCTCCACCTCTCCGTCTAGGCAGATTATGAGCTCCTCGCCTTCGTGGCTGGAGACGGCGTCCACGCCGTGCGCGTCGAACTCGATGCGGTACGGCTCCATGTGGCGGTCGGGCTTGCCGAGGGCGAGCGAATGGCTGGAGTAGCCGAGCGCGTTCACGCCCTCCTGCGCAACCTTTCGCGCCTCGAGGTCCGAAGCCCGCGTGACGATCGGGTCGGGCTTGAACTGGTCGTCCATGAAGGTGCCGAGCCTCTGCCCGAGCGCCCGCGATATCTTCGTCAGAACGCCGAGCGCAGGCAGAACCTCGCCCTTCTCTATCGAGTTGATGATCTTCTCGTCCACCCCGCACTTCTGGGAAAGGTCGTAGATGGACATGTCGAGATTCTCGCGATAGCCGCGGATTCTCCTGCCTACGCTTGATTCCTTGATCATGATCCTTGTCCTGGTGTCCTCGCGCCGCGCCGGAATGCGGTCATTCGGCCGACGGCATGGGCGCAAGCGTCTCGAACTCGTCGGTCGAGCCGGCATAGCCCGACATGACCTGCTCAAGCCCTGCGCGGACGCGCGGAAACTCGACGTTCAGCCAGAACATGAGCGCGGCGTTCTTGCTCTCAACCTTCTCCGCCGCCTTCACGAACAGAGCGGACACGATGAGCGCGATCGCGGCGTCGACAAGCTTTCTGGCGGAGAGGTCGTGGTAGGTCTTCGCGTCCTCGCGGCCCTTGACGTACGCGATCGCGGCGTCGAGATCGGCGAGAAGCTTCGTCATGCGCGGATGCTCCCCGTGCCAGTCCGCCTTGCCGAAGATGTCGGCGATCACGTCCTTGACGAGCCCGCCCGTGACGCCGGCGATGGCGGCGACGACCTGAAGCTGCGAAGTGCCCTCGTAGATCGTCGTGATGCGGCTGTCGCGCAGATAGCGCTCGCACGGGTAGTCCTTCATGAAGCCCGAGCCGCCGAGCACGGAGATCGCGCCCTGGGCGTTGCGCATCGAAAGCTCAGAGCCGTAGTACTTCGCCATCGGCGTGAGCATCTTGTTGAAAGCGGCGACCTTCTTGAGGCGCGCGCGCACGGCCTGGGCCTCGGGAGTCCCCTTCAGAGCCTCGAACCTGCGGTCGAGGCCTGTCTCGAGGTCGACGTTCTTCGCGGCGTAGTAGGTGAGAAGGCGCGACGCCTGAAGCTCGACCGACATCGTGGACATGAGCTCGCGGAGAGCCGGGAACGTGTCGATAGTGACGCCGAACTGCTTGCGGGACGCGGCGTAGTCGCGCGCGGCGCGGTACGCCGCCTCGGCGATTCCCGTGCCCTGCGCGGCGATGCCCATCCTCGCGCCGTTCATGAGCGCCATGACGTACGTGATGAGGCCGCGCTTCCTGAGGCCGATCAGCTTCGCGGGCGCGTCCGTGAACACCATCTCGCAAGTCGGAGAGCCGTGGATGCCGAGCTTGTTCTCGAGACGGCGAACCTTGACCCACGGGCCCTTCTCGACGAGAAGGCAGCTGAGGCCGCGGCCGTCGGAGAACTCGGGCTCGGTGCGCGCGAGGACGAGCAGAACCTCACCGCATCCGTTCGTGATGAAGCGCTTGACGCCGTTCACGCGCCAGACGCCGTTCTCGTCCAGATGCGCGGACGTCTTGACGGACTGGAGGTCGGAGCCCGCGTCAGGCTCGGTTAGGACCATCGCGCCGGTCCACTCGCCGGAGACGAGCCTCGGCACGTACTCCTTCTTGATGTCCTCGTCGGCGAACCAGTTGATCGTCTCGGCTATGCCCTGCAGCCCGAAGAGGTTCATGAGGCCCGCGTCGCCGCGGCTGACGATGTCGTTGCACGCGGTGAGGACCGTGCACGGCATGTTGAGTCCGCCGAGGTAGTACGGAATCGTGACGCCCATGAGCCCGGTCTTGCCGAAGAGCTCGATGGCGAGCTTCATTCCCGGAGCGCGCGTGACGGAGCCGTCCTCGTTCAGGGTGTTGCCCACGAGGTCGGTCTCCTCGGCGAGCGGGGCGATCCTGTTCGCCATGATGTCGCCGCACAGGTCGATCGCGCGCTTGTAGTTGTCCACCGCCTCCTCGGCGCTCTTCGGCGCGAAGTCGTACTCCTTCGCGAACTTGAAGTCCTCTTCGAGGAGCGTCGCGACCTCCGTAAGGTCCATGACGTCGATGACGTCCTCGATGTCCTTGTTGTCTCTGTAGAAATTGCCCATGACGATCAGCCCTTGTTCTTGATAGCCTTGATAAGCTTCGGAATGACGACGTTGAGGTCGCCGACGATGCCGTAGTGCGCGACCTTGAATATCGGCGCGTCCTTGTCCGTGTTGATCGCGATGATCTTCGCGGAGTCCTGCATGCCGGCGAGGTGCTGGACCGCGCCGGAGACGCCGCAGCTGATCATCAGCGCGGGACGCACCGTGACGCCCGTCTGGCCGATCTGCCGCTCGTGCTCGCAGTAGCCGAGGTCGACCGCCGCGCGGCTTCCGCCGACGGCGCCGCCGAGAACCGCCGCGAGATCGTGGAGAAGCCTGAAGTTCTCCTTCGAGCCGACGCCTGCGCCGCCGCACACGATTATGCGCGAGCCCTTGAGGTTCACGGAGGACGTCTTGCGCACGATCTCCACGACCTCGACCGGAATCTCCACGCCCTCAAGGCGAGAGGAGTGCCTCACGACCTCGCCCCTGCGGCCTTCCTCGCGCGGAAGAGGCTTCATGACGCCCTCGCGCACAGTCGCCATCTGCGGCCAGTTGCGCGCGTTGACGATCGTCGCGATGATGTTGCCGCCGAAAGCCGGACGTATCTGGTGAAGGACGTTCTCGAACTTCTCGCCGGTCTTCTTGTCCTCGTAGCCGCCGATCTGGAGGTCCGTGCAGTCGGCCGTGAGCCCGCAGCGAAGCGCGGACGCGACGGACGGACCGAGGTCGCGGCCCATGTGGGTCGCGCCGAAGACGACGATCTGGGGATTGACCTCCTTGACCAGCTCGACCATCGCGTGGCGGTACGCCTTGTTTCGGTAGACCTTTAGCGCAGGGTCGTCGACGAGATGCACGACATCCGCCCCAGCCTCGAAGAGCGGCTTTGCGAGGGCCTCGACGCCCGAGCCCATCAGGACCGCGCCGACCTTGACGCCGAGCTTCGCCGCGAGTTCACGCGCCTTGCCGAGCAGCTCGAACGGAACGTCGGAAAGCTTGCCCTCCTCCTGCTCCGCAAATACCCAGACTTCACCTTGTGTGTTTTTCATGAGTGCGATAAATGGAATGGTGGAATTAGCCGATCGTATGGTCTTTGATGAGCCCGGCGACAAGAGCGCCAATGCCCTCGTCGGTCGCCGGCACCTCCTGGAACTCGCCGCCGGCGAGAACGACGGACTCGATCTTGTTCACGCTCGTCGGAGAGCCCGCGAAGCCGCATCTGCCGGCCTCGCAGCCGATGTCGTCGCACGAAAGCGTCTCGGGCTCGGCGTTCTTGAACTTCATCACGCGGCGCATCTCGTACGGCCTGAGGTCGCCGAACCGCTCGGTCACCGTGAAGAGCGCCGGCAGCTTGGCCCTGCAGGTCTCGACTCCGGTCCCGATGTCGCGCGTCGCGATCGCGGTGTCGCCGTCCAGCTCAAGCTTCTCGAGATACGTCACGACGGCGCAGTCGAGCTTCTCGCCGATCTGCGGACCCGTCTGCGCCGTGTCGCCGTCGATCGCCTGCCGGCCGCAGAAGACGAGGTCGGGGCTGAACTTCTTCACGGCCTGCGAAAGGATGTAGCTCGTCGCAAGCGTGTCGGAACCCGCGGCCTTGCGGTCCGTGACCAGCACGGCCCTGTCGGCGCCGCACATGAGGGCCTCGCGGAGAATGGCCTTTGCCGCGGGCAGACCCATGGTTATCACGGTGACGGTGCCGCCGTAGGTCTCCTTGACCTTGAGCGCCGCCTCAAGCGCGTTCCTGTCCTCGGGATTGAAGATCGCAGGCAGCGCAGCGCGGTTGATCGTTCCGTCCGCCTTCATGGCATCGCCGGTCACCTTCTTGGTGTCAGGCACCTGCTTTATGCAAACAACACAATTGTAACGATTCATAGACAGGTATTATACCATATGAGGCGCTTGCATGTCATCTGGCTTGCCGTACAAATCCCCTGCGCGCAGGACAACGGGTTCTACTGCAAATTGCAGACGAACGGGGCCGTACAGCCCCGTTCGTCTGCAATTTGCAGTAGTTCCAGAAGAAGTTCTTGAAGGGCCTGAAGTTAATGCCTTGCGATTGATGCATTGCCGTTCAATGTGTGCAAACAACGAAACAATGAATCTGGCGAGAGGAGTCCGACAAGTCCCGAAAATGCAGACGGGAATATGGTATAATCTTCCCGATGAAAGTTTGCTTTGAAACATTTGGATGCCGTCTAAACCGCGCTGAAGCCCTTCAGATGGAGGCCGACTATCTGGCCAAGGGCTGGGAGAGAACCGAAAGCCATTCCGACGCCGACCTCATCGTCGTGCGCGGCTGCAGCGTTACGCGCAGGGCACAGCACGACTGCGAGCGGCTCGTTGCGCACATCAAGGCCAAGTATCCGGCGACGCGGCTCATCGTCACAGGCTGTCTAAGGGACGAGTCTGCGGAAAGGCTGTCGCCTGCGGTGCGCCGCGCGCGCGCGATTCTCGAAGGGATGAACGCGGCAGACGACGAGGACGAGGAAACGCCGCAGGAGATCGAGGAGGACGAGCCCATTCCGATGCGCACGGCCCGCGCATACCTCAAGATACAGGACGGCTGCAGCGGGAAGTGCTCGTTCTGCATCGTGCCGCAGTTCCGCGGCCCTTCGTTCTCGATTCCGTTCAGCAGCCTGATGCGCAAGACGGAGCGCTTCATCGAGGCCGGATACACGGAAATCGTCCTGACCGGATGCAATCTCATTCTATACGCAAGCGGAGGGAAGAGGCTGCCTGAGCTTGTCGACGCCCTAGCGAGACTGGGCGAAAGCGCCGACGAGAAGTCGCGTCCGCGATGCCGCATCAGGCTCGGCTCCATCGAGCCCGGCGCATGCGCGCTTGAGACCGTAGACGTCATGGCGGCCCACGCAAACGTGTGCCGCTACCTTCATGTGCCGGCACAGTCCGGAGCGGACAGAATACTGACGGCGATGAAGCGTCCGTATCTCGTGCGCGACGTGGTCGAGCTTGTCGAGAGGGCAAAGCGCGTCTCCGCTCTTGCCGGCATAGGCTTCGACCTGATGACGGGCTTTCCAGGCGAGACCGAAATGGACTTCCTGAGCACCGAGGGCCTCATCAAGAGGCTGTGTCCGTCAAACGTGCACGTGTTTCCGTATTCGGAGCGTCCCGGGACGATCGCGGCAGGACTGCTGGACGCAATTCCGAGAGAGGTCAGGCACGACCGTGCAAGGCGGCTCGCGGCAGTCGCGAAGAACCACAGGTCCCAGTTCGCCAAGAAGTTCATCGGCCAGCAGGTCCAGATTGTGATCGAGGACGAAAAGGAGATGTCCGGCTGGACCGGCGAATACTTCCAGTGCAGGATCGACAACAAAGGCCGATGCGCGTCGGTGAAGCGCAGAGACATAGTCGAGGCTCGCGTAACAATGGCGCGGCACGGGGCGCTGGTCGCCGCGGTCGTCTGAGGCGCGCGTCAGCGAAGCTTGCCGTCTATCTCGCGTTCGTCGCGCCAGGCGACCGGCAGCATCGGGTCCGTCGACGCGGACGCAAGCGGAATGCGGAAGAAGCCTTCGTATGCGACGCGCCCGTTCAGCCCCTTCAGCGAAAACGCGATCTCTTTGGTTCCGGAAGGCACGCGCCCGACTATCTGGACCGTTCCGCCGCGATAGAGGTTCTTTAGAAGCCTCGGATACGCCTCGGCGTCGCAACCGGACGCGAAGACAAGTCGCAGGTCGCTCAGGACCGGGTCGCGGAAGCGCATGGACAGGCCCTCGATGCCTTCGCCGGCCCTGGTCCTCGCCAGCAGCCCGCCCTGCTCGAAGATGAAGCTTTCGCCGCGGTTGCCGCGTGTGAGGACGTCGATGAGCTCGCGGTTCGCGGAAGACTTGACCCCGTACATGTAGACGGACACAAGCCCATCGTTCAGCCTGGTGAACTTCGAAAGGATGTCGGCGGTGCGGCTGACGCCGGAGTTCGCGTCGCCGTCGGTGACGACAAGCGCGATGAGCGGACGGGATGGGCTGCGGGGAAGAGTCAGCACAGAGGCGATTGTGGCGAACACGTCCGTCCTGCCGAAGGGCGCGACATTGTTGAGCCATCTGTCGGCTGCGTCGAACGACTGCACGTTGCACTCCTGCCAGCTGCGGAAAGCGTACGAGAACCTGTCGCGGAACGCGACGAGATTGAACCTGTCGCCCGTGTTCGACGCAGAGCGAAGGATCTTCTTCGCGGCTCGGCGTATGGAGCCCATGCGGTCCTTGCCGATCGAGCCGGAGGCGTCGATAAGCACTACGACGTCCTTGGGCACCGGCGAGAGATTCGACTTGGGGGACACCGTCAGGCTGAAGTACGTCACACCCGGCCCGGACGCCTTGTTAAGCCTGATGTCGACGGCCTTGGCGAGGTCCAGCGCGTCCGGCACGTCGACAAGTCTGCGGACCGCGGCCTTCTCCTTTTCGACCACCTTCTCGTCCACGGCGTCCATGACTTCGGGAGGCGGAGCGAACTCGGGGCCTGAGGAGTCCTTTCTGAACTCCTTCGCGACTGCCGCGGAGTCCGGCTCTGGCGCGACGCCTGCAAGCGCGAGAGGCGGCGCCTGGAAAGCCGGAACCGCGGGCACTAGAGTCTCCGACATGGAGGGCGGCGGCGCAATAGGCGTGCTTGGCGCCGGCTGCGGCAGCGCATCCGAGACCATCCTTGGTTCGGGACGTGGCGCGGGCGAGAGCGGAGCCGTGACGACCTCCGCGATAGGAACGATAGGCGTTTCGGCCGCGCCCGGATCGGGCATGGGGACTTCAGGAGTCTCAAGGCCGGCGCCTGGCGCGTCGGGCGGAGCGTCCTCGACCGACGGCACGGCCTCGACAGTGGTTTCGGCCTCGGGAGCGTCCTTCTCGGCGGCGACGTCCTTGAGCGTGTCGATGCGGACGGGCTCGGGTCTCTTGACGGCCTCCGTGACGCGCATAGGGCCTTTACGCGGCACATGAGCGCCGCCGAACGCGACATGCGTCATGATGCGGGGCTTCGCGTAGAACATGACGGCCACGTGCAGCACCGCCGAGACGATGAGGGAGAATATCAGAAGGTCTGTGCGAAAGCCCCTTTTCACTTCAATATCTCCTTCGCCTCGGCCGCGGCCTTCGTGTTCTCGAATAGGGTGTCGATGACCGTTGCGTAGCGCTTCGCGCCCTCCGTATCGTCTCTTAGAAGCGCCGCGCGCGCAAGGCCGAGGTAAGCCATCGCACGGGCCTCGTTGTCGTTCGCGTTCAGCTTGACCGCCCGCTCGAGAACCTTTTCCGCGTCGGCGGCGTTGCCCTCGCGGACATAGTGGAGGCCGAGGCGGACGGCGACTGGGGCCGCGGCCTCGGTCGTGCACGGCTGGTCGAGGCACTTGCCGTAGGCGTACGCTGCGGCGGTGAGATTCGTCGCGGCGGTCTCTATGTCGCCGAGAAGAGCGTAGCCGGCCTGGCGCCACTCGGCCTCGCTGCTCGCGACGAGCGCTCTCGCGCAGGCGCGGGCCTCGTCGCCGGAAAGAATGCGCCCGACCGCCAATGTCTTCGCGGCGCCCATTCGGTCGAGCGCGCCGTCACGCACAAGCGACGCATATGCCGCAGCAGCCTCGTCGCGTCGTCCGGCGTTGAAGGCCTCGTCGGCAAGAAGCAGCCGCGCCTCGCGACGCTCGTCTATGGAGAGGCCGCCGCCTTCCAGGGCCTGGCGGAGGAAGCCGCACGCCTCCTCCACATGTCCAAGCCGGTGCGCCGCCATCCCGCGCCAGTAGAGAGCGGGGGAGACGCGCTCCTTAACGAGCTTGCCGGAGGCGAGCGCCTCGGCGAGCGAGACCTCGGCCGCAGACCACTTGCCGCGCCTCAGAAGCGACATCGCGCGACGGTAGAGGGCGTCGGCGGCGACGTCGGCCGTCGGAAAGTCGCGCGCGACAGCGGCGTACTCGGCCTCTGCGTTCTCCGCCTCGCCGGCGCGCTCGTAGGCCCATGCAAGGCGGAGGCGCTCCGCACCTGTCTTCGCAAGCGCGGCGCAGCGCTTGGCGGCGGGGAGAATCTTCGCCGGGTCGCCGCCGGCAATCGCCTCGTCAAGCTCCTGCCTGGCGATGACGAGCTCCACCTCCGCGCGAGCCGCGCCGGCGGGAAACTCTTCGAGATACTTGCGAGCGAGGCGCGCGGCCTCCGAGCCGTTGCCAAGCCGCTGGGACGCCACTGTCTTCACGTAGAGAAGCTCGGCGTCTGACTCGTCGGCACAAAGAGTGAGGGCCGAGGCGTACTTGCCGTCCATGAGCTCGCTTTCCGCCAGAAGGCGCGTGATCTTCCTCTCCCCTTCGGCGCCAGGGTATTTCTTGAGGTACCGCCACAGCAGCGCCGAGCATTCGCCATAGCGCTTCTCGTGAAAGCAGTGCACGGCTACAAGGTCAAGCGCATGTCTCGCAAGCGTCTCGTCGGCGCCGTAGACGAGGTCCATGAGCTCCGCGTCGCCCTGGCGTCGACGGACGGGATCGGCGTCGCCCACAAGCGCATAGGCATGGCGGAACTTAGCATGCCCTGCAAGAGGCCCTTTCGGATCCGTCTTGAAGCATCTTTCGTAGAGCGACGAGTCGGACGTCGCCTCCGCCATGCGATACAGCGCGGCGGCGCGGATGTCGGCTGCGACGCC
>JAEEGL015675299.1_pt1 | contig 21757 bp, 19 predicted proteins | sample 9134231 | NCBI WGS metagenome assembly JAEEGL01 (sample SAMN16246548, study PRJNA631951) | gut metagenome | biome: gut microbiome; feature: rumen; material: fiber-attached | host: Bos | place: Iran: Karaj | collected 2018-10
ATATCCCCCACCTCTTAGCGTAGCGAAGGTGGGGGGAGATCTTCGTTTCAGGCGGGGTTCAAGCCCCGACTGAAATGAGATGCGAAGCATCGTTTTGTTACCGAGGAAACGCTGAAGGCGTTTTCGAGGTGACTTTGACGAAATGAAAAGAAAAATCAATATAGAACAAAAAATGGACCACTAACCCCGTCCCCCTGGTTCATTTTCTACTTGACAAGTGATTAATTTTGATCTATACTGACTAAAACTCAAAATATAGTCAAAAAGGAAATACCATGCCCAAATCTTATACTGAAGAAGAACGTAATGATATAATTAAGAAACTCAAGGAAGAAGCAAATAGTCTTATGCAGGAAAAAGGTGTAAAGAAGACAACGGTTGATGAGCTTGTTCGAAGAGTGGGGATACCGAAGGGGACATTTTATTTATTTTACCCATCAAAGGAGATGTTGCTGTTTGACTGCTCTCAGGACTATCATGAGATAGTAAATAAACATATTTCGGAAGGACTGAAAAGGATTATTTTTGAAAAGAAAATCGATGTAGATAAAGAAAATGCTTTTACCGACTGTATCGATCAAATAACCGATGTGATACTCGGGGGATTGAAGATGGTCTGGAACTCCTGTCTTAAAACATTACTTGATCCGGAGTCTATGGAGTTGGTTTTATCGAAGCTTCCTGAGGATGTGTTGGAAAAGCATAGAAAACAGGAAAAACCAATAGACAGGGAAATCAGGGAATTGATTTCAGCGAAGAAGGAGCTGAATATTGAGGAATTGTCAGGCGCCTTTGTAATGATCCTGCTTGGAGGTATGTATAAAAGTGTTGTAGGAGAATCAAACATGGAAGGAAGCATGAGACTGTTAGTAAAGGGACTTGTGATGCAGATTTTCGGATGATAAGGCCCCAAAACGGAATGGAGTTGGAATATGAAGAAAACGATATATAGATCGGAGAACGGGAGAAAACAGATCCTGGATCTTTATGACAGGCAGTTAAGAAATCTTGGCGTCCCATATAAGGATGTTTACGTAAATACCTCATTTGGAAGAACGCATCTTATCGAAACAGGAAATCCGGATGGGGAACCGCTGCTCATATTTCACGGCGGAAATGCAACAACCGCATATAACCTTTTATACTGTGATTTTCTGATAAAGGATTTTCATATATATGCAGTTGATACTATAGGTCATCCGGGGAAGAGTGCTGAGACGAGCCTGTCGGCGTTTAATTATGATTACGGAAAGTGGACAGGTGAAGTCATAGAAGCCCTTCGCTTTGACAGGATAAGTCTGTTCGGCGGTTCTTTCGGAGCCGGGATAATTGCAAAAACTATGTGCGTGGTCCCGAACAGGATAAAACGTGTAGTGATATATATCCCCTCGGGGATAAAAAATGCCCTGCAGATAAAAAACGTGCAGATGATGTTCCCGATGATAATGTACTGGATAACCGGAAAGGACAAATGGCTTAAGAAAACTATGATGCCCATGGCGATAACGGAAGATAACATTTCGGATGATCTTTATGAGACTGCAAAGCTCAGTATCGATCATGTGAGAGTAAAAACTGCCATGCCGACCAATGTATCCGCATCCAAAATGAGAAGATGCAAGGCTCCTACTCTTGTAATGGGTGCCGAAAAGGATTGCCTGTTCCCGGGTCGCGGAGTATTAAGACGGGCCAAAAAGATAATCCCGAACTGCAAAACATATTTGTTAAGAGGTCGGGGTCATATGCATAAACTAACCGAAAAAGAGAAGAAACTGATAGCAAATTTCCTGCTTGGTAAGGTGGGCTAGGGAAAACGCTGAATCCGTTTTTGAGGTAACATTAACAGATGTGCATGATAAAAATCAATATTTGTGCAAAGTATTGACACCTGTTTTATTTCTGTTAATATAATAAAATAGAAACGCTGAAGGCGTTTTCGAGGTGATATTAAAGAGTATTTACATTAATTGGTGGAACAGAAATAAAATGTGAAAGGTCAGGATATGATAGTAAGAATTGTTTTATATGCGCTGGCCGCTTTGTCATTCTTTTACAGTTTTATGATAATGCGGGTACGGACTGGTTCGCACTTTTATATCATATGGAGCGTTATAGGTGTTATCCTTGTCGCGGTGGGCGTGGGACTTAGAACAGGATTCTTTAAGAAGCTTCCTAAGGAAATAAATATAGTTCTTTTAGCGGGAACGGTCTGCTTTATCCTGCTGATCGCAGGCATCATCATCCGGCTTGCTACATATTCCGCAAATGAACCTGAGAAGAATCTTGATTATATTATAGTACTTGGCGCACAGGTAAAAAAAGAAGGACCGAGCGTGGTTCTAAAATACAGGCTTGATGCTGCTAAAGAGTACCTTGAGGAAAATCCGGACACAAAATGTGTAGTGTCAGGCGGAAAGGGTACAAACGAAATAGTATCGGAAGCAGAAGGCATGCGTGAATACCTGGTGGCAAACGGGATAGCGCCGGAGAGGATAATCCTTGAAGACAGGTCCACGGATACCGACGAGAATATCAGGTTCAGTAAAGAGCTGATACCGGAAGGCTCAAGCATAGGTCTGGTTACAAATGATTTTCATCTGTTTAGGGCCGTGTATCTATGTGAAAAACATGGGCTTTCAGGGGTGCGACCCATAAGAGCCGGATCTGAAGCATTTTACAGACCAAACAATTATTTCAGAGAAGCTCTGGCGCTTATTAAAAATATAATATTTTAAGATGCGGAGAATAGTCTTTATCCAGGGAAATGCTGAAGACGTTTTATAGAGAACATAGATATGCACAGGATGGAATAGATAATGATAGTGATAAAAAATGAAAGAATTAAAAAAATATTGCGAATATTGATCCCTCTTGTGCTGATACCTGCGGCAGCAATATGCGGTTCGCTGGTTTTTGACGAACAGAAGCATATATTTGTATCCCTGGCTGTAGCATTTCTTTCACTGGTTCTTTTCATCACCGGATTCGAAAAGAAGAAAACGGGGACGAGAAGGATGGTACTGGTAGCGGTTATGACGGCTATAAGTGTTCTGGGACGTTTTATCCCGTTTTTTAAACCGATTACCGCGATCACTGTGATAACAGCCATGTACCTGGGCGGAGAAGCGGGATTCCTGGTGGGTTCCCTGTCCGCGCTGCTCTCGAATTTTTATTTCGGGCAGGGACCTTGGACAGCGTTCCAGATGTTGTCCTGGGGGCTTATAGGGCTGTTGGCGGGAGTGCTGTCGGAACCATTAAAAAGGAGCAAAGCACTTCTCTTAACATATGGAATACTTGCAGGGGTAGCTTTTTCGATGATAATGGATGTGTGGACCGTTCTGTGGTACAGTGCAGGTTTTGATGCAGATCTTTATTTAGCGTCCGTAACAGCAGCAATACCGCACACAATCCTGTATGCGGTATCGAATTTCGTCTTTTTGTTTGTACTTGCCAAGCCGTTCGGAGATAAACTCGAACGTATAAAACTGAAATACGGTGTGTAATTTATTCTTCTTCAGAGCTTTGTTTACAAAGCTCTATTTTTATCTTCGTTACACGGTTTTTGGAAGTGGAGAGGACGGTATATTTTACATTATCCTGCTCTACGGATTCACCGGGGGTGGGAAGATGGTTCAAAAGGTTTATCACATGTCCGGCTATGGAGTCATAATCATCGGATGAGAGTTCCAGGCCGCATGCCTTGTTTACATCGTCAAGAGCAGCGGAGCCGGCGGCTTCGAAGGTAGTTTCATTAAGCCTTCTTACGCTGTCGACTTCATCGGTATCGGTTTCGTCCCTTATTTCTCCGACTATTTCTTCGAGCAGATCCTCTATGGTAAGCAGTCCTGCGGTGATACCGTATTCATCAAGAACGATGGCCATGGATTTATACTTGTTCTTTAGCTCGCTCATGAGTTCTGAAGTCTTTTTTGTTTCAAAAGTAAAGAATGGTTCGCGCATATAATCGGAAACCTTAAATTCTTTTGAGGGATCGTATTTTACCAGAAGGTCTTTCGCCCAGATGATACCGGTGATGTTGTCGTGTGATTCATGGTAGACAGGCATTCGGGAATACTGGTCTTTTCTGAATATCTCTATCAGTTCTTCATAGCTTACCGTGTCCTCGACACAGGTCATGTTTATGGCGGGAACCATAACGTCCTTCGCTACGGTATCTCCAAAATCCACCACGTTGTTTATCATCTCATGTTCTTCATGTTCGATAACACCTTCCTCGGCACTGGCTTCTACGATGGTCAGAAGCTCGTTTTCGGTCATATGCTGTCCGGATTTATTCGGGTCTATACGAAGTATAAACATGACTCCTTTGGCAAGACCTGATACCAAAAAGGTGAGCGGGGTAAAAATGACCACGAGGAGTTTTATAAACGGCGCGTAAATAAATGCCATCTTTTCCGCATGTATGGATGCCATGGTTTTTGGGGTAATCTCTCCGAAAATAAGCACAAGCAGCGTAAGTACACCTGTGGCTATACCTATAGCCCTGTTCCCCCATACATCCATCGCAAAAGTGGTAGTGAGAGAAGAAGCTGCAATGTTTACGATATTGTTTCCTATAAGAATGGTGCTTAAGAATCTGGAATTGTTATCTATAAGGGACAATACAAGAACAGCTTTTTTCGATCCTTCATCCGCAAGTGACTTGATCTTTAGGCGGTTAAGCGAAGTAAAGGCCGTTTCGGCCGAAGAAAAAAAGGCTGATAATAGCAAAAGTATGATCAGGATTATTAAGCGTGCCGCGGCACCCGGTTCCAAAAAAATCACTCTCCTTCAAATTTAATCGTAATCCTAGTATCATAGTATAGGGAACAAAAGTTAAAAAGTCAATAGATAATTTTAAAGTTGAAAATCTTGCGCATTTGGTATATAATAAAATTTTGTATAGGCTTGTTTTGTGAGCCCCTAATTCCGGCGTAGAAAGGTGGTGGTTTTATGCGTACCGATGATTCTGACAGTTGCAGACGATGCGAAGCGTCTGTAGGAGCCGATGTGCCCCCCCGATTATGTACCATAAAACTGAATAAGGAGGACTGTTTTTATGACCGGAACAGAAGAGAAGGACATCAAAGAGACTGAAGAGATGGCTTCGGTAAATGTTCAGTCAAGCACTGAGCCTGTAGTGATGTCCGAAGAAATGAAAGTCCTGGAAGCTGATGCTACCAGAGCACAGGAACTTGAAGCCGGTGATGAACCGGATGAAGAGCAGACTTTGGTCGATATTATGAAGGAGGTCATAGAACGGAAGGATTTTAAGGAATTCCGTAAAATGGCGCCCGAGATGAATGAAGCCGATGTGGCTTCGGTTCTGGAGGAACTGGATGAAGCAGAACTGTTGAAGTTTTTCAGAGTGCTTCCTAAAGATATCGCGGCCGATGTTTTTGCATATCTTCCCATCGATCTTCAGCAGAGTATGATACTGATGCTCACTGAAGGTGAAGCTACCAATATTATTGAAAACATGTACGTGGATGATGCTGCCGATCTGTTTGATGAGATGCCTGCGAATGTGGTGACCAGATTACTGGCCAAAACAAGTGCGGAGACCAGAAGGACTATCAATCAGCTGCTGAAATATCCCGACGACTGTGCGGGAAGCCTGATGACCACTGAATACGAGGCATTAAAGCTTCATCTTAAAGTATCGGAGGCTTTGGAGAAGATCAGAAGAGACGGTATTGATAAAGAGACTATCAATACATGTTACGTACTTGACAGGAACAGAAAGCTTTTGGGAACGGTAACACTCAGAAGTCTTTTATTTGCAGCCCCCGATGTTGAAGTTGGGGAGATCATGACAGAGAATGTCATATCTGTTACCACTCTGACCGACCAGGAAGACGTAGCCAGGGATTTCCAGAAGTACGACTTCTCGGTTATGCCTGTAGTAGATCTGGAGGACAGGCTTGTAGGGATTATCACCGTCGATGATATCGTGGACATTCTGCAGCAGGAGGCTACGGAGGATATCGAAAAGATGGCCGCTATCAGCCCTACCGATGCCCCTTATATCAAGACAGGCGTATTTGAAACATGGAAGAAACGTATACCGTGGCTGCTTCTCCTCATGATATCAGCCACATTTACGGGGATGATCATAGCACATTTCGAAGAGGCACTCAGCAAGTATGTGGTACTCACTTCCTTTATTCCCATGCTGATGGATACGGGAGGTAATGCGGGAAGCCAGGCGTCGGTTTCCATCATCCGTGCTCTTTCACTTGATGAGCTGAATTTTTCGGATCTGCCCAAAACAGTCTGGAAAGAATCGAGAGTATCGCTTCTGATAGGAGCTACTCTGGCAGTGACGAACTTTGGAAAACTGATGCTTATAGACAAGGTGACTGCCCCTGTGGCAGCAGTTGTCTGTCTCACTCTGATAGTGACAGTATTTGTTGCAAAGCTTGTAGGATGCTCGCTTCCCATGTTTGCAAAGAAGCTGGGATTTGACCCTACCGTTATGGCTTCACCATTTATTACGACCATAGTTGATGCCCTTTCACTGCTTATATATTTTGAATTTGCAACCCTTATACTGGGAATCGCGTAGTGATGTGGCAAAAATATAGAAAGGAATTATTGATTCATGAAAACATTACCGGATATTTTAACTGAAAAATTCTCAGCTGCATTTGAAAAAGCAGGATATGCGGCTGATTACGGGAAATGCGTGGTTTCCAACCGCCCCGATCTGTGCGAGTTCCAGTGCAACGGTTCCATGGCAGCGGCAAAAGCGTATAAAAAAGCACCTATCGCTATAGCGAATGAAGTGGTGGCAGCCTTGGGTGATGATGGAACTCTCGGAAAGGTAGAGGCAGTTTCTCCAGGATTTATAAACATTATTTTAAGTGAAAAGACACTTAATTCATATCTGAACGAGATGGCTATGTCCGAAAAGAACGGATATGAGCCTAAGAACGTCGGTAAAACAGCTGTTATAGACTATGGCGGAGCAAATGTGGCAAAGCCTCTTCATGTAGGACATCTGCGTCCTGCCATAATAGGCGAGAGTGTAAAGAGGATACTTTCGTTTGACGGATACAAGACCATAGGTGACGCGCATCTCGGTGACTGGGGTACACCTATCGGACTGATATTTACCGAAATGCAGGTAAGAAACCCTTCTTTAGTATATTTTGATGAAAACTATAAAGGGGAATATCCCGAGGAGTGTCCCGTTACATTAAAAGAACTGGAGGAAATATATCCTTTTGCCAGTGCAAAGTCCAAAGAAGACGAGGAATACAGGGCAAAAGCACGCCAGGCTGTATTCGAACTTCAGAACGGCAGACGCGGTTACAGGGCTCTTTGGGAAAAGATAATGGATATCTCAAAGCAGGATCTGAAAAAGAACTACGGAAGCCTCAATGTAAGCTTTGAACTTTGGTACGGTGAAAGTGACGCAGATCCCTATATCATGCCTATGATAGAGGATATGAAGAAACAGGGTATTGCAAGGATCAGCGAGGGTGCATTGGTAGTAGATGTAAAAGAGGATTCCGACAACAAGGAAATGCCGCCCTGTATGCTGCTTAAGTCGGATGGCGCGGTAGGTTACGATTCTACCGATCTTGCGACGATCGTACAGAGAATGAAGGATTTTTCTCCCAACAAGATAATATATGTAGTAGATAAGAGACAGGGGCTCCACTTTGAACAGGTATTCCGTACAGTGAGGAAAGCCGGCATAGTGGGAGATGATACAGAGCTTATATTCCTTGGCAACGGTACCATGAACGGCAAGGATGGCAAGCCTTTTAAGACACGTGACGGCGGAGTACTCCGACTCGAAGCTCTGGTAAAGGATGTTAGGGACCATGTGGCTGAAAAGATGGCCGACAGGGAACTTTCCGACGAAGAAAAAGCAGATATTTCAAAGAAGGTGGGCCTTGCCGCACTTAAATACGGTGATCTGTCAAACGCAGCTACCAAAGATTATATATTTGATATCGATAAATTTACTTCGTTTGAAGGCAATACAGGACCGTATATCCTCTATACCATGGTACGTATCAAATCCATCCTGGAAAAATATTCGGGAGTTGCCGGAACTGATGTAAAGACCATTATAGAGCAGGCTTCAAACGGAGAACTTAAGCTGTCCGATATCGAAGGTAATGATTCGGAGAAGAAGCTTAAGCTTCAGATAGCCATGTTTGCCGACAGTATAATGCAGGCTTCTTCGGAACTTGCTCCGCATAAGGTATGTGCATATCTTTTTGAACTCAGCAACTTCTTTAACTCGTTCTATCATGAGAACAAGATAGTGACCGAAGAGAATGAAGACAGGAGAAAAGGATTTATTGCCCTTATCTGCCTTACATTAAGGCTTTTAGAGCAAGGAATCGACCTTCTGGGCATAGAAGCACCTGAAAAAATGTAACGTTTTATAATTTTGATTGACTTTTCCAAATTTTTTATGTATAATGTAATGTGATGTATTTTGAACATAAGAAAACAGGTGGATGAAAATGTTAAGAAAATCGTTAAATTTATTTAAGGGCTTGCTGCTTACGATAGCAGCTGTGCTTTTGAGTATATCTATAGGAACTGTAAATGTCAGTGCAGAAGAGGAGGAAGACTGGGTTCATTATGAAGGAACCGTTACAGTTTCCAGCGCACTGAATGTAAGAACCGGAGCCGGTACCAATTTTGATCAGGTAAAAGATGAGACCGGAAGCGTCTTACAGCTTAAGCCTCAGGAAAAGGTCATAATCTTAGAGGATGTTGTTTCGGATGACGGCAAGGTTTGGTTTAAGATACAGTTTGAACGTGACGGAAAGCCGTACGAAGGTTTTGCTACCAGTTCTTATATAGCAAAGAACGAGGATGTGAAGATTACTCCTTCACCCCTTCCTACACCTACCGCTACACCTACACCCAGTCCTACACCGATCACAGCGACAAAGATTCCCAATACACCTACTCCTTTGGTGACGGATAAGACCGATACAGGTGAAAACACCACAAGCGGTAATTCAAAGTCTTCAATACTATTTGTTATATTCGCTGTTATAGCAGTTGCCATCATATTCTTCGGGCTGTTCTTTGTACTTGCGCTTGTTAAGCAGAGTAAGCGTAAGTCACGTATACGTAATGCGAGAAAAGTTGACAGGATGAGATCGAACGAGCAGGAGAATCAGGGAGGAAAGCGCAGACCTGAGATCAGACGCTCGGAGGATGACGGAGCTTATGTCCGCGAAGTAAGACAGAGTGTATACTATACCAATCCGGATGATGAAGACGAGATGTTCGGAATCAGGTCGGATAATGACGATAAGAAGAATCTGAGAGCTGCAGTCGACAGACTTCAGGAACATGATATCATCAACCATAAGATATACGGTGAAGGTGAAGTATATGACAACTCCGACGTAAAGCTTATGGAAGTCAGATTCGGAAATGATGTCAGATTCTTGAATAAGGATTCGGTAGTGGCAAAGCATTTGATCGAGATAATCGATGAAGAAGACCAGGCTACCGCAAGACGCAGAAATAAGCGTAACAGAAACAAGAGAAACGATTACTGATAACAAATTAAACCCCGGCAATGGATTTGCCGGGGTTTGTTTTTTACCGGGGATGCTGAGCATCGTTTTATTACCGGGAAAACGCTAAAAACGTTTCTGAAGTGGCACCGACTTATGCGTTTAAGCAGTTCTCACAGTGTTCTATCATACGTTCTATAGCTTTTGTTCCGGGTGCACCGATGGTGTTCCTCTTTTCAACGCATGTTTTTAATGAGATAGCATCGAAGATATCCTCACCGAAAGCGGGTGAGAAGCTTTGAAATTCTTCAAGGGTGAGATCGTCGAGTGCCTTCTGTTTGTCGATGCAGTACAGAACCAGCCTTCCTATGATACCGTGGGCATCACGGAACGGGATTCCGTGTGTTACCAGATAGTCTGCTGCGTCGGTAGCGTTTGTGAATCCGTTTCTGGCACTTTGTGCCATAACTTCTTTATTGAAATGAATCGTAGAAAGCATTCCGTCGAAAAGTGTTATTGAATCCGTAACGGTATCGTATGCGTCAAAGAATGCTTCCTTGTCCTCCTGAAGATCTTTGTTATAGGCTAAGGGAAGCCCTTTAAGTACGGTAAGCATGGTCATGAGTGAACCGTATACACGTCCGGTCTTACCTCTTACAAGTTCGGCAATGTCGGGGTTTTTCTTTTGGGGCATGATACTGCTGCCGGTGGAATATGCGTCATCTATCTCGACAAACCTGTATTCATTGGTATTCCAGATGATGATCTCTTCACTGAAACGTGAAAGATGCATCATGATGGTTGAAAATGCTGACAAAAGCTCGATGAGATAGTCCCTGTCGGATACACCGTCCATGGAATTCTCGGTGGGACCGGCAAAGTCCAGTGTATGTGCAGCCATCTCCCTGTCGAGCGGATATGTGGTCCCGGCAAGAGCTCCCGAACCTAAGGGAGAAAAGTTCATCCTGTTGTATGCATCTTTTAGCCTGCTTCTGTCTCTTTCAAACATCTCAAAATAGGCTCCGAGATGATGTGAAAGGGTCACGGGCTGAGCTTTCTGAAGATGGGTAAATCCGGGCATGTATGTTTCGGTATTCTCTTTGATGAGGGTAAATATCGTAGTCTGGAGCTTCTTTAAGAGCTTAGCTACTTCTTTTGCACAGTTCCTGGAATACATCCTCATATCGAGAGCTACCTGATCGTTACGGCTGCGTCCGGTATGAAGCTTTTTGCCTGCTTCACCTATACGTTCGGTAAGGACTGATTCCACGAAGCTGTGGATATCTTCGGCTTCCATGTCTATCTGCAGACGTCCGGCCTCGATATCACTGTAAATATCTGTCAGTCCCTTATGTATCTGGTCGGCTTCTTCGCGGGTTATAATACCCTGATTGCCAAGCATTAAGGCGTGTGCGATGCTTCCTTTTATATCCTCACGCCAGAAACGGCTGTCGAAAGAAATGGAAGAGTTGTATTTTGCGACAAGCTCGTTTGTTTCGCCGGTAAAACGGCCACCCCATAGTTTCATATATGTACCTCACTTTATTTTATTCTTATTTCGCTTCTCTATAGTATAATTTTATTTTTCAATATAGTCAATAGTGATAGTTGACAAATGATAAAAAAAACTTTACAATAGAGACATAGATTTGAAATGGGGGAGTTTATCTATGGCGAGAAAAAATGATACTGAAGTCATAATTAAAAACAAAAGATACAGACTTTCAGGTTTTGAGAATGAAGAGTACCTTCAAAAGATAGCGGCTTTCCTTAACAACAAGTATGCGGAGATAAAAAAACAGGACACATACAAGAGCCTGGACAATGAGATGAAAGCCATATTCCTTGAGATCAATCTTGTGGACGAATACTTCAAGATGAAGAATAAGTACGAGGAATCAGAGGCCGACAGCGAATCGAAGAGCAATGAGATCTACTCTATGAAGCATGAGATCATGAGTCTGCAGTCAAAGCTTGAGATAGCACAGAACGAGATAGAGAAGCAAAAAGCACTCAATATCGAAGAACAGAAGAAGAATATAAAGCTTGAAACAGAGCTTTCTTCTGAACGAAAGAACAGGAAAATTGTAAATGAATAATACGAACTTAAACGGATCGGTCGAAAAGATCGGTCCTTTTTTAAAAAAACCGGAACTCCTGGCACCGGCAGGATCTTTTTCGGGAATGAAGGCAGCTGTAAATGCCGGAGCCGATGCGGTATACATGGGAGGAACGAGGTTCGGAGCCAGAGCCTACGCAGATAACCCCGATACCGAAGGAATGATACGGGCTATAGAGTTCTGCCACTTAAGAGGCCGCAAACTGTATCTCACCGTCAATACCCTGCTTAAAGAACACGAACTCGAAGAAGAACTGTTTGAATATTTGAGTCCTCTGTATGAAGCAGGTCTCGATGCGGTCATAGTACAGGACGTGGGTGTAATGGAATATATCGGAAGAAATTTCCCGGGTCTTGACATACACGTAAGTACCCAATGCTCCATAACGATGGCGGAGGGGATTGAAGCGATAAAAGGACTTGTGAGTAACCCCGAAAGCATAACCAGAGTGGTACCTGCGAGGGAACTGAGCCTGCCTGAACTAAAGGAGATGCGTGAGAAAACCGGTGTGGAGATGGAAGTTTTTATTCACGGTGCGCTATGCTTCTGTTATTCGGGGCAGTGCTTACTGAGTTCTCTGGCGGGTGGCAGAAGCGGAAACCGAGGACGCTGCGCACAGCCATGCCGCAGGCTCTATGAAGTGATGAGCGGTGGTGAAGTACGTAACGGATATTACCTGTCACCGAAAGACATGTGTACTCTTGACATGCTGGGTTCACTCATAGACCTCGGGATAGATTCTTTTAAGATTGAAGGCAGGATGAAGTCTGAAGAGTATGCGGCAGGCGTGGTATCCGTATACAGGGATTTTATAGACAGGTACTGCGGTTCAGCCGGAAAAGAGAAGGAATATGACACGGATGCCGGTAGGACATTTTTGAGTGAAATATATAACAGAGGCGGATTTAACGAGGGATATCTTCATACACATAACGGTCAGGAGATGATGAGTACCTCGCGGCCCGGTCATTTCGGTGTACCCGTAGGAAAGGTATATAAGACTGAAGGAAGAAAGGCTTTTATCCGTAACGAAATCCCGGTAAACAAAGGTGATGTCCTGGAGATAAGGGATGAAAACGGGAAAAAGACGGTATATGAATTTACTGTCGGAGAGAATTATACAGAGGGATCGGAGTTCAGTATTCTAACCATGAAGGATAGACTTCCCGCCAGGGGACAGGGGGTATTTAGGACAAAGAACGGGATGCTTCTAGAGTCTTTGAGGGAAAAGTATATAGACAGGGACTCAAAAGTACCGGTTGATATGGAGATTACCGCCAGAAGAGGATCGGAACTCAAAATTAAAATGAGCACACAGACCGCCAAAGGTATATGCGAAGCGGAAGTAACAGGTAATATTGTTCAAGAAGCCATAAAAGCAGCCAGTACTCCCGAAAACTTAAAAGAACAGGCAGGTAAACTGGGAGAAACCGATTTTACAGTTAACAGTATACATGCGGATTCGGATCCCGATGTTTTTGTTCAGGTCGGGGAGTTAAAGAGACTGAGACGTGAATGTGCTTTGGAACTGACAAAAAAAATACTGTCACTAAACTTGAGGACTCCGGTTGAAAAAAAGACATCGGGAATCCAGAAAAACGATAAAAATACCGGTAACCCTTGCTGCGTTATATCGGTGAGGACCATGGAACAGCTCGAAGAGGTACTTAAAAAAGATACGTTTACAGCTGTCACCGATATCTATATGGATTTATCGGATTTTGGTGTTTGCGGTGAAGCAAAGGCCGGGGACAAATCTTCAGGGCTAACTCAGAAAGTTCTTTCACTTGCAGAAAACACAGGCATAAACCTGTATTTTAAGCTTCCGAGGATCCTCAGAAGTACGTATTATGCAGAAATTAAGGATTTTTGTGAACGGTATAAGGAAAAAGCAGGTTTTATAGCAGAAAATTACGAAGAGCTTTTTATCCTTAAAACTCTGGGAGCCCATTACAGGACGGATCATAATCTGTACTGCTTTAACTCCTGGGCGGGCGGCATGTATAAAACGGGTCGTACACTTCCGGTTGAGCTGAATGAAGAAGAGCTGAAAACTGTGGCGGATTCGGAAAGTGAACTCATAGTTTACGGACTTTTACCTGTTATGGTTTCAGCACAGTGTGCTTATAAGACTGTGACCGGGAAATGCGGCATGCATGACGATATGGTCCTAAAGGATGAAAAGGGATTCTCATTCAGGGCTCATTCGGTCTGCAGATACTGTTATTCTGTGATCGGTAATTCTGCGGTACAATGCCTGTTCCATCGATGGGAAAATGTGAAAAATATCGGGTGCGGCAGAGTCAGGGTCGAACTGACTTATGAGAATGCTGCGGAGACTGCACTTGTACTGAGAAGCATGGAAAGGATTTTTGATGGACAAAAAGATGAATTCCCTACGGAAATAATGGGATATAAGCTTACAAACGGTCATTTTAACAGGGGCGTAGAGTGATAAGAAAATGCTTGCTTTATTTTGAATAATATATTATAATATTATTCAGTATGTGATTTTGATAACACACCAGAAAGCAGGAGGCATAATATGGTAGAAGCTACAAGCTGTGGCGGTGTTGTTATTTTCAGAGGGAAGATTTTGTTGTTATATAAGAATTATAAGAACAAATATGAAGGATGGGTGCTTCCCAAAGGAACAGTGGAGCCGGGAGAAGAACATAACGAGACGGCTCTTCGTGAAGTAAAGGAAGAGACAGGCGTTTCCGCGCAGATCATTAAGTATGTCGGGAAGAGCCAGTATACCTTCAATACTCCGCAGAATGTCGTGCTGAAAGACGTACATTGGTTCCTTATGATGTCTGATAGTTACTACAGCAAGCCACAGAGAGAGGAGTATTTTTGCGACTCAGGTTATTATAAATACCATGAGGCATATCATCTGCTCAAGTTTTCCAACGAGAAGCAGATACTTGAACAGGCTTTTAATGAGTATTTAGAGTTAAAAAAGAGCAACCTTTGGGGGAACAAAAAGTATTACTAGGATGGAAGAGGAAAAGGTTGAGAAAAAGAAAAGCTTTAAGGAGAAGCTTTTTAGCAGGGAAGTGATAACCTATGTCATTGCCGGAGTTCTGACCACTCTGGTGAACCTTGTGGCAAAGTTTATTTTCCTGAATCTCATGGGACTTAACGAGAACCTGACTACGGCGCTTGCCTGGGTGGTTGCTGTGGCATTTGCATATGTTATAAACAACTACTGGGTATTCCTTAAAGGGAACGAAGGAGCCGGAAGAGAAGCCGTTAAAATCTTAAAGTTTACTATCGGAAGAATAGCAACGTATATCATTGAAGCGGCAGGCATATATTTCTTTATAACAAAGAGCCATATCGATGGTATTTTGGAGATCATACCGTCGCTGGCCGATTCGATAAATGCTTCGGTACATTGCGATACGATAAAGTTCTGGATAGTTCAGCTTCCGATGCAGTTCCTGGTTATAATCCTAAACTATTTTTTCAGCAAACTGTTCGTATTTGTAAGTAAAAAGAATAATAAAAACACCGAGAATCCCTGATTTTTACGCAGGGATTCTTTGTTATAGTCACCCCGAAAATGCTTTCAGTGTTTTGTTATTTTTTATTTGTAATTTAAATTACTATGTGATATAATAAATAAGATATAGAGTATCAGTCATGTCGGTCGGGTGGATATGGAAAACAGTGTAAAACTTAAAAAAGGTGAGGGCCGTACCATAAAAAAGGGTGGGCTCTGGATATTTGACAACGAGATTGCAGAAGAGAACATAAAGACTGAAAACGGGGATCTGGTAGATGTTTTTGATTTTGACGGATATTTCCTCGGAAACGGTTTTATTAATATTAATTCCCATATCAGAGTGAGGATGCTGACCAGAAGACAGAGGATAGGACAGGACATCACTTTGGACGAACTTATATCCTATAGGGTAAAGTCGGCATGGGAGTATCGTAAGACCGTTACGGATACTTCGAGCTGCAGGCTTATATTCGGTGAAGCTGATTTTCTGCCTGGTATTGTGATAGACAAGTTCGATGATGTGCTGGTAGTGGAATCGCTGGCACTCGGGATTGACCGCCTCAAAGGGAAAATAATCGAAGCGGTTAAGAAAACACTTCAAAATGACGAAATAATCATAAGGGGCGTTTACGAGAGAAGCGATGCGAAGGTGAGGCTTCAGGAAGGGCTTGCTCGTTCTAAGGGATTTATCGGAGAAGAATTTGACACTAAAGTACTTATTACCGAGAACGGTGTAAAGTACTATGTAGATATATGTGAAGGACAGAAGACGGGATTCTTCCTTGATCAGAAGTACAACAGGCTTGCGGTTTCGAAAATCTGCAAGGACAAGGAAGTACTCGACTGCTTTACACATACGGGTTCATTTGCGCTTAATGCCGTAAATGGTGGGGCTGCTCATGTTACGGCTGTGGATATATCGGATCTGGGTATAGCTCAGGCACGCGAGAATGCGGTGCTCAACGGATTCGAATCAAAGATGGATTTTGTGGTAAGTGATGTGTTTGATTACCTGCCCAAAATGAGCGAAATGGGCAAAAAGTTTGATGTCGTGATACTCGATCCTCCTGCTTTTACGAAATCCAGGGAATCGGTAAAGAATGCATCAAAGGGCTATAAAGAGATAAACTTAAGAGCTATGAAGCTAATCAGGGACGGAGGATTTCTGGCCACATGTTCATGTTCTCATTTTATGACCGAAGAACTGTTTTTTGAAGCAGTTAAGGCAGCGGCAAAAGATGCTCACAAGAGGATAAGACAGGTAGAGTACAGGACTCAGGGACCCGATCATCCCGTATTATGGAATTCAGACAGTTCTTTTTATCTAAAGTTTTTTATTTTGCAGGTATGTGACGAATTATAACAGGGGTGTTGTAGTTCCGGCAGACGGTTTACAAGGGGGGAGAAGAAGATTATGGTAATGTTTGGGCTTAAAGCTAAAAACAAAACATTCGCACTGCTAACATGTTTTCTTCTTACCATTGTTTTTGTTGTTATAGGAAGATATACCGAAGCGCATCTTGATTCTCAGTTCGGATTCGGCAGCATGAAACTTCCCGCCAGCAGCTTTTTAGGTATCATCCAGGCTATGAAGAGCCTGATGTGCATCATTATGGTGTGCATTGATTATAAAAAGGGAAGTATCATTTCATATGTATTTTTGGGCGGATCCATTATATTCATGCTTGTCAGCATCATCACCAGAGGCAATATGTCCTCACTTCCCGGTATTTACAACACGATCATCACTATGGTTTCTATTCTGATAATCTCCAACGGTCTCAAAAAAGCTGACAGAAGAGCAGTTACAGACTATCTTACCGGACTTCGCAACAGACGTGGTATGACACAGCTTCTCGAGAAGACCATAAGAGAGAAGAAACCTTTCCACGTAGTATATTTTGAGATTGAGAATTTCCGTACCATTAATGACAACTTAGGACATAAGTACGGTGATCTGGCATTAAAGTCAGTAGCGGATAAACTGACCGAGATGGAGAATGAAAATACCATCTATGTCAGTCGTATAGGCGGCGCTGAGTTTGCAGCGGTTGTATTCGGCAATGTGGATCCGAGGACATTCGCTGAACGTGTTATGGAAAAGATTGGAACCAGCGTTACCAATGTGGATGAAGGCTTTGATATCAGCATAGCGCTTTCGGTATATTCCGGTATCTCTTCATTCCCCGGAGATGCGGACAATACGGACGATCTTCTGAAGTTTTCGGATATTGCGGTATATAACGCAAAGCACGGGAATGATAAGAGCAGGATCTGTTTCTTCACTACAGATATGAAGGACAGCTTCTACAGGCAGATAGAACTTGAGAGGATAGTTAAGGAGGCTCTTACCAGGGAATACTTCTATATGGTATATCAGCCCCAGTATGATATCCAGAATAAAAAGCTTCGCGGCTTTGAGTCATTGCTCAGACTCAGGCTTCCGGATGGTACGAATGTCAGCCCCGGAGAGTTCATCCCTGTAGCTGAGAAGTCGGAACTTATCATGAAGATTGACAGTTATGTATTAAAGAAAGCCATGCGTGAGACAAAACGCATGATTGAGCTGTCCGGCAATACCATCATGGTATCGGTAAATGTATCTGCCAAAAATATTTCATCGCCCGGATTTGTTGATGAGATAAAGACCATACTCGAAGCTACATCATTCCCTGCGGAATGTCTGGAGATAGAAATAACCGAGTATTCATTTGCAGGTTCACGTGATATCACGATGGAGAATGTTGTGACACTCAGGAAGATGGGCATACAGATAGCTCTGGATGATTTCGGAACAGGATACACATCCCTTTCACAGGTTATGCATCTTCCCATCAATCTCTTAAAGATTGACAAGAGCCTGATCGACGATATCGAGTACAATCAGGTGAACAGGGATTTTGTGGATGCTATCATTTACATGGGTCATCTGATGAATTGTGAAGTTATTTCAGAAGGCGTTGAGTCAAAAGAACAGCTGAAACTGCTTAAGGATCACGAATGTGATTATGTTCAGGGCTTTGTATGGGGTAAGCCCATGGAATACGATAATGCAGTGGAGTTGTGTAAAAAAGCAGCCTCGTAAGCTGAATATGTGGAGGTGTTTATGGGTAAAGAATATACACCGGTCCTGCCGTTTGACGGAACGATGAATGACAATTTTGTAATATATGACAATACGGTCTATAGATGTACGGTAGATCCTTATCAGATACCGATACAGCTCCATCATGATACTATGGTAAAGTATTATTCGTGTAATTATGAAGAAGAACCCGTACTTTTGGGTGGAGATTGAAAATTTTTAGCATTTTTTACAAAAAACAGTGGTAATTTACGACATTATATAGTATAATGTTTAAAGCGTCAGGGAAAATGTGTTTTTATTCTTTATCTCCGACACTAAAATACAGGACCGAAAGGGGTTTAATTCTATGAACAAGACAGAACTTGTAGCAGCAGTAGCAGAAAAGACCGCCCTTACCAAGAAGGACGCAGCAGCAGCAATTGAGGCAGTTTTCGAAGTTATCGGTGATACCATGCAGAAGAAGGACAAGGTTCAGCTTATCGGCTTCGGAACATTCCAGACAAGTGAGAGAAAAGCTCGTACAGGAAAGAATCCTCGTACAGGTGAGGCTGTTAAGATTGCAGCTTGCACAGTTCCTGCATTTAAGGCAGGAAAGGGTCTTAAGGATAAGGTTAACACCAAGCCCGCTAAGAAGGCAGCTAAGAAGAAATAATTGAGTGGTTATAAAAATACAGTTATAAGACGAGGTCTTATAACTGTATTTTTTTTTATTTATTTGATTTTCAAAGTTTTTCGGGTTCACCGTATTTTTCACCAAAAGTTTCAACGGTGACTTTCTTCATAACCTGGGGTTCGAGAGGTCTGTCCTGGAAGTTTACTCTTGTTTCGGCTATTCTGTCAACAGCTTCCATACCTTCGGTTACTTTTCCGAAAGCAGCATATCCGCCGTCAAGATGGGGTGCATCTTTGTGCATGATAAAGAACTGGGATCCGGCTGAATCGGGGTCCATGGCACGAGCCATGGAAAGAACGCCACGGGTGTGCTTTAAGTCATTCTTAAATCCGTTCTGTTTGAATTCTCCGGGAATGGAGTATCCGGGACCGCCCATTCCTGTTCCGTCGGGACATCCTCCCTGGATCATAAATCCTTCAATAACACGATGGAAGATAAGTCCGTCATAATATCCTTTGCTTACCAGTGAAATAAAATTTTTAACTGAGTTGGGAGCTACATCGGGGTAAAGCTCAGCTTTGATGATATCTCCGTTTTCCATTTCAAATGTAACTATGGGGTTCTGCATTGTTCTAGTTTGCTGTAATTACAGCGCTCCTTTCCGGGTTTTTAACCTAAATATTTGGTCTATCTTACTTTTTATAATATAGTATCTTGGTATAAATGTAAACAAAAAGTTTTATCTCAGGAATGTCTTAAGCATGAATCCGTAAAGCTTCTTGTAAGGCTGGTATCTCATGGGCAGGTCTATCCATCTTTTTTTATCAAGTATGCTTCTCTTATGTGAGAATGTATCAAAGCCTGCCTTGCCGTGATATGCACCCATACCTGATTCGCCAAAACCGCCGAAGCCCATATTGGGGGTAGCGAGATGGACCACGGTATCGTTTATGCATCCTCCGCCGTACTGAAGGAATGTGGTGACATATCTGATGGCGTTTTTATTCTTTCCGAAGTAGTATGCTGCTAAGGGATGGGGCTTTGTATTAAGTAAAGCCACAAGGTCCTTTAGGGATGTGAAAGTGAGTATGGGCATGATGGGTCCGAATATTTCCTCACCCATTACCTTGTCATTCCAGGTCACATTATCCATAACGGTAGGCTCGATCTTCAGTCTCTTTGCATCGGAATATCCTCCGTATACTACTTTTTCCTCATCGATAAGACCCACGAGGCGGTTGAAATGCTTTTCGTTTATGATCTTGCCGTAATCCCTGTTGCTGACGGGTGAATCGGTGTACTGCCTTGATATTTCCTTCTTTACGGCTTTTATGAAGTCATCTTTTATGCTTTCCTCAACATATATATAGTCGGGAGCTACACAGGTCTGGCCGCAGTTTAGGTATTTTCCGAATACGATCCTTCTGGCTGCCAGACGGATATTTGCATCTTTATCAACTATGCACGGGCTCTTCCCACCGAGTTCCAGTGTTACGGGAGTGAGGTTGGGAGCTGCGGCTTTCAGTACTTCGCGTCCGACGTTTTTGCTGCCTGTAAAAAATATATAGTCAAAACGGGCTTCCAGAAGACTCTTGTTCTCTGCACGTCCGCCGGTGACACATGTGACATGTTCAGGGGGGAATACTTCCTCTATCATTCTGCACATGGCTTCCGAAGTATTGGGAGAGTATGCGCTGGGCTTTACTATACAGGTGTTACCAGCAGCTATAGCGTCACATAAAGGTCCGATCGTGAGCAGGAAGGGATAGTTCCAGGGACTCATTATGAGAACCGTGCCGTAAGGAACGGACTTTATGATGCTCGTGCTGTGGAACTGTACGAGAGGTGTGGGTACATGCCTGTCAGCGGCATAAGTTCTTACATGCTTTATCATGTGGGTTATTTCGGAGAGTGTAAGCCCGGTCTCACACATATAGCTTTCGAAGTGGCTTTTGCCGAGATCTGCTTTTATGGCATCGTTCAATTCATCGATATGTGTGCGGATGTATGAACGAAGCTTTTTTAATGCGGCTATCCTAAAATCTATGTCATAAGTTTTACCGGTAGAGAAAAACTCTCTCTGTTTATCGATTTTTACCTGTATTTCTTCTTTTGTCATAGTAATTCCTTTCTTGGCAGGGTCATTTTACCATAACCATGCGGTAGAATTTCTCAAGTTCTTTTGCAGTCATAAGCTTGGGAACGGGATACAGAGGATTTCCTTCTTTTGCTGCTGTCTTAGCAAGTTCGGGGATATCTTCTTCCTGTATTCCTTCTATGGTATCCGGGATATTTAGATCACGTTTCATCTGCTTTACGGCTTCGATGAATTTACGTGCACCTTCGGCGTGTGAGTCGTTTATGTCCGAGATACCTATGACACATGCCAGCTGATGAAGCTTTGCGTGAGCTGATTTTCCATATTCTTCAAGCACCAACGGAAGAAGAACTGAATTTGCCAGTCCGTGAGGAGTGTTATATTTTCCGCCCAGCGAATGAGCCACGCAGTGAACATAACCCACATATGACGTGGTAAAAGCACTTCCGGCGAGGAATGAGGCATAGAGCATTTTACGTCTGGCTCTCATATCATTGCCGTTTTCATAGGCTTTGCGGATATTGTCAAATATGAGACGGACTGCATGTCTGGCATCGCGTTTTGAACTTTTTACGAGGGAATTGCCGATATATGCTTCGACTGCATGTGTAAGAGCATCCATACCCGTGGTGGCTGTGAGTGACTTAGGAAGCGATCTGGTGACTTCGGGATCCAGGACAGCGTATCTGGGGATCAGGGGGAAATCGCTGATCTGATACTTAAGCCTGGTCTCTGCATCTGTTACTATAGCTGCTACCGTAGTCTCGCTTCCGGTACCGGCAGTGGTGGGAACCGCAATAAGGAGCGGGATTTTTTTCAGA
>JAEEGL016045637.1_pt1 | contig 21756 bp, 12 predicted proteins | sample 9134231 | NCBI WGS metagenome assembly JAEEGL01 (sample SAMN16246548, study PRJNA631951) | gut metagenome | biome: gut microbiome; feature: rumen; material: fiber-attached | host: Bos | place: Iran: Karaj | collected 2018-10
CAGGCCTCAGAGCCTTCGGCCCCAAGGCAAATGCAGCGATCATCGAGAGCTCCAAGGCTTTCTCCAAGCAGCTCATGAAGAAGTATTCGATTCCTACTGCAAAGTATGAGATCTTTGAAGATGAGCAGAAGGCTCTTGATTACCTTGAGACTCAGCCTGTGCCTATCGTTATCAAGTGCGACGGACTTGCATTAGGTAAGGGCGTTATCATTGCCCAGACACTTGATGAAGCCAAGCAGGCCGTAAAGGACATGATGGAAGACAAGAAGTTCGGCAATGCAGGCTCCACGATCGTTATCGAAGAGTGCATGACAGGTCCCGAGCTTACAGTTCTTGCTTTCTCTGACGGCAACACATGTGTTCCGATGGTATCTTCAAGAGACCATAAGAGAGCATACGATCACGACGAAGGCCTTAATACAGGCGGCATGGGCGCTGTTACACCCGGCTGCGACATGACAGATGAGCTTAAGGCACGTATCCAGAACGAGATCATCACACCTACAGTCGAAGCTCTTAAGAAAGAGGGAAGACCGTTCAAGGGTGTTATTTACTTCGGACTTATGCTTACACCTGAAGGACCGAAGGTAGTAGAGTACAATGCGCGTTTCGGCGATCCTGAGGCACAGGCAGTGCTGCCGCTTCTGGAGAACAGCCTCCTCGATATAGTTGATGCTGTCATTGACGGTTATCTCGATAAGATCGACTTCAAGTGGAAGAATAAGTGTTCATGCGTTGTCGTTATGGCTTCCGGCGGATATCCGCAGAGCTATGCAAAGGGCTACGAGATCACAGGTATCGATACCTGCGGCAAGATCGTATTCCAGGCAGGCACCGCCCTTAAGGACGGCAAGCTCGTTACCAGCGGCGGACGCGTTCTCTGCGTATACGATGAAGGTGATACTCTTGATGAGGCAATCGACGGTGCTTACGAAGGCGTCGCCAAGATCTCCTTCAAGGACATGCACTTCCGTCACGATATAGGAAGGACACTCGGTTAATAAATGAGAATAGGCATCTACGGAGGCTCATTCGATCCCGTTCATGACGGTCACATAGCAATGATCAATTCTGCATTGAAGAGCGGATTCATTGACCTTGTGATCGTTATTCCTTCGGTCAGAAATAATTTCAAGCTCTACGCAAATAAGCTTCCGCCCCCGTACCGCTTCTACATGATGCAGGAGACGATAGAAGGTCTTGGCATCAAAAACTGCTTTGTGAGCGATGTGGAATACGGCATTGACGGCGTAAGCTATACTGCTGTTGTCCTTAAGAAGCTTACTTCTGAAGAATATATTACTGATTTCCTGATAAAGAACGATGTCAAGAAAAAGAAGGCCGAGGAGCACCATGAATTCTTCTGGATCATGGGATCTGACACGCTTGGTACTTTCGAGACATGGTATAACCCGGGTGAGATACTTAATTACGTTACGCTCCTTGCTGCCGTAAGGCCCGGTGACACGACGGATGTCGATAAGGCTGCAGCATCGGTCAAGAAGAATCTCGGAGGCAAGGTCGAGATATTCCGTCTTAAGGGCATTGACTGCTCTTCGTCAGGGATCACCACATCCGGTGACTTTTCGAAGGTTCCGGAGCCTGCCAGGGAATTCATCAAAAGACATGCGCTTTATACTGAGAATACAAAGCTTTTGGGAGTCTCTGATGAAGCCCGCAAACAGTTCTATGAGAGCTCTGTATGGATGTATAAGTATCTGGGCGCGAAAAGACTTCTTCACACTCTTAACGTAGGCTATCTGTCTGCGCACCTGGCTGATGTATTCGGCTGTGACAAGGACAAGGCCCTTATCGCAGGCGCTCTTCACGACTGCGCGAAAGAACTCCCTCTCGAGAAGCAGACAGAGCTCGCAAAAGAATATTCAGGCGATCTGTTTACGGAGAAGAAGCTCCTTCATTCACCTGCGGGCGCCATTTTCGCGAAAAGGGAATTCGGCATTGAAGATAAAGAGATCCTTGATGCTATCTGCTATCACACGACCGGCAGGGGCGACATGACCCTTTTGGAGAAGATCGTCTATCTTGCAGATAAGATCGAGCCTTCAAGAAACTATACTGATCTTACGCCCATCAGGACTGCAGCAGAGTCAGATCTCGACAGTGCGATGAGGATGACAGCATCCGCCGTAAGGGACAAGTTCGTTTCGCAGGGAAGAGACATCCACCCGATGACGCTGTTAATGATGCGTGATCTCGGAATGGAATAAACATTTAAGTTTGTTATAATCAAATCATCAATATACCAAGGAGATATTTATGGACACAAAAGAGTTAGCCGCTAAGATCGTTGACATTCTTGATTCAAAGAAGGGTATCGATATCGAGACGATAGATTTAACAGGAAAGACAGTACTCGCTGATTATTTCGTTCTTGCAAGCGGTAATTCGACCACACAGATCAAGTCTCTGGCTGACGAAGTTGAGTATGTCCTTAAGAAGGATTACGATATCACTCCCGACCACATCGAAGGCCGCTCCGGCGACAAGTGGATCCTTTTGGACTATAAGGACGTTGTAGTCCATGTCATGGGCAGAGAAGAGCGTGAGAACTACAATATCGAGAAGTTCTGGGAGACAAAGAGAAGAGAAGGCGAAGAGTAACTCTTATAGTAATTTATTTAAAGTAATGTTTGAGACCGGCAAGGAAATTCCTTGTCGGTTTTTGTATGGTTTTGTCGGTAAAAACCGACAAAGAAGGGTGCTATGCTCTACCTATGAAAAAGAGCGTCGCTAATAAGATCAGGAAACTAATCTATCCTCTGGCATTCATTCTGGTGATAATCCTGAGTGCCGTATATAAGCTGGTATTCAAGGGGAATACGGATTTTACCGTAAAAGCCTTTAAGAGCGGGAAGACTGAAGTTGTAAGGGCGGATGAGAGTGCTTTGACAGAACCTCATGAGCCGGAAACATCTGTATCAGAGTCAGCTTCCGCATCCGCTGCTGAGAAAGTACAGCTTGTAAGCGTCTATATCTGCGGTGAGGTCATAAATCCGGGCATCTACGAAGCTCCCAAAGGCGCGATGCTCAATGACATAATCGAAGATGCGGGAGGTCTTACGGACGAAGCTTCGGTGAATAACATCAACTTCGTCTATCAGATAACCTGCAACATGTCGATCTATATCCCGTCCAGAGATGAGACCGCGAGCGGTTTTAACGGCGGCGACATAATAAGGCCGGACGGTGTTTATGTCTGGGGCAGCCAGCAGGGAGGATCTTCAGATACAGGAAGCACCGTAATAAGCATAGTAAACATCAATACTGCTACGGTAGATGAGCTCAAGACCCTGCCGGGGATCGGAGGTGTGACGGCGCAGGCGATAGTCGATTACAGAGCCAAAAAACCTTTTAAGAAGATAGAGGACCTTAAGAACGTCACCGGAATAGGCGACTCAAAATATAACAGGATAAAGGATTATATCTGCGTCTGATCAGGTGTAGCCGTAAAGACCTCTTACGCTTACTTCTCCGCTCCTCAGATCTTCGACTGAGCCGTCATCGAACTTAACCTTGAGCGTAAAGTCCTCATTGATGGCAATAGCCGTTCCTGAGCGGCCCTGACTGTTCTCAGCAAGCTGCGGATAAGCCACGATCTTACTTCCGACCGTGACATTATTCTTGCGGTAGCGGTTAAGATAGTAGTCATCATCGGGCCATCTGTATGCGATGTCGTACATCGCCCTGATGAGTTCTGCTGCAAGTTTTGAACGGTCGAATGTCTTATTGTCGTTTTCGAGTGAGATGGAAGTAGCGATCTGTGATAACTCTTCAGGGAAGGAGGTCTCATTGACATTGATGCCGATACCGATGATGCAGTTGTCTATAAGACCGCTTTCGGCTTCGACCGTAACTTCTGTAAGGATCCCGCAGATCTTTTTCCTGTTCATGAGAAGGTCGTTTACCCATTTGACCTGTGAGTCGATACCGTAGGCATTGAAGATCGCATCAGATACCGCGATAGCTGTCCAGCTAGTGAGATTTGAGATCTTATCAAAGCCTGACTCGGGTTTAAACAGGAAGGAGAAGTAGATCCCGACACCTTTCGGTGAGGAAAAGCTCCTGCCGCGCCTGCCTTTACCGCCTGTCTGGCAGTCGGCGATAACGACAGTGCCTGACGGAGCACCGTTCCTTGCCATATCCTTAAGCACATTATTCGTGGAGTCGACGGATTCGAAAACATGGACATTAGGGATCAAGTCATCCGGCAGAAAGACTGAGACGGAACCTTTGGAGAGAATGTCCGGGCTCTTGGTCAGAAGATAGCCTTTGTTGGTGGACGAAGTGATCTCATATCCCTCGTCACGGAGTGCTTTTACAGCCGAATTTACGGCTGCCCTGGTGACACCCAGCTTGCGGCTTATTGCTTCTCCTGAGATGTAATCATCCTCTCTGGAGATGAGTTTCAGTACGTCGTCTTTTAGCATTTTTCAGACATTTCTCCCTGATTTTGACCTTCGTTTTAGTAAAAATATCTAATTAGACTGCAAAAATAATAACACTTTATAGCGAATTTGCGGTAAAATATATTCGGTTTAGTGCTTTTTATTTTAACAGGGTGAACATGGGTATATATTCGATCGTATTGGGAGTAGTAATGCTACTCAGCATGTTATCTACTTTTGCGCTCGTTCTCTTTACGAGACGTGGCGCCAATACACTTGAGGTTTTGATGTCCGTTTGTGTCACGATAAGCAACTCCGGTTACTTCATCCTTTCGTGTTCCAGAAACGTTCAGGAAGCTCTCCTTGCCAATACTCTGGCTTACGTCGGCGGAATATTCCTGCCTCTTCTTATTGTTTATATACTTATCGATTATTCGGACTCCAAAGTTCCAACATGGTTCTCGATCGTCATCCTTGTTATCAATATTTTAGTCTTTATGTCTGTATTGCTTACGGACAGGCTTCCTTATTTCTATGCAGCAGTCCAGTTTGTTCCGGGTTATCCTTCTTACCTTATTAAAGAGCCTGCCCAGATCTATTACATCAGATACATAATACTGGCGGTAGAGGTCGGACTTGCTGCATTCTTTACTATCCTGACATATCTTGGCAAGCGCAGCGCTTCGTTCAGACTCATGGTTACCTATGCAGGTTCTCTGTTTGGTGTAATGCTCGTTTACCTTGGTTCAAGACTGTTCGAACTTAAAGTCGAGATCATTCCGTTCTTCTATCTTATCTGCACCTTGATGCTGGACTACGTTGTCGCAAGATCCACGATCTACAACGTTAACTTAAGCGTCCAGGAGAAGATCGATGAGCTCAGCACATTCGGTTATCTCGTTTTAGACCGGAAGTTCAAGTATGTAGGAAGCAATGCCGTAGCCCAGAAATTCTTTCCTGAGATCAAGAATTCAAGGATCGACTCCAAGATAATCCCCAAGGATTATGCATTGAAGGATCTCCTTAAATGGATCGCCAAGAATGCTGAAGAATCTTCAGAAAGCGAGAATTCTCAGAGCAAATTCAAGAAGGCTATCGTGATCAATGACAGGAGCCCCAGTGAGAGACGTCACCTTGAATGTGAGATGAGCTTCATTCATTTCGGATTATTCAAAGAACACGTTTCAGGATACCTGGTGGAGCTCATTGACGACACCGAGCAGCATAACATGATCGAGTCCATGAGCTTTAAGGGTGAATCTTTGAAGCGTGAGGTAGAGCGTCAGACCAAGAGAGCCAAGTCGATGCAGATGTCTACTATCCTCGGCATGGCTGCCATGATCGAATCACGTGACAACTCCACAGGCGGTCACATCAACAGGACATCCGCCTGCGTCGCTTTGTTCGTTGAGCACCTCCGTAAGCTTGACGACTACAATATGAGCGAGAATTACTGGGATTCTGTAATCAACGCCGCACCTCTCCATGACCTTGGTAAGATCGCCGTTGATGACGCTATCTTAAGAAAGCCTTCAGGCCTTACGGATGAGGAATATGAGAAGATGAAGATCCACGCACCTTACGGCGCGAAGATCATGAGCAAGGGCCTTGAAGACGTTGAGGATAAGGAATTCGTAAGAGTAGCTACCAATGTGGCCCACTATCACCACGAGAAATATAACGGCACAGGTTACCCTGACCAGTTAAGAGGGGAGAGCATCCCGTTCGAGGCAAGGATCATGGCTCTGGCAGATGTTTTCGACGCTCTTGCAAGCCGCCGCTATTACAAGGATCCGATGACCTACGATGATGCTTTCGAGATCATCAGACAGGAACTGGGACACCATTTCGATCCGCACCTGGGCCGCATCTTTATCTCACTGAAGAAAGAGATCATCGCTCTCTACGAATCGTTCGAAAACACGGATTACGCAAGATAAAAGCAAGGCTGACTCATATAGAGCAGCCTTTTATTTTTCTCATGTTACTATCGCATAAGGCGAAAAATCAGGCCAATAATTACAGAAAAAGATGCTTTTCTATAATTATCGGCCTATAAAAACAGCTGATGCGATAGTGGTTTAAATTGCCGGGAGTCCTTCGGCCGTAGCGTTTGCTTACACTTCCTCGTTAATGATGTTCCTGACCCACTTGTACTTTTTATAGTGGGCGATTACTACAGGTATCTTAACGATCTCGTCAAGGTTTAAGATGAAGTAGACGACCATTACAGGCAAGCCGAGTTTGAACGCTGCGATGTATCCGACAGGTACGATAAAAGCCCACATCGTGACGGTATCGCAGATGAAGCCGAACTTTGTATCGCCGCCTGCTGAGAAAATGCCGCTGATGAGTGTGGAGTTTATAGATCTTCCGAGGATGTAGTAACTGCACATCAGGAGCATGATGAACAGATAGTGTTCAGCGGTCTCTGTAAGGTTAACGAAGTAGAGGACAAGAGGTGCTGACGCAGCCGCAACAAGTCCCAGGATGATTCCTGAGATAACTGTTATCTTAAAGAGCTTATCGCCGTATACCTTAGCCTGTTCAAGTCTTCCCGCACCAAGCTCGTTGCCGATGATGATGACGCTTCCGCCTGCGATGGCAAAGCAAAGGCAGGAAACAAGGTCTTTGACGATCGCAGCAATACCGTTGGCAGCCGCAGCATCAGCGCCAAGATGTCCCATGATTACCGTGATCATGGTAAAGCCGAATCCCCAGAGAAGTGAGTTCAGAAGGTAGGGGAGAGTATATTTTGAAAATCTCTTTCTTAAGTCCAGATCGACTTTGAAGATGTTTTTGAACTTAAGCCTGAATTTTGTTTTCACAAGGATGAAAATTACGCAGAGAAGGAATCCTGCGCCGTTAGAGATTGTCGTCGCAAGTGCAGCTCCTGCAGATCCCATTCTGGGGGCGCCGAGAAGACCGAAGATCAGGATGGCGTTCAGAATGATATTTAAGAATACGATAACAACGCTTGCGATAGTGCATTCCTTAACATATCCGACATTCTTAAGGAGCGTCTCGAAAACTGATGCGAGCGTCATGAAAACATACGAAAATGACGCAATCCTGATATAAGGGATTCCGTTAGCGATGAGCTCAGGCTCGTTTGTAAATACTCTCATTACCCCTTCAGGCATGAACATGCCGCAGCAGAAGAATACGATGATGACAGGGAGCGACATTGCGAACATGTAACCGAAAACCTTTTCAATCGAATTGGTGTCGCCCTTGCCCCAGAACTGCGCAGCGAACATTGAGCCGCCGGCTGTGATGGACATGGTAAACAGGGTCAGTACGAGTACGACCTGGGTAGCCAAAGATACAGCTGCCATTGAATCCTGTGAGAGGAAGAGCAGCATGATAGCATCTGATACCGGTACCAATGCGAACACGAAGTTCTGCAGTGTCATCGGCAGGATCAGCGAGATCAGCTTCTTTCTGAAAGATGTTTCTTTAATCTGTGTCATAAAATAATTTCCTATTTCCCTATATATATAAATTTACGCAGGATTGGAATTTTAACGCGAAAGTTAACAAAAATCAAACGGTTTTTGCGCATTTTCTCGCTTTTTCTCGTTTTTTCGCTATTTTTCTATTGTTTCTTATTAGCAAATTAATTTTATTTTTGTCCCCATTCTGTCCCCGGTGCATTGGTATCATCGGATTGTAAGACTAGGCAAACTATGTAATGAGGACATGATTATGAAGCGTATAGACATCCGCTTAATACTCAAAAAAGCTATAGCAACCATCCTGGTTGCAGCTTTGACTGCGTCCGTGATCATTACATACGACAAGGCCGGCCAGTTTTTCAATTCCATAAGGACTGTATTCGCTGATGAGGTCGAGGGTGCTGACACACCCTCGGCCGAGAGCGAGGCTCCCAAGGCTGAACCCAAGGCAACCGAGCCGAAGGAAACAAAAGCTCCCGAGGCAACAAAGCCGGCCAAGACAGAAGCCAAGGAAGAACCCACAGAGACAACAGCAGAAACTGAATCACCTACTGAACCAGAGAATACAGTAGAGACAACAGGAACAACTGAAACAACCGGCGAGGCAACTGAGCCCACTGAATCAAATAATGAAGCTACAGAACCTACTGAAACAGAGAAGGCAACAGAACCCACAGAGACAGAGCCTTCTGAAACAAAGACAGTAGAAACAGAGCCCTCCAAGACTGATATTGAACTCAAAGAGCGCAAGATCAAGGCAGAGGGCGCTGATATTTATGTATCAGGCCTTCTTCCTGCAGACGTTAAGGTAACAGCAGAGAGCGTTGAGGTCAAAGTAAGCGGTGCAAAGGTCATTGCAGCCTATGATATCAAGGTTTTCGACAAGGAAGGCAACGAATGGCAGCCCGCTGAGCCACTCAAGATCGAGGTAGCATCAGACGAGTGTAACAGTGTTACAAAAAATGAAACTGAAGTCATTTATGTTCCTGACGAGCTCGCAGGGAGTGGCAAGCCGGTCGACATCAAGAACACGAAAATCGAAAAAATCGATGCTGAGGTCAAAAACGGCAAGGTTGAATTTGAAGCCGGTCACTTCAGCGTTTATGTCATCATTGAGCACGAGGGAGGAGAAGTTGTTACTCCCCGTGTACAGTTCCACTTCATCGCACCCGTTGCAGAAGACTATCAGCCTAATGGCGATGAATACACTTCTGCTCCTTATATATTTACCAACAAGGCAACCGATCCTCAGGCTGGCAACAAGCAGGTCTCGATGATCGTCCGTGACGGCGACAAGCTCGAATCAATCGAAGCGCCGATGAATACCCAGAACACATACTTTTACGGATGGTACACAGTTAATAAGTCTGAGGATTCGGTTACCTATAACAATTCCAGTAAGACATATGGCGGCACAATTAAATACAGCTGGCCGTTAAATGATCCTATCCGTGTTGAACTCGATAAGAATGTAACTGTCAGTGCAGTTAAATCAGGCTCTGCGATCACTTCCCTCAAGTGGACCGTAGGCAATGCTTCCGGTACATGTACGGGTACAGATATCGATTCCGAAGGCTGTGCTCATGTATATCTCGCGCCGATTTACAGCAATTATTACTTCGTTAATTTCCATCTCGGTGAGAAAGACACATCGATTGGTGATACACTTCTTTCGCGTAAACTCATCGTTCTCGGAAGCAGCAATCAGACTGAAGTTAAAGTAAGTGATGTTCAGTCACCGAGCAACGATCCTGTACACGTTGTATTTATCGGTTGGGACAGATATAACGGTTCTACTCCTGAATTGATCAGAACGATCAATTCCAATGGCGAAGAGATCATCCAGCCGGGCAAAGACGGCACATATATCACCGCCGGTGCTGCTACCATAGATCTTTATCCTCACTTCGTACAGGCCCGTTATATCAATTTCAATATCGGTCCCAGCGGAAACGGCGCATTGTTCGTAAAGCCTCAGCTCATTTATACCAGTGATGACGCTGAGGGTGACGAGTATGCTGTAACATCTTTGTCTACAACATCAAGAAACGGTTTTTCATTCGGCGGCTGGTATACCGAGGCTGACGGAGCAGGGGTTCAGATTACCGGTGCTGACGGAAATGTTTTAGCTACGGCTTCTGTTGATGAGCCTGGCTTCAAGGTTTCCGGCGGTAAGATCAAGGCCTATGATGTCCTTGACAGTAAGGCGCTCTATGCATATTGGATTCCTAATACTACTGCACAGTACAAGGTCGTTATCTGGAAGCAGAAGTCTACTGATGCACCTAACATTGATAATGAAGATAAGACGTATGACTATTACAGCTATTATTATGACAAAACTTGGAATACCAGCAATCCAGTAACTGAAAACATCTTGCGCAACTTCAGTGGCAAGAACGCTGATGGTAATGATGTTAATAATGTTAACCTTCTTGATATGGTTTTCTATGAGGATCTTAACGGACCTAATAAACCTGCAACTTCTAAAGCTGATGGTTTTTTAAGAGGACGTTGTGAAAACACTGGGTATATTGATCCACAGGGCAGTACTGTTATCAATATATATTATGACCGCGTTACTTATCATTTAAGATTTTTCTTTGCTAGACAACCTGCGAATAATTCTAATGCGAATTATGAAGTCCCGGTTTTAACAGGTAATTTCAATCGCCCGAATGATATATCTTGGCAAGCATACTGTACAAGTACTTCTGGAAAACGTTGGGATTCTGCTGGAACTAATCGAATAACCGATATTTGTACCTATGATGAGGGGAACATAAAATCCGCTGTCCATGATGGTTATAGATATTATTACTATGTTTTGACAGCTAACTATGGTGCCGAAGTATCAACTCTTTGGCCAGATCAAAATGGATTTCCGGTAGTAGGTTCTAGAACTTTTTCCGGATGGTGGATAATGTCTAATGCCGGAATATATGAAGGTGCCGGACAAAACGACACTGTTAAAGGCATAACTTATAGAATGGATAAAGGTGTTCTGGGCTATACCGATTCCCCCGATGGAAATTTCTTACTTGCCAGCTACAGACAGAGTCCTCCTAATGACTGGTATTACCATATCTATTGGGAAGTTCTGGATGGTGTTGATTATACCGGGAAAAACTTAGTAACGAGACCCGATGGAAAGACATATTATGAGTCTCTTACATTTATTGCCCGCTCCAGCAGCACCAATGTAAACCAACAGAATGCTCCTGCATATCTTGGTTTTGACCCAAACGCAAGAGTAGCAGGTACAAGTTCCGGCAATGTTTATAATGTAAATTTCTATTATGATCGACTTGCATATGATTTGACATTCTCTGCAAATTATCCGGATATTTATGCAGATTCTGCTCCTGCACCCCAAGTTTATAGTAATATTCCTTACGAAACGAGCCTTGCATCGTACAGTGGAACTGCAGCTCCTGCAGCACCTAATAACAATTACTATTTCGATGGCTGGTATGAAGATGCGGCAGGTTCAGTTCCGTTCGATTTTGCAAATGCTACTATGCCTGCGGCAGGTAAAGTTATCTACGCTAAATGGTCTTTGGTAACATATCCTGTTAACATCAATCCTAACGGTGGTGTTATCGATTCTATAGACTATAGCTGGTTTACAGCTGAACAGATGGAAACTACCGGCCTTTCCGGCACTAACAACGGATTTGCTACATACTTTGACAATATAGCGACTCAGACAATTGAGCGTTACGATAACGTTAAACGTCCTTATGTTGAAGTTAGTGATGCTGAAGCAGCCCAGATGGATCCTAATGATGTATACCGCTATGTTTACATTTATAAATCCAATCAGGAAGGCGGAGCAGGTAAGATCTCCGCTCCCGGCCGTACTGCTGTATATATCAAGGATACTGTTCAGTCCCTGAATATTTTCTATCAGTATTATGTTCACGAAGTAGAAACCCGTCAGGCCAGGGATCCTGAATTGGTACCTCTGCCTCGTGCCCAGTGGGAAGCAACATACGTATCTAGCGAAAAGTACAGAACTCTCAGAAGCGGTGAGGAGTACGTCTTCCTCGCATGGTATGAAGTTGTAAACGGCGTTCGTCAAAATACACCTTTCGATTTCTCACAGCCTGCTACAGGTGAGACTACATTGATCGCCGAATGGCGTTTGGAAGGTGGATATAGCCTGCTCTATACAACAGAGTATTACGCTGACAATAACGATTACATCACTGCTAACCTTGAAGACTGGACTGATCCTTTGGATGGACATTCCAAGTATTCTGACGGAGCTGCAACTCATGCAATGCAGGAACCTACATCTGTCAGGGTTAACGGTAAGAGTGCCGGAGACTCCGATTATGTAGACTACCAGTTCTTAGGCTGGCAGATAGTCAGAGTCACAACAGTAAACGGCAGACCTTATTACACACCTCTTGAGCCTGGTGTCTATTACACGGCAGGTCAGGATCTTACTGTAAAGGCCAGATATTCCGATGAGAACATGGTTATACACATGCAGGCCGTTTACCAGAAGAGAAGTGAGGCTTACAGAAGGCCTGACGTTGTTAACCTGACTTTAAATGCAAGCGAGGATGCCATGGGGTCCGGAACAGGATCGATTGAGCTTGCTAATGGCACATTACCTGAATGGAGATGGCCTGGACATTATCATTCTGACAGCACCTGCATCTATTTCGGTGATACACAGTCTAATGCTGCTGTAGAGCTTTATAAGTATGCGACAACACTTACCCAAAGTGAGATTACAGGTGAGACATTAAATCCTGCAGGTACTAATGTATTCAAACACAACAAAGGATTTAAGCTGATCGGATTCGATCTGGATGCTCCGGATACTGATTTCGTACCTGATTATCCTGCGGATGCTGTAATCGCAGTAAAGCCTGGTGAGCAGCACACATTGTACGCTGTTTGGGAACCAATGGTTTACCTGACGATTAAGAATGATACAGGTGTCGGTCCTGTTACTTTCACTGTCAGCGGTACAAATCAGGCTGTTCACATCGTCAATCAGACCGACGGCTCGTTCTCACGTACGGCTCTTAATCCAAATCAGAGTATTACTGTAGCTGATGGCGAGTATATAAGACTGGTTGTGCCTTATGGTGAACATGAAAAGATTACATTAAGCGGTACTAATACATTAGGTATCGGCTATTGGCTCAGTGCTAAGAGTGAACTTGGAACAACAAATCCTACAGCAAGAACTCTGTCTGGAAATTATTACCGTGTCCCGAACACTGAGACATTTACTTTTACAGATGAACAGGGATTAGTAACTCATGAAGAAGGCGTTGTCATTACATTTACTGCAGAGAAGGCGCCTCATACTCTGATACTTGATGACAACTATACTGGCGGAGCTACAAGAGAAGTTACATTCTCTGAAACGCCTACCGGTGTTGTTTTCTATCAGACTGAGACTACAACTACTTATACATTGCCTAGTACAAGCACACGTATCGGTTGGGAGCTTCTTGGTTGGGATGAAAATCCTGATTCTACAACACCTGCCTATACAACAGGTGCATGGACGATCACTGACTTAACTGCGTTCTTTACTAATAGTGGATCTTCTTCAGCTGATATAGAAGAGAAGACACTCTATGCTATTTGGAAAGCAAACGCTGATGCCAGCACGGTTTATGTATGGAAGAATGTTCCGGAACCTGGTGATCAGGATAAGAACTTTACATTTACTGTTTCCTTTGGCGGCGGTTTCAGTTATATTGCATCGGCAAGAAGAAATACTTGGAATAATCGACCAACAGAAGGAACTATTGCCAATAATACTGCTAATGGTACCGCTATCCTTTCAGGCGAGTTCTACTTAAAACATAACCAGTATTTAAAAATTGTTACTGAGAAGAACGAGACTAATCAGACTGGTGTGCGTCCTTCTTTGACAATGACTGTTACCAAGTGGCAAAGAAACTCTGATGGCAATCCTGATACTCAGATTGGTAATGCTACTGTTTTAAGCTGGTATTGGAGAAATACTATTACGACAGGCAATCCGCCTGGTACAGGATATTATAAGGAATTCAACTTCAAAAATCTTAACCTCTCTGTTACTGAAGACGATTATAAAGAAGAGTACGTTCCGAGCATGGAAATAGCTGCTCATACAACAAATGCGCAGTTGACAGCCAATGAAGCAGAAAGAAAGCTTACCTGGAATGATACTTTTGCAGGCGGAACAGTAATCTATACAAATACAAGAAAGACTGCAAATGTAACCATCAAGAAGACGTTGCTGCCGGAGACATTGGATCCTGAGAGCTTCGAGTTTAATGTTGCGCTCGAAAATGGCGAGAGCTACACGCTTGATCCTACAAGCAATTACATCGTAAGCGGTGCGGATGCTGAGAACGGTGGCGAGTGGAAGATCGAAGGTGTTCCTACGGGTGCTACGCTTACCATTAGAGAGAAGGTCAACAGTGACCGTTTCAACACAGAGACTTTAGGAAAATGGGATTCTGACGGTACTCCTGTAACAGATCTTGACACGGCATATGGTAATGTTTTCAAGTTCGTTGTAACAGCTGATACGATAGTTGAATTCAAGAACACACTCAAGACGCAGAAGATCCGTCTTGTAGTAGTAGACGATCTGGATGTTCCTTTGGACAGTGCTAACTTTACGTTCCCCGGTGTTTTCGAGGGCACGAAGTTCTCGGCAGCAGGAACAGGTCTTGTCTGGGAGAGCGTTGTTTATGCAGGTGAGTATACACTTACAGAAACATCCCTGCCTGACCATGACGGCGTACGTCATACAAAGCTGCAGGCTCCTACAACAGTTAATATTGGTGGTACAGGCGTTACTGTAACAACCGGCAATCCGGCTGATATTGTTAACGTCGAATACGATACAGATACTCAGACTTACATCATCAAGGTAGTCAATCCGAGAATGATGCGTGTAACTGTCAAAAAGACTGTTTCCGATGACTACGGAACCAACAGCTTCCTCTTTACGGTTACTCTGACTGACAGCAGCGATAAGCCGATCCAGATGTCCAATGTCTACGGCAATCAGGGAACAGATGCAACAGGCAAGCTGAATTTCACTCTGGTAAACAACCAGACAGCATTGCTCTATGTTCCCGGAAATGCGAAAGTTCAGATCGAGGAAAGCGCTGACAGCAGGTACAGCACATTCTATAAGATCGGAACAACTGATGACAGCAGCGGAGAAAAGACACCCGGAACATCTCTGAATTTCACTGCTGATACTGATAAGTACGTATTCTTTACCAACATCAGACAGAAAGTTGATGTAACCGTAATTAAGAATGTAATAGGAAGCGGTAACACATTTGCGTTCACTTTAGAGCTCAAAGAAAATGGCTCTGCAGTAGCTAACTTTACATTGAGCAATAACGGTACGGATGATACGTCTGATGATATCGTTACTGATTCTGATGGCATTGCTGAATTCACACTGACTCCGGCAACAAACGGAACAGACAGCAAAGTCTTTACAGTCCTTAAAGGAATGAACGTAAGCGTTACTGAAGCAGAGGACACAACCGTAAAATACAACACATCATATGATGTTCGTAAAGACGGTACGATCATATTGTCGGATGACAGTTATTCCACCGGGTTCGTAACAGCAGACAACGATATAACAATTACATTTACAAACACAGCAGCAGCTCTCGTAGCTCCCACAGCGGTTAAGGATGACAGCATGACAGCATTGATCGTCATGATATCGTCTGCAACATGTTTTGCAGGTGCTGTAGTACAGATCGAGCGCAAGAAGCGGGAAAGGGGGCAGGATCCGGAAACTGAAAATGAATAAAATGTGACACTTTTCTCAAGAAGGCCGGAAAGGCCCGAAGTGTCCCATTTCTGTCCCTAACCGAATGGTATAAAAAAATCATTACAACTACAAAAATCAAACAATTTAAAACAAACTCAAAACTGATAATTATGAGGAGGATACTACTATGAAACGCATATTAAGAAAAGTAGCAGGTATTTTTGTTGCTGCTGCTATGGTCGCCGCGATGAGCGTGACCGCGCTGGCTACAGATCTGCCGGAAACCGGTGTAACAGGTGATGCTGATCCTGCCGCAGCACTTGAAACTACACTCGTTATCCAGAAGGATCTTAAGGTTTACAATCCTACAGAGACAAAAGTATATGGACCTGGCGTCAGCTATACATATACTATTACAGCAGGCACACCAGACAAGCAAATTACAGATGCTCAAGGTGTTAAGGCATTAACAAAGGCCGGCGTAGGAACTCCAACAATTACTTCATCTATTTCTTACCCTATTGATACTAAGGTCGATGCTGCTGCTGAAGGCGCATCTAACCTTAAATCCATTGAAATCAGTTTTAACGGTGTATCATTCCCCGGCGCAGGTGTCTATCGTTATGTAGTTACAGAGACATGTTCAAACAAAGCTGCTTGTGCAGTAGTTGGTGAAGAGGAAGAGACAACGATCCGTTATCTCGATGTTTATGTAAGAGATCCTAAGCAGGGTGAAACAGGTTACCAGATCTATGGCTATGTTTTGTTCGTAAACAACTCTGATATCAATGGATCTTCTACCGGCAACAATCTTGATGATGTTGTTAAGACGCAGGGTTTCGTTGATACAACTGCAGGTTCAACAACACTTAAGGCAGATTCTTACTATACATACAATCTTGAAGTATCTAAGACTCTTGTAAATGATGCTGCCAATGACACTAATGCATTCCCGTTCACTATGGCTTTCACTAAGCCCGCTAATACAGGTAATTTCAACCTAATTACTGCTGACACTGATCCTCTTGCTATGGACGCAAGTATTGAGAAAGGTCTCAAAAACGGAGATGCAGTTAAATATATTGGTATCCCTTGCGGAACAACAGTAGCTATAACTGAGGAAAACAATGTAGATTCAAAGATCTACTATGTTAAGACAACAGGCGCAGATTCAGAGAATCTTGACAACTTCCTGCTTGAGCCCCAGGCTGTTACAGATGAAGTTTCCGTTACTACTAATGCAGGCGAAAAGGCAACAGCAGATAAGACAGTTGCATTCACAAATACTTACGTTCTCATCTCACCTACGGGCGTAGCAATGGCAATCCTTCCGTTCGTAATCCTCTTGGGATTCGGTATCGGATTCATGGTAATCAGCACAACAAAGAGAAAAGAGGAGCAGGCTTGATATAAGCCGGTATCCGGATAACTCAGATTATCGGTAAAATGTAATTAACGGGTGCGGATGCTAAATGAGCATCCGTACCTTCTTTAAAAAAATGGGGAGCTGTAAGAGGTAGCCATATGAGCGAAAATATTAATCCAATTGAGAAGAAAAATGAGGAGAATGCTGCAGCAGCCGGTACGCAGAAGACGATCGGCAAGGCAAAGTCTCAGATGAGATCGCTTCACTTTTCGCTGCTTAGTATTCTGATCATCATAATACTCGTATGGCTCATGCTGGGCGTCGTTTTCGGAATCATGAAGGCTCCGTCAAATGATATGTCCCCAAGAGTCGATTACGGCGACCTTCTCCTTTATTTCAGATTCGACAAGAAGTTCGATATCAATGAAGTCGTTGTTCTCAATAAGAACGACACGATCTATCTCGGCAGAGTTATTGCGGTTGGCGGCGATACTGTTGATATCACAGATGATGCAACTCTTATCGTTAACGGCAATGCCGTAAGTGAACCTAAGATCTTCTATACTACGCCCCGCTATGAGGGTTATGAGGAATACCCTCAGACAGTACCTGAAGGTGAGTACTTCATCCTTGTAGATAAGAGAGAGGGCGGAGAGGACAGCCGTTATTACGGCATGGTCAAGGCAAAAGAGATCAAGGGCGCGGTAGTTACGATCATAAGGCGTAATAACTTGTAATTCATTTAAGTTGACAGAGGCAGACGATGAAAACTGTATGCAGCATAGTTAAGATCATAGAGACGGTTATGAGAGCTATCGTAGCCGTTGTTGCCGTGATCATAATAATGTTTGCTGCATATTCTCTTTATGATACGTTCTATATCAACCAGCACGCGTTCTCGTCTTATAAGCTCAAGCAATATAAGCCTGTGCCGGTCGTAGTGGATGATAACTCCGGCAAGCGTAACGGCGACGGAAGCGGCACTGACTATGATGAGGACAGCTTTACAAGACTTAAGGAAGTAAATAAGGATGCCAAGGGCTGGCTTACTGTCCACAACACTAATATCGATTACCCTGTAGTACAGGGCAAGGATGACCTGGAATACGCTTCCAAGGACATCTACGGTAATACGAGCATTACCGGCGCCATCTATCTTATGACGGATAATGCCGGTGATTTCAGCGACCCGTATAACGTTATTTTCGGTCACCATATGGATAATGGTGCGATGTTTGGTGACCTCGAAAAGTACAAGGATAAGGAATATTTCGATTCGCACAAAACAGGCTGGCTTTATGCAAACGGCCGTTATTACAGGCTCGATGTTTTCGCTGTCATGATGACCGATGCCTATAATAAAAATGTCTACGATAAAGATGCTCTCAAGATCAAAGAGAGGATCAACTATATACTTTCAAATTCCGAATACTATAAGATCCTGACCGATTCAGACAGGGAAGCACTGGAGCGCTTTGAGAAGGAGGGTGTAGAAGCCCTTGATGATCTCCAGAAGTCCGGTGATCCCGCGCTGGTTCTTGCGCTTTCCACTTGTGAATCCGCGATCACAAACGGCAGAATCGTTGTATTCTTTAAAGCTACTCCCGTTGATGCTAAAGACCTACCCGGCTTTAACAATAATGGCGGCGGTGAGAATGGCGGTAACGTAGATAATACTCCAGAGACTCCTTCCGTTATCGACAAACTCACCGCTATCGGCCATCCTTTCGGATCTGACAACTGGGCCTTCTTAAATCTCGTCTGCGTTATCTACTGCATCGTGGTAATACTGCCTTTCACTAAGACAAGGCTCAAGTTCAGCCAGAGCAGGGCGGCAAAAAAGATAAGAGAGCTCTATTCCGGTTATGGCTACAGCGGTGCTGACGCTATGGCGATTATCAAATATGGTGACAAGATAAAGGCTAAGCTCAAGAGGTTCCGCTTAAGGGTAAATACCGGTACTGCTATTGAGATCTTTATATTGGTCTCATCCGTTATCTCATTCTTCCTGACAGAGGATATGACGACTCCTGTGGTCATGTGTGATAAATACACACCTTTAATGATCGCAATTAGCGCTTTAATGTTTATAATTGATGTTATATGCTTTGTTTATAGAGATATGAGAATTTTGACACCTGAGGAAGTAGCACAGATGCGCAGACCGGAAGGCACGACGAATGGGAATTGAGAACTTACTGGCAGCATTTGAGATCTGGGGAATCCTTATTTGTTCCGGCATCGGAATATACTTTTTCCTGGTAACGAAGATCAATAACAGAGCGGATTCTGTTATGTGTATAATGCAGTTCGTTGCTGCAGCGGCACTGACGTTCGACGTTGGCGTTGTAATCAGCCAGAATGTAAATGAGCCATGGGCAAAGATCTTATTCCCGATCTCCATGCTTGCGACGATGATATTGCAGTATCTGATGGTCGCGCTTTTCGTAGGCTACGTAAAGTATCTTGCGAGAGCAGGAAAAGTATCACGTGTTATAGCTTCGTTCACATATTATTTTGCAGCAGGAAGTGCCCTGATGTGCATCATATCCGCAAAATACACTCACTGGTACTATATTATCGATGAGCAGAATGTCTATCAGAGACAGCCGTATTATAACATTGCGCTTGTTCTCATCGCGGTGTTATTTGTCCTGGTAGTCCTCCAGGTCATAGTCTGCGCGAAAAGGCTTCTGGTTAAGCAGATCGTAAGCTTACTTTTATATATTTTGATCCCGTTTACTGCGGTAATCCTCCAGGTTGTTTTCAAGCCCGGCATCGGACTTACCAACATCGGAATGGCAATCTCGCTCATAATTATCTTCATTGTAAATAACGTGCGCATTACCTTCATGGAGTCCGAGCTTAATAAAAAGGTGCTCCAGCAGAATATGGTGCTTTTAAACCAGAACAAGGTAATTGCCGAGAAGAAGGAGGAGATCGAGAACCTCCAGCTCAATATGGTAATCACACAGATGCAGCCGCATTTCGTGTTTAACGTCTTAAACATCATCTATTATCTCTGCGCCAAAGATACAAAGCTTGCCCAGACGGCAATAGACAATTTCTCAAGCTACTTAAGGACCAACATCGATTCGCTCGTTTCCGATGAACTGGCGCCGTTCAGCAAGGAGCTTGAACACGTAAAGAACTATCTTGATCTTGAGAAGCTCCGTTTTGATGACGAGCTCGAAATAGAATATGACATAGGACCTACGGATTTCCATCTTCCTATGCTCGTGGTCCAGCCTCTGGCTGAAAATGCCGTAAAGCACGGTATCGCAAAGAGTTCCAGGGGCGGAAAGCTCATCATCCGCACGGTTGAAGACTACGATAACTACTACATCTATGTTATCGATAACGGCGTCGGTTTTGATACAAAGAAAAAGCCTGCTGATGACGGCAGATCACATATCGGTGTCGAGAATGTAAGAGTCAGGATCGAGAAGAGAGTAAACGGCAAATTAGAGATATTCTCAACCAAGGGCAAGGGAACGACAGCTGTAATTACGATCCCGAAGCTCCCCGGTGAGAAGAGCAACGTTAAGCCTGATGATGACGATGACGGTGATGAAGCCGTATCCAAAGATTAAGGGAGATATGCTTTATGAATATCATAGCTGTAGATGATGAGAAATTATCGTTGGAAGCTCTGGTTTCCTGCATAAAAGAGAACCTTCCGAATGAGACTGTAAATGCATTCAGGAGAACGAGTGATGCTGAAGTCTTTGCAGGCTGGAACGGTTGTGAAATTGCATTCCTTGATATCGAAATGAGAGATGTCAACGGTATTGAACTGGCCAAGAAGATCCAGGCCATCAATCCGAAGGTAAATATCGTATTTGTTACAGGTTACGGCGATTATACCGGCGAGGCTTTTTCTATTTTCGCATCAGCCTACATCATGAAGCCGGTAACAGTCGAGAAGGTCAAGAAAGCTTTAGAGACATTAAGATACGGAAATATCCTTGAGGAGGGCCGTCTTAAGGCTGTTACTTTCGGTAATTTTGAGATCTACAGCCGCGGCGAGCCTATAAAATTCAGATATAAGAAGACAAAAGAGCTCCTGGCATACCTCATTGACAGGCGAGGCTCCATGTGTACCAATAACGAGATCATCGCGGTTATCTGGGAAGATGATGATTTCGGCACTGACCGTCAGGACTACCTAAAGAAGCTCAAGCAGGACCTTATTAATACATTGAACGAGATAGGTGCGGAGAATGTGGTCATCAGGCAGAGAGGCCAGATAGCCATTAACCCCAAGCTCATTGAATGTGATCTGTTCAAGTATCTTGAAGGCGACTCTACAATGGTCAATTCCTATCAGGGCGAATATATGTCCCAGTACAGCTGGGCCGAGTATTCTATTTTCAAAAAGCTCTGAAAACCGGACTTACAATTTTACTCCGCCCAAAGAAATGCCTTCGACGATGTGTCTTGATAAGAAGGCATATAAGATTATGGGCGGCAGAACCGATGCGAGGACTACGGGAAAGTCATTTGGCTTCAGATAATAGATAGGCGAGAACATAAGGGGGAGAGTCTTTTTCTCAACCTGGGCAATCGTTATGAAAGACATTGATGTGTCGTTCCAGCTGGCAGCGAACGCAAATATTGCCTGTGTCGCTGCCGCCGGTTTTATTATCGGGAGGACTATCTGGTTAAATATCCTGAATTCACCGGCTCCGTCTATTCTTGCAGCCTGGATCATTTCTTTCGAGAATGACGCCTGAAGATACATCTTCATGA
>JAEEGL015759281.1_pt1 | contig 21755 bp, 20 predicted proteins | sample 9134231 | NCBI WGS metagenome assembly JAEEGL01 (sample SAMN16246548, study PRJNA631951) | gut metagenome | biome: gut microbiome; feature: rumen; material: fiber-attached | host: Bos | place: Iran: Karaj | collected 2018-10
AACCCCCGCAGGGAGATATGAAGCATATATATTCTGTATTTACCATATTTTTCCTCTTTGCTACATTTTACACTTCTGGTAAATATTGTCAATATATACCTGCCATAATTTTCCATATTTAGCGCACAAAAAAACCGGTTCCTTTCCGGAACCGGTAAAACGTACTGAATTATCAGAACTCCATCTTCTTTTCGATGTACGCTCTGAGGTCCTTCATAGGAACTCTTTCCTGAAGCATAGTGTCGCGGTCTCTGACCGTTACGCAGCCGTCGGTTTCAGTATCGAAGTCCACGGTGAGGCAGAACGGAGTACCTATTTCGTCTTCTCTTCTGTATCTCTTTCCTATGGACCCGCCTGCGTCGTAGTCGACCATGAAGTACTTCGAAAGCTCTGCGTAGAGCGCTTCCGCAGCCTCGTTCTGCTTCTTCGTGAGCGGAAGTATTGCCGCCTTGAAGGGAGCGAGGAAGGGATGGAAGTGCATGACCACTCTCGAATCCTCTTTTCCGTCCGCTGAAAGATCCTGCTCTTCGTAAGCATCGCACAGGAACGCGAGAGTTACTCTGTCCGCGCCAAGAGACGGCTCTACCACGTAGGGTATGTATCTCTTCTTCGGGTCGTTGGGATCTATATACTCGAGGTTCTGTCCGCTGGTCTCCTGATGCCTTGTAAGGTCGTAATCAGTACGGTCAGCTATGCCCCAGAGCTCCCCCCAACCGAAGGGGAAGAGATATTCGAAGTCCGTGGTGGCCTTTGAATAGAAGGAAAGCTCTTCCTTTTCATGATCACGGAGACGGAGCTTGTCCATATTCATGCCGAGATTCTTGAGGAAGTCTCTGCAGTAGCCTCTCCAGTAATCGAACCATTCGAGGTCAGTATCCGGTTCGCAGAAGAACTCCAGTTCCATCTGCTCGAATTCTCTTATTCTGAAGATGAAGTTTCCGGGAGTGATCTCGTTTCTGAAGGATTTACCTATCTGAGCGATTCCGAAAGGCACCTTTTTTCTCGTGGTTCTCTGGACGTTCTTGAAGTTGACAAAAATGCCCTGAGCCGTTTCAGGACGGAGATAGATCTCAGCCTTGGAGTCTTCCGTTACGCCCTGGAAGGTCTTGAACATGAGGTTGAACTGGCGTATGCCGGTGAAGTCCGCTTTTCCGCATTCGGGGCAGACCACGCCTTTTTCCTTGATCCAGTTTTCCATCTCCTCGTTGGACCAGCCGTCTACGCTTCCGCCGAGTTCTATTCCCTTTTGTTCCGCCCAGTCTTCTATCAGCTTGTCGGCCCTGAACCTTGCGTGGCAGGCTTTGCAGTCCATTAGAGGATCTGAAAAGCTGCCCAGGTGTCCCGAGGCGACCCAGGTCTGAGGATTCATAAGTATGGCCGCGTCGAGTCCCACGTTGTAGGGGCTCTCCTGGACAAACTTCTTCCACCAGGCTTTCTTTACGTTGTTCTTAAGTTCCACGCCTATGGGGCCGTAGTCCCACGCGTTTGCAAGGCCGCCGTATATTTCGGAGCCGGGATACAGGAAGCCTCTGCTTTTGCAGAGGCTTACTATCGTATCCATGGTAAATTCTTTACTCATAGAGATCCGTTTCTTCTTCCTTTATTTCTTCTTCTGTCTGTGTTTTCAGTGCGCTGCTAATCAGTACTGTCGTCGCCGCCAGCAGGCTTATTCCCATCCACGCTGCTCTCCTCTTCAAAATCGATATCGGAGATATCCAGGATCTTTTCTTCTTTGTTGAAGTATTCGCTGACTTTATCTTTGGCGCTCTCATAAATCTCACTTCCCTTTTTCACTGCTCCTGCGTAAAGCTCGGAACCTGTTGCCTTTGCGGATTCAAGTATGTCTCCGCCTTTTTCCTTGACCTGGTCGAGAATTACCCCGCCCTTTTCCTTGGCAGAATCGTAGATGCTGCTTCCTTTGGTCTTGAGTTCGTCTACGATGACTCCGGTCTTGTCCTTGACTGTTTCTACGACCTTTCCGGTCTTCTCGTTTACGTCAACTATGCTTCCGTCTTCTCTTACGAGTTCGACCTTGCACTTGGCTGCCGCGCTGGCTATCGCCGCCGCGACGACTCCCCACGGGAATACTATAGTCGCTACCGCTCCTACGGTAACGGGAACGTTGAGAATGATGTCGTCTCCCTTGTAGATGCGGATCTTGGCTACGTTACCCTTGCGTACCGCTTCCTTAACGGTTCTTACTACGCTGTCCACTGCGGACGGGGAAGCCTTCTCATAGTCGTGGTTGATGTTCTCTTCCACGTAGATGATGGCGTCGACCACGTTGCCGTTGGTAAACTCGAGAGCGTCCTTAGCTTCTTTATAGCTGACTCCGGTACGGTCTTTCACGAGTTCGATCTGTTCCAATGAAATTTCCATAAATAATCCCCCTTCTTTTATATCCGAAACATCTCTGATTTGAGATTTCCGATTCCAAGGTTATCAAAAATGTATTGTTTTATCTGGGACGATAACGGGACGCGCAGCTCTTCCGAGACCGACAGTCCCTCCAGTCCCGACATCGGGTGATCCTCGATGTATTTGACTATGTTGATTTTATCATCACTTTCTCCGTTCAGCAACGGATTTTGTGATATTGACAGCCCCTGCATGGCCAAAGCTTTTATCTGAAAGGCTATGACCGGAGTGTCAAATTCGCTCTTCCTGTCCGATAGGAGCGTCAGGAAATCCCTGAGCAGTCTGTACATACCCGGCATGCTGTCGTCCTCGGGAAGCATCTTCTCGGTAAGCTCCAGCACGTAGGACGCGGCCATATACTTGTCTATATCCTCTCCTATGGAGTAGAAACTCTGGATGACTTCGGCTCCGTTGATATTGTAGCTGTCGCTGTTTTTATACAGCTCGTACCTGCCCCTGGTGAAGGGCCTTAAGGCGAGGGAGGATTTGTTTCTTCCCTTTTCCGGTATGGAGGTTCCGGCCGATATCATTCCGTACTTCTCGGAGAGCAGCAGTATCATCCTTCTGCCGCCGGCTATCTTTATTTGTCTGAGAATGATCCCCTCGGTATCCGTGTACATGTATATATTATATCAAAAAGTCAAATTCTTTTACCAGCAAAACGAAATATTAACTGCTTTTATCTTACTATGCGAATGTGAATATGGTATGATTTTCCCGTTCCGGAGGAATAATAGGATGAACAAGATACACATACTCGACGGGGCCACCGGCACCGAGCTTTTAAAAAGAGGCTACGACGGATCCAATCAGGCTGAGTGGATACTCGCCCACAGCGAAGTATTCGAAGATCTGCAGAGAGCCTACAAAGAGGCTGGAAGCGAAATACTCTATACCCCGACCTTCGTTTGCAACAGAGCCCAGCTATCAAGAAGAGACGCAGGCGGCAGGACCTCTGAATACAACAGAAAACTTCACGCCATCGCAAAGAAACAGGGCACGAAGATCTTCGGAGATCTAGGGCCTACCGGTCTTCTTTCGGGCAGGCTCGGAAAAACCACGGAGGAAGAAATATACCAAGTGTATAAAGAACAGGCAGAAGCTCTTGAAGAATGCGGGGTCGACGCTTTCATCATAGAGACCATGATGACCGAAGAAGACGCCCTAAACGCCGTAAAAGCGGTAAAGGAAGTCTCTTCAAAGCCCGTCATTCTGTCCCTGAGCTGCGACAAAAAAGGCCGTATCATGAGCGGAGCCGACGTTCTCGACGTGCTCAAGAAAGTCCTGCCTTTCGGAATAGACGCCTTCGGACTCAACTGTTCCACGGGACCCGATGAAATGCTCACCCAGATCAAACGAGTACACGAACATACAGCCCTTCCCCTACTGGCAAAACCGAACGCAGGGCTTCCCGTGGTAAGGGGCGGGAAAACGGTCTACGACTGTCCTCCGGAGAAGTTCGCATCCTACGCGGAGGAATTCATCGCAAACGGAGTCAGATACATCGGAGGCTGCTGCGGCACTACGCCCGAGCACATAAGGAAACTGGCCGAGGAGGTAAGACGGCTGTCATGACGGATTTCAGGATAACTAAAGAACTGACCGGCATAGAGGATGAAGAGATTCTTCTTGACTTTGCCGATATCGAGGAGGCGGTCCGGCTCGGGCTCGCAAAACCCGTCTTCACACTTCCGGGAAAAGCCGTCCTCGCCCTCATAGACGATAATACGTATATACTATCCTCTGCCGACGATGAAAGCGCGATCAAACTGCTCTCCTTTATACCCAAAGACGGCTTCTGCGTCCTCTGCGTTCACGGGGAAAAAGCAATAGAACATGCGGTAAAAACCCTTGGCTTCAAAGGAAACGATACCTTGTACAGCCAATTCGTATATCCCGGCGGAGAAGAAGATATCTCCGTTCATATGAGACCTTCAAAAGGTTACTCTTTGGAGGTTCGCCACCCAGGTGAAGAAGTGTTCCCCCAGGTCCTCGCCAATTACGACCTGGTACCTGAAGATGACCTCCGAAAAGATTTCCAAAACGAATGCTTCCTGGGAGGTTTTGCAGACGGAGAATTCGCCTGCTTCATCGGTCTTCACCCGGAAGGCGCCATGGGTCTTCTGAGGGTTTTCCCGCAGTTCAGAAGAAGAGGCTACGCCGAGATCATCTACTCGACGCTCATATACAATCAGCTGAAAAGAGGCGCTCTTCCCTACTGCCACGTGGACGTGACCAACGAAGCCAGCATCAGGCTTCAGAACAAACTCGGTTTCGTCAAAGCGAAAAAGCCCGTAGCCTGGCTCTACAGAGAATGACAAATACGCTAAAACCCTTGAAAAGCCCGTAATTACGGGTTTTTTTTGCTGGTATAATTTACTTTTTCGTAGTAGAATATGTTGTTGCACTATTTAAAGACATGAGCGTAATTCAATACAGACACGAACTCAAATACATACTCAAGCCCTATGATGCTGCCGTTCTCAAAAAGCAGCTTGCTTTGGTATGCCAGCTCGACCCGCACTCCGTATCGGAGGATCTCTCCTACGAGATAAGAAGCCTGTATTTCGACGACGCGCTGCACTCCGCCTACGACGACAAGGTCAACGGCGAGATGACCAGGAAAAAATACAGAATACGCATGTACAACAGGGATACGGATTTCATAAGGCTCGAGTGCAAACACAAGGACGATATCTGGACCTATAAGCAGGAACAGGCCATAAGCCTCGACGTGTGCAGAAAACTCATGAAAGCCGACTACAGCGGCATAGAAGCAGACGGGCCTCTAATGAGGCAGTTCTTAATAGATGCTAAGCTCTTCGCCTTAAGACCTGCGGTGATAGTCGACTACAAAAGACTCGCCTTCACCTACCCCGTCAGCGAGGTGAGGATCACCTTCGACGAGGATATACGCTCCGGAAGATACGACTGCGATTTCTTCAGAAAGAACCTGAACAGTTTCGACGTTATGGAGGACGACTCCGTGGAGCTGGAGGTGAAATGCAACGATTTCATACCCGACCACATTCTCGCCATACTGGGAAGTGTGGACAAATGCAGACTGGCTTTAAGCAAATATGCGCTCGCATATCAATTGAAATAGAAAAAGGAATTTGAAAATGAGTATTATCGACGTAATCAAAAAAAGCGTACTGGAGCAGTTCGACACCTCCCTCGACGTAAAGGACGTGTTATTCAGCCTCATTACTGCCTTCCTCATCTCGCTTATCATCGTGCTGGTATACAGAAAAGCCTTCTCGGGCGTCGTATACAGCAGAAGCACGGCTCTTACCATCATACTTCTGGCCATGGCCACGAGCATGATCATCAGGACCATAAACTCCAATCTTTCCCTGTCTCTGGGAATGGTCGGCGCTCTGAGCATAGTAAGGTTCAGGACCGCTATAAAAGACCCCGTGGACACGGCGTTTCTTTTCTGGGCGGTGACCGCAGGCATCATGTCCGGAACCGGGCTGTACCTCATCTCCATTGCCGGATCCTTGGGCATTGCCCTCATCTACTACGCTTCCTATCTCGTAAGCGTAAAGACAATGAGACAGTATCTGCTCATAGTGACCTACGACAACAAGCTTACCGTCAAGGTCGACGAGTGTCTCGGCAAAATCAAGAGAAAGCAGCTCAAGAGCAAAGCTCTCACCGGCGGCATCACGGAAGCTTCCTATCAGGTAGCCTACAACAGCACCGTCGACGAGGTTATGGACGAGCTTAAAAACAGCGTAAAGGTAAAAAGCGTGAATCTGGTGGCCTACACCAACGATTTCGGAATGTAGAAAATGGTACAGGAACTGAAGAAAAAAGATTACAGGTTCTTTGCCATTATAGCTGCGCTGCTGGTCGTTTTCGCAACTGCGGGTATACTTCTTGAAAACTACAGCCGCGGTCTTATGCCCGAGGCTTCGGAGCTTCCCGAGGACGCGGACGAATCCGTATACGGAAAACTCATCATCAGCGAGATCGTTTCGAATAACGGCGGAGTATATATAAGTGAAGACGGACTTTGCTGTGATTTCGTTGAACTTTTCAACGGAAACAGTTCGGCAGTCGATCTTTTCGGCTACGGACTTTCTGACAGAGCCGACCGCATCAAATGGGCTTTCCCGGACGTAACGCTCGGTCCCGGAGAATATCTTACCGTCAATCTCACGGGAATGGCGCAGGAAGGACTCAACGCCAACTTCAAACTTTCAAGCAAGGGCGGCGAGGAACTCATACTCATAAACAACAAGGGCAAGGTCATCGACGCCGTGAACACCGGAGCTCTGGGCAAGAATCAGAGCATGATACGCGACGGCAGGAACTGGACCATAGTGGACTTCCCCACGCCAGATTTCGAGAATTCCGCAGAAGGCCTCGAAGCCTACAGACAGTCGCTCTTCGCCGAAGGACAGACGGATATAGCGGTAAACGAACTTCTTCCCAAAAACAACGGGAACTATATAAACAAAAACGGACGTTTCGACGGCTACATCGAACTCATAAACAATTCCGATTCCATAATCAATCTCTCGGACTACTATCTGAGCGACGACATATCGGTACCCTTCAAGCTGCAGCTTCCGAAGGTGTACCTCTCTTCGGGCGAACTTTATCTCATGTACGCCGGAGACAATTCATATGCTTCGGACGAATATACGGGATTCGGCTTCCAGAACAAGACCGGTTCCGTATTCATCTCCAAAGACGGAAAAATCGTAGGACGCGTGGATTATGAGAACGTGCCCAACGGCTGCGCGTACATACGCGAAACCGACGGCTCCTACTATATCAACAGTTCTCTGACGCCAGGGTATTACAACGACATAGACGGAGTCGACTCCTTCCAGAAGGAAAGCATGAAAACTCCGGAAAGTCTCATCATAAACGAAGTCATGACTTCCAACAGCACCGTTCTTCCCCAGAACGGCTACAAGTTCTACGACTGGATTGAGATATACAACAATTCCGGCGAAGCCGTAGAGCTCTCGGACTACAGCGTTTCCACGGACATCGCGGGCTCTTCCGCATACAGACTTCCCGAAATGCAGCTGGAAGCCGGCTCCTACTTCATTCTCATGTGCAGCGGAGACGAGAATCTCTCAAACGATACGTATAAGCACTCCGCCATCAGGCTCGGAAACACGGAATCGATCTATCTTCTCAAGAACGAAAAGATCACGGACTGCGTTTTCGTATACGACGTTCCGGTCGACTACAGCTATTCGAGAGACTCCGGCTACGGCTGGCACTACACGTCAAAGCCCACACCGGGCTCCTCAAACGCAGGGGGTTACCGTTTCAGGACTCCTCAGCCGGTCATCGAACTCGAATCGGGGATCTACAACAACGTTTCTTCCCTTAAGGTCAGCATGGACGGTCCGGGAACTATCTACTATACCACCGACGGTTCAGATCCCAACACCGGTTCCCACCGCTATACAGGACCCGTAAACGTCGGATACACCACAGTATTCAAAGCGGCTTCCGTTCTTAAAGGCGGAATGATGAGCGACACCGTAACGAGCAGCTATATAGTGAACGACCCTCACGCAATGCCGGTCGTTTCTCTGTCTCTCAATCCCTGGGAATATAGTTACCTGTACTACAATTACATGACCACTGAAAAGTTCCAGGCAAATTTCGAACTATTCGAAGACGGGAAAAGCGTAAGCTGTCCCTGCGGAGTCGGACTTTCCGGTTTTACGGGACGCCAGTATAACAAGAAAAACTATTCTCTGAAGTTCGAAGGAGAATTCGGAGCAAAAAGCCTGGATTACAAGGTCTTCGACGATCTGGACTGCTCCAGCTTCGACAGCATAGTATTAAGAGGTGGAAGCAACGCCGAATCCTCCCTTCCCTGGAAGGACGAATTCGCATCAAGGCTTGCCCAGGACTATCTGCTCACAAGAAAAAGCAAACCCTGCGCTCTGTATATCAACGGGATCTACAAGGGGATATTCAATATAAGGGAAAAAATAACCCCCAACATGATCGCCGACAACTACAACGTTGACAGGACCAAGCTCAGCATGTCCAGATGGGAAGGCGCTCTCGAATACGGATCGGAAAACGTCTGGACCAACGTCAGACAGTGGTCCAAGACCCACGATCTTTCTTCCGACGCGAACTATTACGAATTCTGCAGGATGATAGACGTGGAGGAACTCTGCGACCTGTGGATATTCCAGATGTATATGGACAATCCGGACATCTACAATATAAGAGTGTTCTCTCACCCGGATATAGACGGCGGAAGATGCAAATTCGTATATTTCGATCTGGATCTGGGCTTTTACGGACCCGGAGCCGCATATCTTTATGCGACCATCTTCAACCCATCCGGCTACGCAGAGGATATCTCCGGTCACAGCTACGATATAAGCGTAAACCTGAATCTTCTCAGGAATCCTCATTTCAGAGAGCTTTTCCTCGAAAGACTCAGCTATCATCTGCATCATACGCTTTCGACGTCCAACGCTCTCGGGCTCTTCGATTATTATACGAATCTCTATGCGCCCGAAGTTGCCAGGGATATGTACGTAAACGAATACACGACGGACTGGTATTACAGCAACATCTATGAATTCAGATATATAATCGCCAACAGGACCTGGCACATGATGTACTGCGCACAGAATTTCTTCGGTCTCTCATCTTCTGAGATGAAGCAAATATTCGGAGATCTCTGGTAATACTATCACTACAGAAAAAAATCAGAGCGGATGTAATATCCGCTCTTTTTATTACTTGTAACCGAAGTTGCTTATTGCCAGCGTGCTTTCCCGCCAGTGTTCCTTGACCTTTACGAAAAGCTCAAGGTAGACCCTGCAGCCAAGAAGGCCTTCTATCTCCTCCCTTGCCGCCATGCCTATGCCCTTGAGCGTATGGCCTTTCTTCCCTATGATAATGCCCTTATGGCTCTGCTTCTCGCAGTAAATAGCCGCGTTTATCTTCGTTACCTTTCCGCTTTCGTCGAATGCTTCGATCTCCACTGCCACTCCGTGAGGTACCTCCTCGTTAAGATAGAGAAGTATCTTTTCACGTATTATCTCCGAAACCAGGAATCTCTCGGGATGGTCCGTGACCATATCCGGAGGGAAATACATGGGCCCTTCCTCGGCCCTTTCCTCGAGCTTTTCGAGAAGTACGTCCACGTTCTTTCCCTCAAGAGCATTGGTGCCTATGATCTCTTCGAAAAGCCCCATCTCCTCGTATTCCCTGTACATCGAAGCAAAAGTATCCGGCTCTATCCTGTCTATCTTGTTGATAACGAGTATCTTCGGAGTGTCCGTCTTTTTCAAAGCGTCCAAAATGTACCTGTCTCCGGAATTCCTGTCCTCGAGAGGCGAATCCACCATAAAGATGATCGTATCCACTTCCTTGAACGTATTCAGAGCCGTTTCCGTCATATAACTGCCGAGAGCGTTCTTCGGCTTATGTATGCCCGGAGTGTCTATGAACACCAGCTGGCAGACGGGTTCATCCTCTTCCATATGGGTATATATGCCTCTGATAGCGTTTCTCGTGGTCTGGGCTTTATCGCTGGTTATAGCAATCTTTTCTCCCAGTATCGCATTGAGAAGCGTAGACTTCCCTACGTTCGGTCTCCCTATTATTCCTACAAATCCTGATTTCATCTCGTAATACCGAGCCCGTTCATAACGAGCTCTTCCTTTGCCCTCATTTCTTTCTTTTCCTCTTCGTCCTCATGGTCGTATCCGAGAAGATGGAATACGGAATGGACGAAAAGATATATGAGTTCTCTCTCATAGGAGTGGCCGAATTCCTCGGCCTGCTGCCTGGCTCTGTCTTCGCAGATGACCACGTCTCCAAGCTCTATTACGCCTCCGGAAGGGATCTCCCCTCTCTCGTACATGGGAAAAGAGAGCACGTCGGTAGGGCTGTCCACCCCCCTGTACTCTCTGTTGAGCCTGTGTATCTCATCAAGATCCACGAAACTGACTGAGATCTCCGCTTCTCCTCTTATCCCCTCTTCCGAAAGCGCCGCCTCGGCAGCTGCTTTCATAGTATCGGCCGTCCATTCGTCCGGCATATTGTCTTCGTCAAAATATATATACATCAGTCGTCGTTCCACTCCGGGTGCTTTGCCAGATATCTGTCGTATGCGTTTACTATCCTTCTTACGAGAGGATGCCTTACGACGTCGGTATCGGTCAGCTCGCAGAAGGCTATGCCCTCAACGCCTTTGAGTATCCTCATGGCGTCTATGAGTCCCGATCTCTTTCCTTTGGGCAGGTCTATCTGCGTAATGTCTCCCGTGACTATGACCTTGGAGCCGAATCCCATACGGGTGAGGAACATCTTCATCTGTTCCTTCGTAGCGTTCTGTGCCTCGTCCAGGATAATATATGAATTGTCCAGGGTCCTTCCCCTCATATATGCGAGGGGAACCACCTCTATTACTTCCTTTTCTTTAAGTCTCAGAGAAGCTTCTCTTCCCAGGACGTCGTAAAGGGCGTCGTAGAGGGGACGAAGATACGGATCGACTTTTTCCTGAAGGTCTCCGGGTAGGAATCCGAGCCGTTCACCGGCTTCTACCGCGGGTCTTGCCAGAATGAGCTTCTCCACTTCCTTCGCCTTGAGAGCGGAAACCGCCATGGCGACGGCGATGTAGGTCTTACCGGTTCCCGCGGGTCCTACGCCGAAGCAGATGTCGTTCTTCTTGATTGCTTCCACGTAATCCTTCTGTCCTATGGTCTTGGGCTTTATGGGTCTTCCTTTGACCGTGTAGCAGATCACGTCCCTCTGAAGATTGCTCTGGGTATATGACACTCCTTCCTGGGCAAGGGTGATGATGTAGTTTACCTTCTGCTCGTCCAGTCTCTGTCCGCTTTCCGCAACTTTGAATAGTTCATTGATCACGAACTCCGCCGTTTCGGGGTCGTCGCCTATTATGGAGATCTCGTCTCCCCTGTAGGCGATCTGAACGTTGCAGGCCTTCTCGACAAGTTTGAGATTGTAGTCGAATACGCCGAAAACCTCCGATGGTTCGACCATGACGCTTGGCTTTATACGAATTTCACTCAATAATGCTGTTCCTCGTTTCTATATTCCTGAGTTAAAGGAAAAACAAAGGCTTTTCCCTCCTTGATTTTACCAAAATATGCGTGAAAACAAAATATCAATTTATGTCCGATGCGGGCGAAAGAAATCTCTTGCAAAGAGCCTCCCGGATGTATATAATATTTGCTGTTCTTATCTGAACGAGTAAGGAGGTGAATGTCATGGCACAAGTTACCGTCAGAGAAGGTGAGAATCTGGAAAACGCTCTCAAGAGATTCAAGAGATCCTGCGCTAGAGATGGAATCATGGCTGAACTCCGTAAAAGAGAATGCTACGAAAAACCCAGCGTAAGAGCAAAGAAGAAATCAGAAGCTGCCCGTAAAAAGGCAAAGCAGAGATATTAATCTCACAAAGAACACCAAACCCGGAGATATCCTCCGGGTTTTTGCTTTCATATTACGCTTCCTTTGACTCCGTCTCTGAACACTTCCGTAACGAGTATATCAGCAAACTCATTTTCTCTGCATTCGTCCTTCGTATAGACCATTGCGAAATTGCTCGCGTGCCCTTTGCTGTATCCCCTGTCCTTTTCTTCTATCAGGACCCTCTGCGTAGTCCCTATAAGCGAAGCCATGAACTTCCTGCTCTCCTCCCTTGCGACCTCCGACAGTATCCTGTTTCTTTCTTTTTTAACGGCCGGATCGATCTGATCCATCTCGGCAGCCGGAGTATAGAGCCTTACGGAATAAGGGAAACCGTGTACGTGGATGAAACCCACCCGTCTTACGAGCTCCAGGCTCTTTTCAAAATCCTCTTCCTCCTCGCCGGGAAATCCCACGATGATATCTGTGGTGACTCCGTAATGGGGATCGAAATCCTTGAATGTCTTCACCATGCCCAAATAGTCCTCGGCGCTGTAGTGCCGGTTCATAAGCCTTAGCACCTTGTTGCTTCCGGACTGGGCGGAAAGATGCACGTGGTGGGCGAGCTTTTCGTACTTAAGAAGTGAGGTTATGTAGTTGGAATCGACGACGGTCGGCTCCATGCTGTTAAGTCTTATGCGGAAGTCCCCGGGGATGTCGTTGAGAGCGCTGACCAGGTCCTCGAGACTGCTTTCAAAGCCCTTTTCCGTCCCGTAGAGAGCCGTATTTATGCCGGTCAGTACAATTTCTTTGTATCCGCCTTCAATGAGCGATTTCGCCTCTTTTACTACGCTTTCAAGAGGTCTCGATCTGACGGGACCTCTCGCGTAGGGAATGACGCAGTAGGAGCAGAACCTGTTGCATCCGTCTTCGATCTTAATGAGAGCTCTCGTCCTGCTCTCTATGCCCGTAACTTCTCCAAGCTCCCTGTAAGAGTCTTCGCTTATGGGGCAGGCCGGCATTCCGTAGCTCCCTTCTCTTTTCAGAAGCCTGCCGTAGTCTTCGCTTTCCTTTATGAGATTCCTTCTCCTGCCGTCTCTGAAGAATTCTTCGGCAAGAGCTGCTGCGCCTCCTTTTCCCGTAGTTCCGAGTATAATGTCCGCCTCTTCTATTTTATCCGTATCCATGGGATTGGTCTGAGGATAGCAGCCCATGAGAATGACAAGCGCTTTAGGATTTTCCTTTCTCGCCTTTCTTACGAACTGGCGCGACTTTCTGTCGGCCATCGAGGTAACGCTGCAGCTGTTGATGACGTAGACGTCGGCCTTTTCACCCTCTTCGGCAAGCAAATACCCGCGGCGTCTGAAATCTTCCGCCACGGACTGGGTCTCGTATTGATTGACCTTGCAGCCAAGAGTATAAAAAGCTACTTTTTTCATAGCTTGTATTTTATCACAGTATGCTATACTAAAACAAAAAGTATTTAGAAAATCAAAAGGAGCTTTTTATGAATAGTTATCCCCGTCCGCAGATGAGAAGAAAAAGTTTCCAGAGCCTCGACGGCGAATGGACGCTTGGACAGAGCCGCATCACGGTTCCCTATCCTCCCCAGGCGCCGGCATCGGGCTTTGACGGAGACAAAAACGCAGAACATCTTTCCTACAGCAGATATTTCGATTTCAAAAAGGAAAACGACAGATGCCTGCTTCACTTCGGAGCGGTAGACCAGGTGGCTTCCGTCTCAGTAAACGGCATTCAGGTAGGAACGCACGAAGGAGGTTATCTCCCCTTCGAATTCGATATTACAAAGGCCGTAGTCGAAGGCGTAAACGAACTGACCGTCGAATGCATGGACAGTCTCGATACCTATTATCCCTACGGAAAGCAGACCAAAAAGCCCGGCGGGATGTGGTACACCCCCTTCTCCGGCATATGGAAAAGCGTGTGGCTGGAACAGGTGCCTGACGAATATATACGGGATATAAAAATCACGCCGGACCTTAAGGGCGTAACTCTTGACGTTGACGGAGAAATACGCAGGATAGATATAGAAAACCCGCATCTCTGGACCCCGGACGATCCCTATCTATATACTCAGACCGTAAGCAAGGGAAAAGACGAAGTCGAAATTTATTTCGCTTTAAGGACCGTGGAGATAAAGGATATTGACGGCGTAAACAGAGTCTGCCTCAACGGAAAACCGATATTCCTTCACGGACTTTTAGATCAGGGTTACTACGTGCCGGGGCTTTGCACCGCAACTCCCGAGGAATATGAAAAGGACATCCGGGTTATGAAGTCACTCGGCTTCAATATGCTCAGGAAACATATAAAGATCGAAGACGAAAGTTTCTACTTCCTCTGCGACAAACTCGGCATGCTCGTGATGCAGGACATGGTCAACAACGGAAAGTACAAGTTCATAACCGATACGTTCCTCGCCACTCTGGGATTCAACAGAAACGACAGGACAGGATTCGCCGAAAAGAGAAAAGAGTTCTGGATAAGACATTCCAAGGAGACTATCGAAAAGCTCTACAACCATCCCTGTATAATCGCCTACACTCTCTTCAACGAAGGCTGGGGACAGTTCGAAAGCGACGCTGCCTACACCATGCTGAAGAGCGTCGACGGCACGAGACTCTTCGATTCCACCTCGGGCTGGTTCCCGCAGCACAAGAGCGATTTCGACAGCGTGCACATATATTTCAGGACCGTAGAGCTCTTCCCGAAGGAAAGGCCCCTTCTTCTCTCCGAATTCGGAGGTTATTCCTATCCGGTCGAAGGACACAGGTCCACGAAAAAGACCTACGGCTACGGGGCATGCAGATCGAAAGACGAGCTTACGGACAAGATAGTGTCGGCCTATGAAAAAATGGTCATACCGGCCATAAAGAAAGGTTTGTGCGGAAGCGTCTATACCCAGGTGTCGGATATTGAGGACGAGATCAACGGAATGCTCACCTACGACAGAGAAGTACTCAAAGTCGACGGTGAAAAAATGAAAGCTCTTTCCGCGCGGATATACGAAGAAATCGAATAACGAATAATACTAACAGACAGACAAAAACGCTCCCGGCGAAAGGGAGCGTTTTTGCTGCAGAGTGCATCCTCAGCAGACTGCAGATATACTGTACAGTTGAACTTACAAATTAAATTATATACAGTTTGCGTATATATAAATCTACTTGCCCAATTATATTAACAGATATAATATAGAAGCAAGAAACAATATGCGACAAAATGTCGCGTTCTTTTCGTTGATATTTCATAGCAGCCCCTAAAAGAAGAAAATGAGAAACGTTTTCAGAACAAAATACGACTTCAAAAACGCCGCGACGAAGGAAAAAATCACGACCTCTCTCATACTGCTCCTGGAAACGAAGGATCTCAACAGGATCTCCGTCGCCCAGATCTGCGAACGCTGCGGTATACACAGAAGCACCTTCTACAGGCACTACAGTGACGTTTACTCAGTTCTCGAGGAAATAGAAAGCAACACCTTCGAGGAATACAAATCCGTGCTTCTTCCCTTTGCGGAGCTCAGAAGAGACGACACGGACGAGTCCAAGCTGAAAAGACTCATAATGCGCTATCTTCACATCTGCAATTACAACAGGAAAGCGATACTCACCCTGGGAAGACTGGGCCAGTATTCCGGTTTCTACAACAAATGCGTCGACCTTCTCTACGAAGTGATGCTCCAGATGCTGTCCGATCTCGACTGGTCCGAACAGAAGTACCTGATTTTCACGGCGAGGTATATGGCGTCCAACACCTTCTTTCTGCTCTTCAACTGGCTGGAACAGAACGATATAGATTACCAATCCTTCTACAAAATGTATCTTGAGATATATTACGCAGATATAGACATAGCCGCAAGAATGGCAAACGCATCAAAATAGGACTGCAAAACTGCAGTCCTTTATTGTCTAAAAGTTGATTTTTCTTACAACGTCAGGGAGCTCCGAAAGAGAAGTTATCACCGCGTCCGGCGGATATTCCTGTTTTACCATAGACGATTTGAACGCGTCTCCGTAGGACTTTCCCTTTCTGTTCAGCCATACCGCCTTCATCCCTTCAGCTTTGGGACCGAAGACATCGTCGCCGAGGCTGTCTCCCACGAACAGGCATTCGGAAGCTTTCCAGCCGGTTTTTTCAAGTATCGATCTGTAAAACACGGGATCCGGTTTGTATACCCTGAAATCCTCCGAAGTAAAGCAGTCCATAAATGACAGGCCGTACATATCTATATGATGCCTAAGGACGTCATTGTCCGTAGTGGAACCTACCACCACGTCGAGACCCATGGCTTTCAATTCTCCGATGCACGAAGCTGCGTCCGGAAAGATCTTCCTGTCACCGAAAAGCATGTCTATATACGGCTTTACCTCGATCCTTCCGTCTTTCTTTATTCCGTACTTTTCAAATAGTTCTCCCAGTATCCTCGCATAGTGTTCCTTCTCAGTGAAGAAGGGCTTTTCGTCCATACGCCCTCTTTTTACCGTTTTCCATTCGTTGTAGAAAGCGGCGGGATCAAGGAAAGAGCCAACGTTTCTTAGTATCTTTGCCGTCGCGTCGACGGAGCTCGTGCCTGTGTCGCTTATCGTGCCGAAAAAATCGAATATAACGTGCTTTATCATCTGATCACACTCTCCATCCGTTTTCATCGTAAAGAAAAAGCAGAGCAATGTCAACGCATTGTTCCGTTATAAGCCATTGTCTCCTATAGCGTTTTGTCTGTAATTATTCTAAAGACCAAAACTATTCTGTTGTTACAAAAAACAACCGGAAAGGATATCCTTTCCGGTTGGAACGTTGATTCTTTAATATTTATCAGTCGAAAAACTCTTTTACTTTTTCTGCAAAACTCTTGCGCTTGGCGTAGGCTCCCTCTTCCGGTTTTACCTCTCCGAACTGCCTTATGAGTTCCTTCTGTTTACTGGAAAGTTTGGTGGGTACTTCAAGGTTGACCTCCACGTACATATCTCCCGTCTTTCCGGTATTAAGAGATGTAATGCCCTTGCCCTTGACTCTTAAAACCGTGCCCGGCTGAGTTCCGGCAGGTATCCTGCATGAGATCTTTTCCTTCAGACTCGGTATTGTGATCTCGTCTCCCAGAGCTGCCTGCGTAAAGGTGATAGGCACAGTTATCCAAAGATCGCTGCCCTTTCTCTGCAGATAGTCGTGGGGCGAAACCGTAAGTACTATGTAAAGGTCTCCCGCGCTTCCGCCGTGGGTCCCCGGTTCTCCCTGTCCCCTCAGCGTGACTACGGAATTGGTATCGACTCCCGCGGGGATATCCACGTTTATGCTGACCGTCTTGTTTACAGTGCCGCTGCCGAAGCACTTGTCACACTTGGTATCAATGACGTATCCCTTGCCGTTGCATACGTTGCAGGGACCGGTTCTTCTCATGGTACCGAGTATGGTATTCTGAACCGTTGTGGCAGTTCCCGTACCTTTGCACTGCGGGCAGGTATGCTTGGCCGTTCCGCCCTTAGCGCCCGTACCCTTGCAGGCTTCGCACTCGCAGTCCTTGGTGATCTTTATAGTCTTTTTTACGCCGAAGGCCGCTTCCTCGAAGGAAATGGTCATACGCTTCTGTATGTCCGCTCCCCTTCTTGGACCGGTCCTTGACGAAGTGTAGGAAGAAGCGCCGCCGGTAAACATATTGAATATGTCTCCCAGATCGTCGAAACCGAAATCGGACGCATTGAAACCCTGGGAACCGGAGAATCCGCTGAAACCGGAAAATCCGCCGCCTGCATCTGCTCCGTAGGAAGGATCGATGCCCGCAAATCCAAAACGGTCATACTTTGCCTTCTTATCCGGATCCGAAAGGACCGTATAGGCTTCGTTGACCTCCTTGAATTTTTCCTCGGCCGAAGCGTCACCCGGATTTCTGTCCGGGTGATACTTCATAGCCATTTTACGGAACGCTGATTTAATTTCTTCCTCTGAAGCCCCTTTCTTTAGTCCCAGGACTTCATAGTAATCTTTTTTATCTGCCATCGTCTGTATTAGTCGTCGACTACCTCAAAGTCTGCGTCGACGACGTTATCGTCTTTCTTTGTTTCCTGCTGGGGCTGTTCCTGGGTGTATCCCTGCTGATAGCCCTGTCCCATGTCGGGTCCTGCCTGCTGGCTCTGCTGCGCCTGCTGGGCTTGCTCGTAAAGCTTTGTGGAAATGATGTGATACTCGTTCGTAAGAGCTTCCATCTTTGCCTTTACGTCTTCGGTCGTGCCTGCGTTGAGAGCGGACTGGAGTTCCTCCTTTGCAGAAGTGATCTTGGATACTTCTTCGGGGCTGAGTTTTCCTTCAAGATCCTTGAGGTTCTTCTCAGTCTCGTAGATGAGAGTTTCGGCCTGATTCCTTACTTCAATGCCTTCCTTCTTAGCCTTGTCTTCTGCGGCGTACTGCTCCGCTTCCTTGACCTTTGCCTTGATCTCGTCTTCGGAAAGCTTTGTTGAAGATGTGATCGTTATATTCTGGCTCTTGCCGGTTCCCAGATCCTTGGCGCTTACGTTGACGATGCCGTTGGCGTCGATATCGAAGGTTACCTCGATCTGAGGAATTCCGCGGGGCGCCGGAGGAATTCCGGAGAGCTGGAAGCGGCCGAGGGTGATGTTGTCGGCAGCCATCTGTCTTTCGCCCTGCATTACGTGGATATCTACAGCCGTCTGGTTATCAGCCGCTGTGGAGAATATCTGGCTCTTCTTTGTAGGAATAGTCGTATTTCTCTCAATGAGTCTCGTTGCGACTCCGCCTAAGGTCTCGATGGAGAGTGAAAGCGGCGTTACGTCGAGGAGCAGGATATCGTTTACTTCGCCTGTGAGAACGCCGGCCTGAATGGCTGCGCCTACGGCTACGCACTCATCGGGGTTGATGCCCTTGAAGGGTTCCTTGCCCGTCACCTGCTTTACGCATTCCTGTACTGCCGGGATTCTCGTGGAACCGCCGACCAGAATGACCTTTGCGAGATCTGCGGAAGTGACTCCCGCATCCTGCATAGCCTTCTTCATAGGCTCGATGGTACGGTCTACGAGGTGCTTTGTGAGCTGTTCGAACTTGGCCCTCGTAAGATCCATGTTGATGTGGAGAGGTTCTCCGTTGTTTACCGTGATATACGGCAGGTTGATGTTTGTTGTCTGGCTTGAAGAGAGTTCCTTCTTGGCTTTTTCAGCAGCCTCTTTAAGTCTCTGCATGGCCATCTTGTCGTTTCTTAAGTCCGCTCCGTTCTCCTTTGCGAACTCGTCAGCGATATAGTTCATCAGAACGTTATCGAAATCGTCTCCGCCGAGCTTGGTGTCGCCGTTGGTTGCGAGTACTTCGAATACTCCGTCGCCGAGCTGGAGGATCGATACGTCGAACGTGCCTCCGCCGAGGTCGTATACCAGGATCTTCTGGGATCCTTCCGCTTTGTCGAGTCCGTAGGCAAGAGCTGCCGCCGTAGGCTCGTTGACTATTCTCTTGACGTCGAGTCCTGCGATCTTACCGGCATCCTTGGTCGCCTGTTTCTGGCTGTCGGAGAAGTAAGCCGGAACCGTGATAACGGCCTCGGTTACCTTCTGTCCCAGATAGCTTTCCGCATCCGCCTTGAGTTTCTGGAGTATCATTGCTGAAATGTCCTGCGGAGTGTAGTTCTTTCCGTCTATGGATACGGTGTAGTTCGAACCCATGTGACGTTTGATGGACGAAATCGTCCTGTCGGGGTTGGTGATAGCCTGATGCTTTGCGGTCTCGCCTACCAGTCTTTCTCCGCCCTTTGTAAATCCGACCACCGAAGGGGTCGTTCTGTTTCCTTCTGCGTTGGTGATGACTACCGGATCTCCTCCTTCGAGTACTGCCACGCAGCTATTTGTCGTTCCAAGGTCAATACCTATAACTTTTCCCATTTTATTTCCTCCTTATTGCGATACGACCACCATTGCGGGGCGTATCACCTTATCGTTCATCATATATCCTTTTTTTATTACTTCAGCGACACAGTCGCTTTCCATACCTTCTACTGCCATCATCTGGACGGCCATATGTACCTTCGGGTCGAATTTCTCGCCCTTCGCGGGTATCTCCTTTACGTGGTTCTTATCGAGCACCGCAAGGAACTGCTTGTAGATGAGCTCTATGCCCTCCGCGAACTTGTCGCCTTCGGGCTTCGTCTGCATCGCTCTTTCGAAGTTGTCTATCACCTCAAGAAGTCCTTCTATGAACTTCGCGTTGGCGTTCTGATAGATCTCTTCCTTTTCCTTTATCGTCCTGGTGCGGTAGTTCTGATACTCCGCGGTGACCCTCAGCCATTTGTCATAGTAGTCAATGGCGTCTTCCTGTTTCTCCTGAGCTTCTTCCTTCGGAGCGTCTTCTGAAGCTTCCTCCGGGATCTCAGTTTCCTCTTTGGAAGCTTCGGCTTGCTGGTCTTCCTTTAATTCTTCCTCTTGGGCGTCTTCACAGCAGACCTTTTCTTCTTCACTCATCCTGAACTTCTCCTTCTATCTCAAACGTGTTGTTGAGATTGTCTGTAATATATTTAATGACCGAAGTCACTTCATCGTATTTCATTCGCTTGGGTCCTAGGACTCCGAGCCTTCCGACCATCTTCCCGTTGACCTTGTAGTCCGCGGTGATCAGGGCGAAGTCTTTAAGATCCGGGGAGTTCTCGTCTCCTATGGTAACCACCAGTCCGTCGTCCCTGTTGACGAGGACCTGCGAGAACTGATCCTTGTTCGTTACTATATCGTAAACGTCCTTTACCTTTTCTATGTCGTTGAACTCCGGAAGCGCGAAGACGTTCTTGTATCCGTTCACGTAGAGGTCTACGTCGAGCATCTTTTCGAGAGTCTTTACAAAACCCGGCACAACGCTGCTGCTCATCGCAGCCAGCTGAGGAAGGTCTCTTTCGAACTCTTCCATTATGTCCTGCGTCAGTATGGCGTTTACGCTCTTGCCGCTGTAGTTGTGGGTGGCCACCTTCGACATAAGAGTCAGGTTCTCTTCCGTATACGGACAGTTGACCCTTATGGCCGTATTGCTGACCCTGCCGCTTTCGCACACTATCATCAGGACCACCGAACTTTCGTCCACAGGAAGGAAGTTGATGTACTTGATCTTGTTCTCGACCTTGGGCGTAACTGCGAAGGATACGAGGTTGGTCATCTCCGACAAGACCTTCGCGGCGTGCTCAAGAGTTCTGTCAAGCTCTTCAGAGCCCTCGTCGAGCTTTTCCTTTATGACGTCCTTTTCTTCAGGCGACAGTTCGGATCTGCTCATAAGCTCGTCGACGTAAAGCCTGTAGGCCTTGTCCGAAGGGACTCTTCCGGCCGAAGTATGGGGATGGGTCAGATAACCCATTTCCTCAAGATCCGACATCTCGTTCCTTATGGTAGCAGGACTGACGTCTATGTCCTCCCTTTTCGAAAGTGTCCTGGATCCTACCGGCTCGGCGGAGTTTATGAAGTCAGCTACGACCGCCTGAAGTATCTTTAGTTTTCTGTCGTTAAGTTCCATGATTCGCCTTGAAAAAATGTCTTTCCACACTGTTAGCACTCAAATTACGTGAGTGCTAACATCGTCTTAAATATACCCCCGCAGGAAGCGATTGTCAACAGTATTAATGTGTAATAATTGTGAAAAAATCCATAAAGCAGAGGATATGTTTTGCATATCCGAATACCCTCTTGTCATTGACATCTGCGCCGTATTGTGTTAGTATCAATCAGCCTTTAAGCGCGGTCCCGTGAGGCCGCCAAGGACAGCAGGAACATTGCATTGTTCATAATATTTTCGTATATTACTGCTTTCCTTGAAGGAAAGCAGTTTTTTCTTTCAGGAGCGAATTATGACAGTCAGAAAAATAGGCAAATATACAGTTTTTCCCGGTTTCGCAGACGTGCACGTCCATCTGCGGGAGCCGGGTTTTTCATATAAAGAGAGGATATATACGGGAAGCAGAGC
>JAEEGL017426857.1_pt1 | contig 21755 bp, 11 predicted proteins | sample 9134231 | NCBI WGS metagenome assembly JAEEGL01 (sample SAMN16246548, study PRJNA631951) | gut metagenome | biome: gut microbiome; feature: rumen; material: fiber-attached | host: Bos | place: Iran: Karaj | collected 2018-10
GACGAATTGGAAACGGAGTTGCAGATAAAGGTGCGCCCACTGTCGTGGCCCATCAACCAGGGAGCGAAGTTCAAGGGCGTATATAATATATATGAAGAAGGCCTGAACCTCTTTACGCCCGACAAGCAGAAGGTGACTGAGAAAGTGGCCGTCGATGTAAATAGTTCTGTACTCGACGAGTACGTAGGCGAACGTGATGCGGCCAAGCTCCGCGAAGACCTTGAGCTGGTGGATGGAGTCTATGACCCCTTCAATGTCGAAGACTACCTTGAGGCTCGCATTGCACCCGTGTTCTTTGGTTCGGCCCTGAACAATTTCGGTGTGGAGGAGTTGCTCAACTGCTTCGTGGAGATTGCTCCCTCGCCCCGTCCCACGCAGGCCGAGGAACGCATGGTCATGCCCGAAGAACCGAAGTTCACGGGCTTCATATTCAAGATTACGGCCAATATCGACCCCAACCATCGTTCCTGTATAGCCTTCTGCAAGGTTTGCTCGGGCAAGTTCGTCCGCAATGCGCCCTATCTGCATGTGAGACAAGGGAAAACGCTCCGATTCAGCAGCCCTACGCAGTTCATGGCCCAGCGCAAGAGCACCATCGACGAGGCGTGGCCGGGCGACATCATCGGACTGCCCGACAACGGTACGTTTAAGATTGGCGACACGCTGACGGAGGGCGAGGTGATGCACTTCCGTGGTCTGCCCTCGTTCTCGCCGGAGATGTTCAAATACATCGAGAATGCCGACCCGATGAAGACCAAGCAGTTGCAGAAAGGCATTGAGCAACTGATGGACGAAGGCGTGGCTCAGTTGTTTGTGAACCAGTTCAACGGACGCAAGATTATAGGAACCGTCGGACAGTTGCAGTTCGAGGTCATCCAGTATCGTCTCGAAAACGAGTACGGTGCCAAGTGCCGTTGGGAGCCCTTGAGCCTGTTCAAAGCGTGTTGGATAGAGAGTGACGATGAGCAGGAACTGGAGGCTTTCAAAAAGCGGAAATACCAGTATATGGCTCAGGACCGCGAAGGGCGCGATGTGTTCTTGGCGGATTCCAACTATGTGCTTCAAATGGCACAGCAGGATTTCAAGCATATCAAGTTCCATTTCACCAGCGAATTCTAAATAAGGTTATAGGGCCTTGGGGTTACAACCTCACAACCTCACAACCTCACAACCTCACAACCTTAAAACCTCACAACCTCAAAACCTCACAAATGAATTGCGATATTGACATTAAAAATGCGGTGGATGTGCTGCGGAAAGGCGGGGTGATTCTTTACCCGACCGACACAATCTGGGGACTGGGCTGCGATGCCCAGAACGAGGCAGCCGTGCGGCGCATCTACGAGATAAAGCGTCGCGAGGACTCCAAGGCACTCATCTGCCTCGTGGATTCCGCCGACCGTATGCAACGCTATTTCCGAAATGTGCCCGAGGTGGCGTGGGACCTTATCGAATACGCCGAGAAGCCCTTGACGCTGATTCTCGACGATGCGGTGAACGTAGCTCCGAACCTGCTGGCCGAGGACGGGTCGTTGGGCATGAGAGTCACGAAGGAAGAGTTTTCCCGTCAGATGTGTTATCGCTTCCAGAAGGCGATTGTATCGACATCGGCCAACTTCTCCGGGGAGCCTTCTCCGAAGAGTTTCAAGGACATACCCGAGGAACTGAAGTCGCAGGTCGATTACATTGTGCAGTTCAGTCGCGGGCGCAAGTCCCCTAATCCCCCGTCGAGCATCATCAAGTTGTCCACGGACGGAGCCATTACGAGGATAAGGAAATGATAAGTGAAGCGGACGCGGACTTTGGCGGAGCGGATATATGCGATGGTCCTGATAGGGCGTCGTCGTCATTTGGGGGAGAGGCGTTTCATGTTGCTCCTGGCTTTCTTCGTGGGCATATTTACGGCCTTTGCCGGTTTGTTCCTGAAGTGGCTCATCGCACAAATCCAGTATCTGCTCACCCATCAGTTCAGCGTCTCCTCCACCAACCTGTTGTACCTGATTTATCCCGTAATCGGCATCTTCCTCACTTCGCTCTTCATTCGTTATGTCGTCCGCGACGACATCGGCCACGGTGTGACGAAGATTCTCTTTGCCCTTGCGCGTAAGCAGAGCTACATCAAGAGCCACAACTGTTGGAGCAGTGTCATTGCTTCGGGCATAACGATTGGCTTTGGTGGTTCTGTCGGTGCGGAGGCTCCCATTGTCCTCACGGGCTCAGCCATCGGCAGCAATCTTGGTCGCCTGTTCCGCCTCAATTCAAAGCAGTTGATGCTGCTCGTGGGCTGTGGTGCCGCAGGGGCTGTGGCTGGTATCTTCAAGGCTCCCATCGCCGGACTTGTCTTCGTGTTGGAAGTGCTGATGATAGACTTGACGATGGGCTCGCTGTTGCCCTTGCTCGTGTCCTGCGTGACGGCGGCCGGCGTCACCTTTGCCCTTTCGGGTTGGGGTACGGTCTTCGAGTGCCACATCACTTATACGTTCTCCTCCATACGTGTGCCCGCCGACATTCTCTTGGGCATATCCTGCGGCTTGATTTCCCTCTATTTCACTCGTACGATGAATCGTCTGGAAGAGGTGTTCCGCAAGTTGCGCCATCCCTACGCCCGTCTGGCCGTCGGCGGAACCATGCTTTCCGTCCTCATCTTCCTGTTCCCCTCGCTCTATGGTGAGGGCTACGAACTCATCGAACTGCTGCTCAACGGGCAGGGCGAGCAGGACTGGCTGACGGCGCTCAACCGCTCGATATTCTACGGCCACAACAATCTCCTGCTCGTCTATCTCTCGCTGGTCATCCTGTTCAAGGTCTTTGCCTCGACCGCGACGAACGGTGGTGGCGGTTGTGGCGGTATCTTTGCCCCCTCGCTTTTCCTGGGTTGCATCACCGGCTTCGTATTTTCGTGCCTATGGAACATGAACGATGTGCTCGGTGTCCGCTTGCCCGAGAACACTTTTGCCCTGTTGGGCATGTGCGGACTCATGAGCGGCGTGATGCACGCTCCCCTGACAGGCATCTTCCTCATCGCCGAGCTGACGGGCGGCTACCAGCTGTTTATGCCGCTGATGATAGTGTCCGTCTTTGCCTACTTGACAATCAACATCTTCGAACCTCATAGCATCTACGCCATGCGCCTGGCGCGTCGCGGCGAACTGCTCACCCACAACAAGGACCGCGCCATACTGACCTTGATGTCGATGGACTCGGTGATGGACCGCTACAGCAAGTATCTGACGCCGGAGATGACGCTGGGCGAAGTGGTGAAGCAGATATCGGTGTCGAAGCACAACGTATTTCCTGTGCTCAACGCTCAACGGCTATTGGTTGCCGTGCTCTATATAGACGACATCCGACACATCATGTTCAGGACGGAGCTGTACCAGCGCTATCGCGTCAGGGACTTGATGGTGCAGCCGGCAGCCCGTCTTTCGACGCAGGACGAAATGGAGGGCGTGGTGAAAGTATTCGAGAAGACGGGGGCGTGGACCCTGCCAGTGGTGGACGACGAAGGGCGGTTCGTGGGCTTCATCCGCAAGTCGCGTGTCTATACGATGTACCGGCAGATGCTCGCAGATATCAGTACCGAGTGACGATGCCCTACCAACCTTCGGCCAACGGTTGCTTAACCTTTGGCCCATGCTATACCAACCTTCGGCCCATGGTTGTACAACCTTCGCTTCATACTCTACTATACTTCAGCCCGACACAATACTAATCTTCCGGCTCGAACAATACTGACCTTCGGCCAACGACAATAGGAACGTTAAACCCTTAATGTGCAATACAAAATGAACAAGACTCGAATCATCTATATGGGCACGCCCGATTTTGCGGTTCTGCCCCTGCAACGCCTCGTGGAAGGCGGCTATAACGTGGTGGCTGTCATTACGATGCCCGACAAACCAGTCGGCCGTCATCACGATGTGCTCCAACAAAGTCCCGTCAAGCAGTATGCGCTCAGTCAGGGCATTCCCGTGCTGCAACCCGAACGCCTCAAGGACGAGACTTTCCTTGAGACGCTACGCTCCTACGAAGCCGACCTGCAAGTGGTGGTGGCGTTCCGCATGTTGCCCGAGGTCGTCTGGGCGATGCCGCGCCTGGGCACCTTCAATCTCCATGCCGCCCTCCTGCCGCAGTATCGCGGTGCTGCCCCGATAAACTGGGCCATCATCAACGGAGACAAGGAGACAGGCATTACCACCTTCTTCCTCGACCACGATATAGACACGGGACAGGTCATCTATCGTCAGGCCGTGCCCATCTACGAAGACGATGACGTAGAAAAGGTTCATGACCGACTGATGGTGTTGGGAGCCGACCTCGTGCTCCGTACGGTCGATGACGTTGATCGCGGAGTCGTGAAGCCTATTCCCCAGGACCAGCTGACCGTGGACGGGCCGTTGCGTCCGGCACCTAAGATATTCCGTGAGACGTGCCAGATACGATGGGCCGACCTGACAGCCCGCGAAGCCTACAACTTCGTACGGGGTCTGTCGCCCTATCCCGCAGCATGGACGACACTGGACGGCAACGTGATGAAGGTCTATTGGGCAACCGTCGTCCCACAGGCCGAGGCCTGCGAGAACATGCTCCCCGGAACCATCCAAACCGACCATCGGACTTACTTGCACATCGCCTGTAAGGAGGGGTGGTTGCAGCTGGAATCGATTCAACTTGCGGGAAAGCGCAGAATGCCAGTTGCCGACTTCCTTCGCGGTGCACATATCGAGGCAATGTGTGTAGAATAAGGGCGAATCGAACCTCGAAACTAAGAAAATGATGCCTTTATTGTAAAAAAATCGCATTTCTTTTGCGCCATATCGTGAATTATCCTTATATTTGCAGCCGATAACTCTAAAAATGTACGCCTATCGAAACAACATTACCCCGATAACTATTAAATAGAAGGTAATGAAGAATTACGTAAAGCTGACCGACGAGCAGTTGGTCGCTATGTACGAAGAAGGCGACTTCCAAGCATTCGACATCCTATTAGAACGTCACCAGGACAAAGTCTTTGGTTACATACGTTTTATGGTTCCCGACACCGACGTCGCTAATGATGTGTTTCAGGACACATTCGTGAAGGCCATCATGGCTATACGCAACGGGCATTATTCCGAGACGGGGCAGTTCTCGTCGTGGCTGATGCGCATTGCCAGAAACCAGGTTCTCGACCGTATGCGCAGCCAGCGGAATCCAAGCCGCAATGCTGTGTCGCACGAGATGGTGGACAGCGAGGGCGATGTCATCGATTTGTTCAACAACAAGGATTTGTGCGAACCCAACATCGAGTCCAAGATGCTGGTCGAACAGTCTTACGAGGACGTCCGGATGATGATGGACTTATTGCCCGAAGTGCAGCGTGAGGTGGTCTATATGCGCTATTTCCGTGATATGTCCTTCAAGGAGATAGCCGACGAGACGGGTGTAAGCATCAACACGTCCCTCGGCCGTATGCGCTATGCGCTCATCAACCTCCGCCGCATGGCCAGCCATCGCGACCTCTACATCTCTGCATAGCCTCGCCCCTCCTCTGCCCGCCCCCGGCTCATGGTCCCGTACGTTGCGCTATCAGCGCAACAAATCCCCCTCCTCAGCCAGACCCCGCTCCTGGCATGCAGTCCCGTACGTTGCGCTATCAGCGCAACAAATCCCCCTCTCAAAAAAAATGCCCGCCCGATGCAATATCGGACGGGTATTATGCGTTATAGAAGTAGAATAACGCCTAATTATCTTTTACTCATTTTCCTAACAGCATTAGCCTATGACACAAACTCTACCCCATGAAAACCTGCAGCCCAATCCTGCTGTTCTGCAGTACATCCGCAACTTCGCCCGAACTTACAAGCCGATAAGACCGTCATGTTAGTTGCTCCTTCCCTGTTAAGTGCTGACTTCGGCAACCTGGAACGCGAGATGTCATGGGTCAACGAGAGCCGTGCCGACTTGCTTCACTTGGATGTGATGGACGGAGTGTTCGTCCCGAACATATCGTTTGGCTTCCCTGTCCTCAAGCATGTGGCGCGCTTGTGTCATAAGCCACTCGACGTTCACTTGATGATTGTCGAGCCGCAGAAGTTCATCTCGCAGGTGGCAGACCTCGGGGCTTATTACATGAACGTCCATTATGCGGCCCTCACACATCACCATCGTGTCATCCAACAGATACGGGAGGCAGGGATGCATCCGGCCATCACGCTGTGCCCCTCTACGCCTGTTCACCTCTTGTCCGATATCATTCAGGACGTTGACATGGTGCTGCTGATGTCCGTCAATCCTGGTTTCGGTGGTCAGAAGTTCATACCTCAAACGCTCAAGAAGGTACGGCAACTGCGCCAGTTGATCGAGGAGACGGGGAGCAAAGCCCTTATAGAGATTGACGGTGGCGTGAACATGCAGACGGGCGGACAGTTGGCTGAGGCAGGAGCCGACATATTGGTGGCTGGGTCGTTTGTCTTTGGTGCGAGCGAACCGTCGGCTAACATCGATGCCTTGAAGGCTCTCTCGTGATTCGCGGCAATCCTCTTTTTATGATTCTGGCAGCCATGCTGGCTGTCGGTTATCTCTTGTTCGACCATGTCGATTTTCCAACAAGTGTTGTGCCCTGGCTCTTGCTTGTTGCCTTGCTATTCCTTGTTTCTTTCTATTTCTTCCGTCAGGGCTTGCTCGCCTTGCTTTCCCTCTGCCTCTTCTTTGTCGTAGTGGGAATGCTCCGTGCTCCTTTGCCCGATGTCCATTTGCTTTCGCCTAACTTGCTTTCGTGGAGCACAAAGGTTTCGCAATCTGTTGTTGCCCTGCTTCGAGATAGCGGGCTCGATGACAGTCATTCCGCTTTGCTCGAAGCCATGCTGCTTGGGCAACGGGGTGGAGTAGGTGAGGCGACCTTGCAACTATACCGCCTTTCGGGTGCCGCACACATACTCGCACTTTCGGGTTTGCACTTGGGGGTGATATTTGGTCTCCTGCACTTCGGCCTCCTGCGATTGATAAATTCGCGACTTCGTTATGTCTTTGGCTGGGCAGGCATTCTGCTTATGTGGGCATACGCTTTGTTGACCGGTTTCCCGGCCTCGCTGTGTCGAGCCTCGGTGATGATGTCGTTCTTGTTCCTTGGTCAGATGCGATTGGGAGGCAGTGACAGTTGGCATAATCTGGGACTGGCGGCCTTCCTGATACTTTTGTTCAATCCTCCTTCGCTCTTCGATGTGGGTTTTCAACTGTCGTTCACCGGAGTTTTCGGCATCCTCTTGTTCTACTCGCCGTTGGATGCCGTATGGCAACCGCGTGCTACGGCTGTGCGATGGCTTTGGAAGGGGTGGCTCGTTTCCTGTGCTGCTCAGGTAGGGGTGTTGCCGCTCCTGCTTCACTACTTCCATTATGTTTCCCTCTCAGGGTTGATATTCAGTCCGTTCTACATCCTTTTGGCTACGCTCATCATCTATTCCTCCCTGCTTCTCATCGCTTTTCATGCGTGGGGCATGGGTTCCTTGCTTTGCCCTTTCGTGACAGCAGTCATCAATCTCCAGCACTGGTTGATGGAGCTTTCGCTCCGTCTTCCTTTTGACAGACTCGTGCTTTCCACTTTCCCCTGGGCAAAGGTCGTTCTGCTCTATGTCGCCCTGCTTTGTCTGCTTCCTTCAATTCATTCCTTGCATACCAACCGCATCCCTCTGCCAGGTCAACGTGTAGCCTTTTTCTTCAGGACTTGGCCCTATATTCTTTCCTCTCTCATCCTGCTTTTGACGCTTTCCCTTATCGGCTAATAGCTTTCCTTTTCGTTTGTTACGGTCTCCAGTTTTGTATGTTGCGATACCATCGCAACAACTTCTTCCCATTTCTGCTCCTCGTTTCAATCATCATCGATCCAAGGGACAATCGTCATTGCTCCAAGGGACAACGTCCATCGCTCCAAGGCTCAAAGACCATCACTCCAAGGCGCAATCGTCATTGCTCCAAGGCGCAGTCGTCATCGCTCCAAGGGACGATTTCCCCCCTTATGGGGGGATTAAGGGGGGCTTTTATATGGAAAACGTTAGGGATTTATAAAAAAATCCCTGACAACGTGTGGGCTGTCAGGGATTGTATGATGGAATGATTACTTATTCCGTGGGCAGGGGGAAGAACCAGTTGTTGCGGTTCAGCAGTTTGCTGTACAGTGCGGCGTTCGTCGGGTCGCGGCGCGAAACCATCTTGGCCATATAGGCAGGGTCTTCGGGTCGGCGGTCGGCCACACGCATGAGGTCGAAGAAGCGGGTTCCTTCGAAGGCAAGCTCAAGGGCTTCCTCATCGACAATCAGGTCTTCCACACACTTCTGTACGAGGTCGTCGTAGTTTCCGCTGTATATGTCCTCCTTAGTCAGCGAATCGCCATACTGGAGTGCTTTCTCTGCAACCTTGTCAACGTAGTTGTAAACACTAAGCTTGTTCTTTTCCATGGGTACGTAGCCGCAACCGTGAGAGTGGATACCACGGGTGATGTTGTCGTCACCGCTAAAGCTTTGCGAGCGTCGGCTTATGTCACGGGTGGATAGCGAAACACGATAGATGAGGTCTTCCACTGACATGTTACCGGCAAGCTCTGCGAAGCTGAAGTCCAGGAATCGTGGATTCTTCTTCACCTCGCGACGGTCGAGGTAGTAGAGGATGGCCTGGCATCCGTCGGAGGGATAGTTCTCGAACGAACGTATATTGTAGTAGCGTGTGCCACCATCTACCTGCTCTTGTGTCAGTACACCATTGTCAACGTAGTACACCAATGAGTCTTCCAGTTCCTGACCCGTCTCGAAGTACTGCTTCGTTCTGGGTAAGGAGTAGGCGACAGAGTCATTGGTGGCAGTTGTGTCGGCTGGGATGAATCTCCATACGCACTCCTTGATGGCATAGTCGAAGTTACCTGAGTTGGCTACGTCTGTGCTGAGTGAAGAGTACCACCATTTAGAAACACTCTCGACGTCGGTGACGGTGGGGAACCAGTTGTCGTTCTTGCAAAGCCCGTTCTTCAAGATGGCAAAGGCATAGCTGGGATAGCCAGCACGGTTGAGTGCCTCGGCAAAGCGCAGCCATACCATGCTCCTGCGGTAAATCATCGTGGCAACCGTACTGAAGGCACCACCGGGGTTCTGCTTGGTGATGAACTTCTCGGTATTTGTCATACCGTTGGGATAGTGCTGGCGTACGTCGCGTACCCAATACTGGCGAGCATCACCTACAACGGGGTCGCTGACAAGCTTCATTTCGGCAGTGGTCATGCTGCTTGCACCTTCCAAGAGCTCGAAAGTCTGGGCATTGCAGAGGTCGTAATAGGCTTGACTGGCAGCCAACTGCTTGATGTCGTACTGGGGAGTCAGGACGATTGAGGCAGAAGTCGAGGTGGTCGTGTCACTTGTCTCTTCGGTGCGGACGCGTATCTCACTGGCATATCCGTAGAGGGCGTTGACACCGCGGAGCACTGTACCCCACAACTTGTTAGTGGAAGACGGGATGGCCGTGATGGACTCCCTGCCTGTGGCCACTTGTCCAGTCTCGGACCAAGGGGCATCGCCAGAATAGAGATATTCGGGTTTGTCCATACCCTCGCCCATGAAGCCGTAGCAATAGTTCGTGGCAGGCACAGAGCCACCGGGAACCATCTTGCCTTGACCTTGGTTGTTGGACAGGTAGTCGTAGTAATACCCCGCAGCTATTGCATAGGTTGCAGCATCGCCGCCCTTGGCCAGATAGAGGTCACCCAGAATAAGGTTTAGGGGAATCATAATCTTGGAGCTGTGGCATACGTAGCGGTAATTCTCGTACTGAGGGAGTCCGTACTGGAGTTCCACCTTCAACGACTGTTGCAGGCCAGGAGCAAGCAGGTCGGCAAGGTCCTTGCTCTCTACCCATGATGTGGGATGGTCTTTCGCATACTTGTAGAAGTCGGAAATCTCGTCCGTGGTCAGTTTCGCGTCGGTGTAGAAGGGTACTTTGCCATATACCTGGGTCAGTTGCAGGTAGGTCCAAGCGCGGATGGCCTCTACTTGCGCGTATTCCTTCAGCATGTAGGGTTGCATGGTACCCGTGGTACGTTCGCGGTCGCACAGCTGGAGGTAGGCGTTGCACGAATTGATGATGTGGTAGTAGTCGCTTGCGCGGAGATAGCGGCAGCTACCGTCCTTGGCTGCATCCATGTCGAAGTTCAGGATGGCAGTGATGGAATCGCTGACATAGCCCGTGCCGCTAACCAGGTCGCCACGACATTCGCCCAGCACGACATAGCGCTCGGCAACGTTTTGCAGCGACTTAATGATGCCCCAGTAGCTATAAAGCGTATCTTGCGCTACGGTGTAGCTGTGACGTTCGCTATCGGGCGAAAGCATGTCTTCGCATGATGTTGTGGTCATCCCCAGGCAGAGCAGCAGAAGACCCACCCCCAAGCCCCTTCCTTGTATGGAGGGGAGTAAATACCTTTTCAGGTAATGTTTTATAGCTTTCATATTATCTTTTTTTCATATTTGTTAATCATCTTAAATTGTAACCCTGCCCTCCCGTGCGGGAGGGGTAGGGTGGGTCTCAATTACAGGTTGATGGACAGACCGATGTTGAAACTACGTCCGCTGGGAATCAGGCCTGTGTCGATGCCCTGATAGAGCGAGCTGTTGCGGCAGGACATTTCGGGGTCTGTGCCCAGATATTTCGTTATGGTCCAAAGGTTGTTGCCTTCAGCCCAAACCTTCAAGCCCTGCAGCCAGCTGTTGGAGTAGGGGAGATTGTAGGTCAGGCGCACGTTCTTGAGCTTCAGGTAACTGCCATCCTCAATCCAACGGTCGCTCATGCGCTCGTTGTTGCGCCAGTCGTCGCTGTCGATGTAGCAAGCCTTTGGCATTGAGGTCTGCTGGCCTTCATAGGTCCAGCGGTTCAAGGCAGCGGTGGTCTGGTTGTAGGTCGTGTTCAGGCCTTCGAGGATGGAGCGCTGGTAGTTATAGACTTCGTTGCCCAGTGAGTACTTGAAGTTCACGTCCAAACGCAGGTCTTTCCATGTGAGACTTGTATAGATGTTACCATAGATGTCGGGGTTGGGGTTACCAATGACCACCTTGTCCTTTTCGTCAATCACGCCGTCGCTGTTCTGGTCAACGAAGCGGATGTCGCCAGCCTTGAAGTTGCGATAGGGATCTTCGGCAAGTCCGGTAGGATACTTCAGGTAGCCAAGGGCACCAGCTGTAGATGCAGCGGCATCGTCGGCCAGCACACCTGCTGTCTGCCAACCATAGAAACTGCCAGCAGCATAGCCTTCGGCCGTCAGGATGTTGTCCTTGCCGTAGATGCTGTTTGTATAGCCATTGATGAGAGTGCCATCGGGGAGTGCAACCTGACTGCTGCTTGGCAACTTGGTGATTTCGTTGTTGTAGTGACCAATTGTTGCACCTACTTCCCACTTCCAATTCTTCTTGTTGAGCAAGGCGGCATTGGCGTTGAACTCAAAGCCGGTGTTGCGCATGGTACCTTCATTGGCCCAGTACTTCTGCATACCGGAGATGAACTCCAAATCGCGAATGGTCAGCAGATTGTCAACCTTGTGACGGAAGATGTCGATGCTTGCATGGAGGCGGTTCTTGATGAACGAGCCTTCAAGGCCGACGTTCCACTTGGTGACGGTCTCCCACTGGATGGTGCTGTTCTCGATGTTCGAGAGTACGAGGCCGACGGTGTTCTCTGTCACACGTTGGCTCTCCCAGTAGGTGCGGGCTGCGTAGTAGTCGAGGTCGTCGTTACCGCTTTGGTCAACGCCGGCGGTCAGCTTGAGGTAGTTGATGCCCTTGTGGGTCTTGAACCACGACTCGTTGCTGATGACCCATCCTAATTGCAGGCTTGGGAAGATACCCCAGCTGACTCCGCCTAACTGGAAGCCATCCTTCGTGTTGTCGCCAAATTTACTGCTCGACTGCGAACTGATGGTGAAGTCGGCAAAGTACTTATGGGCAAAGTTGTAACTGGCATCGAGATAGTAGGTCATGTCTATCCAGTTGTCCTTCGTGCCACCGTAGTTGATGTACTGCATGTTCTTGCTGAGGTTGGGCAACTTATCGTTTTCGTTGTTGTAGCCTCGCATGTAGCTGTACGAATAACTGTAGTTGTTGTAGCGCCAGCCACCAAACACGTCGATGTTGTGTGCTCCGTAGGAATTCTTCCATTCCAGACGGAGGTCGTTGTTGATGGTTGTCTCCTTGGTGAACTGAGACTTGAGGACCGATGTGATGTAGCCAAGGTCTTCGAGCATGTATTGCGTGGTACCGGAGATGGGGAGGAAGTACTTCTCATTGTTGCGATTCAGCTGGTAGTTGAATCGGTCGCTAATGCTGAATTGCTTTGTTATCTGATACTTCGGACATACATTGATGTTGATTTGGCTCAGTTCCGCATAGTTCTTGTTCTTTCCCTTACCGTTCTGCAATATCCAGTAGGGGTTGCGAAGGCTTTCGTTGATACCCATGTACTGGGGGAACTTGAAGGGGTTCTGAACCCATGTCGTGTTGTCGCCGCTGGCGTACTTACCGGCATAGTCCTTAGAGAGTCGGAGCTCGCCCGCTGCATCGTCGTGATAGTATGCGTAGGGGTTAATCATGGGGCTTTGGATAAGTCCCAACACATTGGTGCTACCGATATTCTGCATGTCGTAGTTCTCGCTCCAGCCATTGTCGAGAATGTTGTAGCTCGTCTGGTTGTATGCGATGTCCAAGCCTGTGGTCAACTTCTCGGCAATCTTGATGTCGGTGTTGAAACGCAGGTTCAGGCGGCTCATGTCGGTTCCTTCCAATGTACCCTGTCCCTTTGAGTAGCCCAGTGACAACGAATACATACCGATTTCATCACCACCTTCTACGTTGATTTTGTAGTTCTGGACGAAGGTGTTGCGATAGACGTCCTTCTGCCAGTCGGTGTTGTTGTGGAATACCTTGTAGTAGTAGTTGCTTGGGTTGTCGTTGAGGAACGCCCAGTTTACATTATTAATACCCGTGTTGCTGTTCATGACGTTGGCATCGCGTACTGTGCTTGTCAGGTCGCCCAGATAGGTGCGATAGTCATTGCCTTGCATAACGTCCAGCTTAGTGGGGGTAAGCTCAGTACCACCGTAGAGGCGAACGTTAATTTTGGTCGTCATGCTATGACCGCGCTTGGTCTTGATGATGATGACACCATTACCACCCTTTGCTCCGTAGAGTGCGGTACCGTTTTTCAGTACTTCGATGCTCTCTACGTTCTCGGGGTCGAGACCCGACAACAGGTTGTTGTAGAAACCTTCGTGCAGGCTTGTGCGCTCGTATTCCGGGTCGATGATGTTACCATCAATCACAATCAATGGCTGTGCATTCGCATTGAGGGAGTTCACACCACGAATGGTGAGGTAGGCGCCTTGTCCGGGCAAACCATTGCGACTTGTGCTGTGGACGGAACCCGCAAGCAGGTTCTCGCTGTCGCTCTCCACGGTGAAGCTGCTTGTCTCACTAAGTTTTGCACTTGCTTTGGCTGTGATGGTGGTTTCGTCCGTGAAATAGCTGTTGAAGGCGTCGTTAAGCATGGAGGCATCGATGCTGCGTCCCTTTTTGATGGCCACTTGCTGAGGCACGTACTGGGGCACATAGAGGTACAACGCGTGTACGAAGGTGGGAACGTCGATGGTATAAGTACCATCTTCCTCTGTCAGTACAGAGTACTTCTCGTATCCCAGAGCTTGAACGCGCACACCACCAAGACCCTTGCCAGTGGCATTGTCGGTGATAGTGCCTCGTACCGTCTGCATGGGGTATTGCTTCTGAGCCTTTTCTTTCTCCGCTTTACGCTTGTTATAGACATTGACAGCAGTTGCATCGTCTTCTGCTGTTGTTTCCTCCTGCGCAAGAGCGGGTGAGAAACAAACACACGAAAGCATTGCCAGGCACATTCCTCTTCGGAGGATAGTGTGCAGAGATATGTTGCTTGTCTTTTTCATAGTATTAATCTTTACTTCTCAAGATGAAACGGTCTATGCAGAAAGCATTGCTGTAACCTTTATTGTTACGGTCGGCAGCTTTCGTGTCGGTTGTAAGTTCTATGGTAGGATAGCTCTGACGCAAGTTCTTGTAGCTATACTTGAATTCAAAGTCTTCAAATAGCAACAAGGTATCCACCTTCTCACCGGCGTAGTCGATGAGCTCGCTCTTCTTGGTGGCATCCTTACCGTTCGCAAGTCCGTCGCAATAGCTTATTGTTGCACGAAGCTTGTGTCTGACGGGAATGGTGTCGCCCTCGACAATCTTTGCATTGACGTTGGAAAGATTGAGGACAATGGAGTCGGAGCTGTCCATGTAGAAGTTCGGAACCATGACAACATAGATGTCATACTTTCCACTCATCACCTCGCTTTCATAGTTCTCTCCGTCGGTGCCTATAAGCTTGAACTCAAACTTGGGATTACCCGTAGCACTGCTGGGGTAGATGTAGTAGAAGTTGTTCTCGCTGACACGTCCTACACTGTCAATCCATGCTTCGGCTATCGAGTTGCTGAACGACTTGCTTTCTGCGGTACCCGTAGCATTGCTGAGGTTGAAGAAACTGCGATAGTCAACTTCGATGAAGAGGTCGGGCTTGTAGAGCTTAGCGGGGAAGTCCCATTCATTCTTGATGATACCTACGCCATTGCTGACATCGATTTGTGTGCCTTCGAGGATGGAGGTCTTGTTCCATGTGTCGTCGCTACGCAGGGTGTCGCCGTATGTGTTGAGGAAATACTCTGCACTATTGCCCTTTTCTGCAAGGAACTCGTCTAAAGTCCAACGGCCAATCTTGCCATCGGCCTTGGGCTGGTAGTGAAGGTTGAAGCAGAGGGGCGAAGCCAAGTCCATGCTCAGACACTTCTCCTTCAGTGAATCGGGATTAGAAACCTCGCGTGGTGGAATCTTGTTCGGGTCACCGCCAAGGTTGATTTTATCCTTGTCGGCATACTTCGCTGCATAATTGTAGTATTTCTCCATTTTCTGACGGGCATTCTGCCATGCATTGTTCGTTGGGAAGAGCATGATGAAAGTAGAGTCCTCGGCAATGATGTTGGCACCGAAGCCTTCGTCGTAGGTCAGATATTGGTCCGTGTTCGTTTCGTCGGGGAAACGTTTGTTTCCGAAGAACATGGAGTTGGTCGTGAAATATACACTATCCACATAGGTCGGGTTTCCGTTGATGTCGGGATTGCCCTCGATGCTGCTGCTTTCGCTGAAGTATGTGGTGTCGTTCTTGACTATATAGTTGTGGAGCGAATCCAAACTATTGGCAGAAGCATTGCTTGCATCCTTCAGGTACTCGTACAGGTTGTATTTGAAGGGCAACTTACTCTGCATCGTGTGCAACGTACCATTGGTTGCAGCCACATTCTTCTCGTCGAGGCTGACACCCTGCATCGTGAACTTGTCCATGTCAAACACTAACTTCTTGCCATTAATCATGGTAAGTGTATCTACGCCGCCTCCCGTGGCTACTTGGCGCCACAAGGCGATGCTGTTACCCAGAAGCTGTTGCTGAACTGAATAACCATTGGTTTCGGCCAAGTCAAGCCATTTCTGGAACTCCTCGTCTGTGAATGCTTCGTTCTCGGGTATCCATGCCGTGATAAGCATAGAGCCTTGAAGCATGTCCTTGAACGTATAGTTCTCTTGAGGATGAGTCTCGTCGCGATAGTAGGAGGTCTTTTCTGCGATTTGCTTGAATCGGCTTAGTTTGGGATTCTTTTCAATTAAATCCCACAGCGACTCCGTAGCCGAAGTACCTTCGCCTGGATGATAATGGTCATCCACGACGTCCGTGCAACTGGGTACAGCCATAATGACTGTTCCCAAGATTGCTGCACCGATGTATTTCTGTATTCTTTTCATAATGGTCTTTGAATTAATTATTACCAAATGTCTTCAGGAGTCATGGGATTATCATATACCTCCTTTGCGCACCACTCGAGATAGTCCATGTAATGCTGCTTACCGTCATCGTCGAGCACATTCTTGAATTTAATGTAGTAAACCTTGTCTGGATACAAGTATTCGCGAACAATGATTCGACGGGTTGTTGTCTCGTCATTTCTTGCATAGTTGGAACCGCCAGGTGAGAAGGCATAAATGATGGGGCCTTTCATGAATCCGTTGTTTCGCATCTTCTTGTCAACCTCGGCGTTGTAGTCGTCGTCTTTGGGGTCGTCCTGTACCCATCCTACGATAGAGGGGAAGTCGCCTGCCGACGTTCTGCGCCATTGGCCACCCATGCGGATGTCAAGAGGAATACCCATGGCCGGTAGGTTGTGCTTGTCTGTTCCAAAGTAAACTTGACACATACTGCGAACTGATGAGTTGCTCTGTACTGCATAGCGCAGTTCGTAGGTGCCTGCTTTGGGGACGGGCGGAAGGCGGAATGTGAATTCGTATCTGCCGGAGATGTTCATCTCGTCGCCTTGCCAGTTGTTCCAGTTACGGCCTAAACCACTCAGATAGTAGAAGCGCGTGCCGTCTTCAATGTCCACATCCTCCAAGTATTTGTAGTTGGCATCAATGGGGAAGCCGGGCTTCTCTTCCTTGCTTCGGTTGGCACGGTATCCATTGTTCATGAGTTCGGGCATCATGCTTGCAACGTCGAAGCGCAGTCTTTGTTTCTGGAAATTGGTACGAGTCGTTTCGTCGTAAACCAGTGGTTCGTCGATGGGATAAATGTAAGCATTGATTAAGTCCGTGGGATTGGATGTATTGACAACAATACCCTGAGTCTCTGGAGTTATGCTTACTTCTTTATAGTCGTCATGGCGTCCATTGGCTAAGACGGGGAACCTGTTCAAGTAAATCTTGTCCCCACCGTCCAGTGAATAGGAGGGTCCGCATTGGTAAATCTTCAGCAAGCGGCGCTTTCCCATCGTGGTATAGAGTTCGTAGGTCGGAACCGTGAACTGTGTGGAGGTGCGGTAGTTGTACTTTCGCTCGTTGTAGTGGATAACCAGCTTGTCAACGGGGATACGCATCGGCAGAATGTGGTAAGTCAGGAACTGGTTCAATGCGTTGTTCTCATTACTGTAGTCCTTATTATTCAAAGCGTTGGGGTAGAAGCCTTTGCTTACAACCCATTCTTGAACGTCGGCAGGCGAGATGTCGATGGGTTCTTTACCTAATTCGGCACGCCAGAAGTCGTCTGTCTCAGCGAAAATGGTAAAGCCGTAGTAGCGGTGTTCAGGCAGGTAGCCGCTGACTATGCCGGTAGCTTCGGAGCCAAGGGGCGGAAGGTCGGCAACACGTCCGTCCTCGGCTTGCTTTAAGGCTTCGTAAACTTCATCCTTGACTTTGGACAGGGTATCGGCCATGCCTGTTGCAATGATAAGCTTTGCGGTTACGATGTAGTCACCCGTGTTGGTGTCGATGTAGCTCTTCATCAGGTCGCCAAGTGTCTCGTTGCTTGGTGCGATGACCGTATGCACCTGATGGATATAACCGTTAATCGTGAAGATGTCGCGGTTCTTGAGGTCTATCAGGCAGCCTTTTGTGATGTTTCCTGCATCGTCTCTCGTGCCATTGATGTACATGCTGTCAGGATTTGTACCGTAATAGAGCGTCAGTTTGCGCTCGTTCATATTGGCAATGGGGAATTCCTTCGTATCTTCGGGGAAACCGCTGGACTGAATCGGTTCCAAGTCATCTTTCGTACCGTCGAGGATACTGTTATAGATGATGACTTGCTTGATAGAGTCTAATGCCACCTGGTTCTTAAATCCTTTCCATGAGGGTTCTGTGATGACACCTTGTGCATACAATGTGTCAAGATAGTTATGGATGGCTTGATTCGTCGGTGCAAATACGGTATATTTGCCACGAGCTGCTAACAGCTGATACACCGTTGAATGGGAGCGCATACTGATTTGCACGTCTTTCAGCAATTGGATATATTCGCTGTAGGTGCTGTCGTGTTCGTCGAGGTAGCTGGCAATCGTATATTCAGTGAATGTATAGCGATTGGACATATCTATATTCTCCGTGCAGCTTGTGACATAGAGCCCCGATACCATGACAACGAATGGCAGGAATATATACCTATATATTATATTATGTTTCTTCATAATGTAATACCTCCTTTCTCTTAGGCTTAATCATAGAGAGACTTATTCCAAACGGGATTCTGCTCCAGCAAGCCGTGTGCGGCCTGAATCTCCTTGTAATAAATGAGGTTGTAAAGGCCATAACGGTTCTTGAAGTGATTAATCAGAGCCCCGCGCTTGTTGCTGTCGTACTCACCGCTCATCAGCTCGTTGACCATGCACTGTACACCCCAGTTGCCGTTGGTGATGGGCTGTTCTTCCGTCCATTCCCGTGGGTCAGGTGATTGTGGTGCAGGATTGTTGCCGTAAGGGGTGTTGGAGTGACGCTCGGCAAAGCGGACAAGGTCGAACCAACGCTTACCCTCACCGATAAATTCAAGCTGGCGCTCGTTCAATACGGCGATTTCGTAGTTAAGCTTGGAATCATCCTTGCCAGGGTTTGGTGCATTGCCTAATTTGCTTACGTTCGAAGCGTCGGCAAATGCTGCGCCTTCAGTTCCTGTCACGTCCTCAATGGGCTGTGCCGTGGAGTTCGTGTTGCTCTTGTCGTTGCAATACCAGCGACGATGAATGGCATTCACATATCGCATGGCTTCAGCACCTTGGTCCAATGCCACCAGGGCTTCTGCCTTTTGGAGCATCACGTCGCTGATACGATAGATAAACCAATTGCAGTCCGATGAACTGGTGGGGAGAATCCTAAGTTCGGCACATGTGTTGCTCTCAGGCATTGAAATGCCGTATGAGCCACCGCTCCATTTGAAGCAGCAAGGGTCGGGCAGAGCCTGAGACCTGCCGACAATCTGGGTCCAGGCAGAGAACCACATGCGGCTGTCGCGTGCACGTTCCTGCGAACTGCTGTAGATGCGGCTTAGGGTTCCATCGCTGACCACAAGGTGAGTATGGTCTGAATTGCCCCAAGGTCCACCGGGATCCTGGCTACCGCCATTGAGGCTATGCTCACGGCTTTCGCTCTTGCTGAACTGTAGTTCAAAGATGCTTTCTTCGCTGTTTCCGCCGAAGATATACCTGAAGGCCAGTAGGCTGGGGGGATTGCCGTTGGCAAAGTTGTCGAACCTGTTCTTGTACAGGTAGCAATTATTAAGCCCATAGTTCGTTGTCTCGGCCATTGTGGGTTCTAAGCCCCTGCCGTTACGGTCATTCTGTGTGACCAGTGTGGAGAGGGCCAGGTCGGCATAATCAATGGCTTTCTGGTAATCGCCGGCAACCGTATGGTATTCCGTCGCAACCTTGCCCGGGATGTTGTTGATGGCCACAGTGTCTGATGTGAGGCCGCGTCCCTCGTGCAAGGCTGCACGCCACAGGTACATGTCGCTGAGCAAGGCATAAAGGGCAGGGTTTGTGATAAGTCCCTTCGTGTCCTTAAGCGACGAGAAGCGGTTACGTGCTTGTCCTTTCACGCTTTCGACATCTGCAATCAGGGAGTCAAGCACTACCAGCTGGTTGGTTGCACCGAAGTACATCACTTCCTTGTCGTTGTTAACGACTTTGGTAGAGTAGGGCACATCCTTGAATGCACGAATGAGGTAGAAGTAGTTCAAGGCACGGAGCCCGGTCATTTCGGCTTTCATCTGCAGCCATTCCGAGTTGGTGAACTGCTTGTCGCGCTCCAGAACCTCGGGGCCGTGTTGAAGCACCTTGTTACAATAGTTGATGGTGCGATAGACACCGCTCCAGTCAAAGTATGCATTTGCTGAGTCGCGTTCCATGCGGCCGTCGCGTATTTCCCGATAGAGTTCGGGTGTTCCGTCCCTGGTCTGGTCGTCTGCGTTCAGACTGTAGGAGTCGGAACGAAGGTCACCCCACATGGCCAGTTTGTTCATCGTGTTGCACATTTGCTGGTAGGCAGCATAGCGGACACCTTCCAGGTCATATTTGTCTTCCCAGAAGTTTTCTTCCACGATTTGTGATTGCGGATAGATGGTCAGCCAATCTTGGCATGAAGACATCGTCCATGCTGCAATGCCCATAAGCAGGGCTATTTTAATGGGATTCTTATGTGTTTTCATTGTCGTCAAGATTTAGAAACCAAGGTTAACACTACATGTGAATGAGCGAGCACGCGGTGTCTTGCTGTTATCCACGGCAATACCCAGGCCACCCACGCTGACTTCGGGGTCAACACCGGTGTATTTGGACAGACAGAAGACGTTGTTGATGGTAGCAGATAGATTGAGCGAGCGGACACCTATCTTCTTCAGTTTGGCAGGATCGAAGTTGTACTTCAGCTGGATATACTGGAGACGAAGGTAATCACCGTCTTCTACATTGCGGTCGGAAACAAGCGAGTTGTAGCTCTTGAAGTTGTTCACGGCTGTCAATGCGCGCGGAATCTCTGTGATGTCGCCGTTCTTACGCCAACGCCATGTCGTAGCATAGCTTTGGTTCGTAATCTCGGTCATGCTTTCGTAGTTGCTCTTGGCCAGGTTCAGTATCTGGTTACCCATGCGGAAGTTGAAGGATGCATTCAGTTCAAATCTTCCGTAGTAGAGATTGATACCGAAACCACCATAAAGCTTAGGATTGGAGCTGCCGAGATAGACGACATCGTAGCGGTCGATAGAACCGTCGTGGTTGATGTCCTCATACATGGCATCACCGCCTTGGAACTGGTAGCGGCTTCCTTCGCTGTAGCAATAGTACATGGCCAGGGGGTTACCCTTGGCATCGGTCAGCAGACGGCCTTGTGCATCGTAGGCGAGGGGGCAACTGCTGTTCTCGCCGCGTCGTGCTGCTGCAGCAGCCGTGTTGATGGCATCGGCGCGATACCACGAACCGTCGGCACGCTGGCTGTAGTGCCAACCATCACCAAATTCTCTGGCCTCGTCGGCGTTGATGGCGTTGCGATAGCCACCGTTGCCGTCGGGAACGCTTTCTGCATATCCGTATGCCTTAAAGGTCGCATTGTCATAACCATTGTGGTTGTAGTCGTAGCGATAGACGCCCTTGAACTTCAAACCATAGATAGAACCCAGTGCATTGTGGATTTGTACGCGCTTCTGGTAGGCGAAGTTTGTGGGGTTCCATGTCTCAGAGCCATTGAGGTCTTCCAGTATCAGGGGATCCATTTCCTCGACTTCATTGAAGTTCTGGGAGACGTTGCCACGAAGCTTCATGGAGAACTTGCCCACCTTTGCGAATTTCGAGGTCGAACCGTTCAACTCCCAACCCTTGTTGCGCATGGTTCCGGCGTTCGTCCAGTTGAGGCTGCCGAAACCGTTGGCACTGGGTATGCGGAGGTTGCTCATGAGAAGGTCGGTTGTCTTCTTATTGTAAATTTCAAATTCGAAGGTCAACAGGTCGTTGAGCAAACCGAGGTTGAAACCGAGGTTCCATTGCTGTGTCTTTTCCCAACGCAGCTCCGTCAGCGACAGGTTGTTGGGACGAACGATGGAGTGTCCGTTGTAGTAACCAGCCGAGCTATATTTGTTGTACTGGTTGCCTGCGGCCTGACCTGTATAACCTGTTATACCCCATGTGGGGCGGAAGGCTAACATGCTGATGATTTTACTTGTCTTCTCCATGAACTTCTCGTCGCTGATGTTCCAGCGGGCACCGAAGGAGGGGAAGGTTCCGTACTTGTGTCCGCGTCCGAAAGCCGTGCTACCGTCTGTGCGGACGCTGATGTCAGCCGAGTACTTACTCTTGTATGAATAGTGCAACTGCTCGA
>JAEEGL013350521.1_pt1 | contig 21754 bp, 17 predicted proteins | sample 9134231 | NCBI WGS metagenome assembly JAEEGL01 (sample SAMN16246548, study PRJNA631951) | gut metagenome | biome: gut microbiome; feature: rumen; material: fiber-attached | host: Bos | place: Iran: Karaj | collected 2018-10
CAACGTGCACGCCGTGCTCTACTACGAGCGGGCGCTCTTGCTCGACCCGTCGAACAGCGACGCACGTTTCAACCTGGAGTTCGTGAGAAGCAAGATGCAGTTGCCCGACGATGCCGGCGACTCGTGGTTCAGCAACTGGGTCGATCAGACGGTGAGCCGCCTGTCGAGCAACACCTGGGCCATCATTGCCATCATCACCTTCCTGTTGCTGTTGGCAGGTGTGGCTGCCTATCTGTTCCTAGACAATGTGCTGATGCGCAAAATCGGCTTTTTTGGCGGCGCCGTGATGTTGGTCGCCACCATCCTTGCCAATCTGGCGGCATTTCACGTCTATCACAAGGCGACGGGTGGCAATGGTGCCATCATTATGCCCGAGAACGTCACCCTGAGCACTGCTCCTCGCGAGCCGCGTGACAAGGAGGAAGAAGCCTTCCAGCTCCAGCAGGGCACCCGTGTTGAGATCATTGATTCCATTACCGACAAGACCCACGGCAAGTGGCTGCAAGTCTCGACCGCCGGCGGCCACAAGGCTTGGATCAATGCCCAATCGGTTGAGGTGATATAGGCTCTAGGTTTTAGGCTTTAGGTTTTAGGTTTTAGGTTATGCTTGACTACTTGAATGACATAGATACCGATGCGTTGCTGGCGGTGAATGGCCTGCACGATATGTTCCAGGATGCCCTGTGGTGGATGGTGTCCGCCAAGTGGTCGTCCCTGCTACTGGTGCTCGCGTTGGTGTGGATATTGCTGCATCAGAACCGCCGTCATGCCTTGCTCGTGCTGCTGATGCTCGTGTTGGCCTTTGTCATAGCCGACCAGGTATCGTCGGGCCTGATAAAGCATCTGGTGGAACGCCTGCGTCCCACCCATGACCCGTCGCTCGGCGATGCGGTCCACATCGTCAACGGCTACCGAGGCGGAATGTACGGCTTCGTGTCGAGCCATGCTGCCAACGCCTTTGCTGCCGCAACGCTTATCGCTCTGATTATGCGCCACCGGCTGGTGACGATCTCTCTATTGGCTTGGGCTGCGTTGCAATGCTATAGTCGTGTCTATCTGGGTGTGCATTATCCTGGCGACATCCTGGGAGGTGTTATCGTGGGTGTTCTGGCAGGCTGGCTCGTTTGGGGCCTGATGCGCTGGATTCAGCATCGCTGGCGCTTTCCTCAGGGTCACTACACCCGCACTGATGCCACGATCATCGTTTCCTCGGTCGTTGTCACCGTTGTTGGACTACTCACCGCCGCCCTCATTCAAGCGCTGTGACGTGAGAAGCGTGTCAATGCTTGGTTATTTCAGATTTTTCTCTTACCTTTGCGAAGAAAAACCAAGTAATTGACTACAAGATGAAATTGAAGCATTTATTATTATCTATTGTGGCGGTGGCGGCTGTGCTGCCTGCCGCTGCCGACGTGCATCCTCGTTACACGACGATGGTGAGTGATGCGACCACGACCTATGTCACCAAGCGCCCGCCTGCCGAGGAGCGCCTGTTCACCAGTGTCATCATCGAGAAACGTATCAAGGAGGTGCTGAAACTGATCAAGGGCAACCCGAAGTTGGCTTGGATGTTTGAGAACTGTTTCCCAAACACGCTGGACAGCACGGTGCACTACCGCCTGGATAACGATGGCGATGACGACACGTTTGTCTACACTGGCGACATCCATGCGATGTGGTTGCGTGACAGTGGCGCCCAGGTGTGGCCCTATGTCAAGTATGCCAATAAGGACGAGAAACTGCGTCACATGCTGCGTGGCGTCATCTTGCGCCAATTCAAGTGCATCATCTTGGACCCGTATGCCAACGCCTTCAATGACGGCCCGACGGGTTCGCAGTGGGAGAGTGACTACACCGACATGAAGCCCGAGCTGCACGAGCGCAAGTATGAAATCGACTCGTTGTGTTACCCCATCCGCCTGGCCTATGAGTACTGGCTGGTGACGGGCGACGACAGCATCTTCGGCGAGTTGTGGCAGCAGGCGATGCAGGCCGTGCTGCGCACCTTCAAGGAGCAGCAGCGCAAGGACGGCAATAAGGGCCCGTACAAGTTTATGCGCCGCGATATCGACGCCAAGTCGTCGCTCACGTGGTATGGCTGGGGTCCTCCCGTTAATCCTGTGGGACTGATTGTGTCGTGTTTCCGTCCCAGTGACGATGCTACGGTGATGCCCTTCCTGGTGCCCAGCAACTTCATGGCCGTGAGCTCGCTGCGCAAGGCAGCCGAAATCCTCCAAAAGGTTAACCAGGATTATCTGCTGGCTGAGCAGTGCCGTGGACTGGCCCAGGAGGTGGAAGATGCCCTGCACAAGTATGCCATCGTGGACCATCCCAAGTATGGCAAGATCTACGCCTATGAGGTGGACGGCTGGGGCGGCCGCGTACTGGCCGACGACGCCAATGTGCCTAGCTTGCTGGCGATGGGTTACCTGGGTGACATGCCCATGGATGATCCCATCTATCGTAATACGCGCCGCTTCGTCTGGAGCCAGGACAACCCTTGCTTCTTTAAGGGCAAGGCCTGTGAAGGCATCGGTGGTGCCCACACATCCTATAACCTCATTTGGCCGATGAGCCTCATCATGAAGGCCTTTACCGCCGACAACGACGAGGAAATCGCATGGTGCATGCGCAAGTTGCTCACCACCGATGCCGGCACCGGATTCATGCACGAGTCATTCAACAAGGATGACCCTGCAAACTACACCCGCGCCTGGTTTGCCTGGCAGAACACCCTGTTCGGCGAACTGGTCATCGACCTCGTGAACAGGGGCAAGACCGACCTGCTTGTCCATTGCTTGGATTAGGTTTTAGGCTTTAGGTTTTAGAGGCATCCGCACTCGTTTTGTCCCACGCTAAGGCGCTAAGAGGCAAAGTAAAAGGTAATAGAGAAGCATGCGCATTCCATCTATTGGAGTGCGCATGCCTTGTATTTATTGTTTTCTTATTAATTATTAGCGCTTTAGCTCAAGGTGAACGAGTGCAGATTCCTTCATTGAACTGTATCCATTATCCAGCGAGCAACGTGAGAATTAGTTAGAAACTAGAAACTAAAAACTAAAAAAGCATTTACAATCCCTATCAAATATTAAAATGGTGGGGATTGTCGCTTTTTCCCTGCCATTTTTTCTACCTTTGCGCCCATCATTTATCAAGACTATCTAAAAACATGAAAGAATACCTCCATTTGACCGAACAACAAATCGAGTCCTTGAAGAAAAAAGATTGTTGGGCACAAGACTGGAACGATATCATGGTGACTGCTGACTTTGACGCCAGCCGTTGCCACCGTGTGCAGTTCTACGGCTGGGCGCGCCTGGGAAACGGCTGCGGCACCGTGGAAATTACCGACGGCTTTGTGAAGAATTGCGGTATCTATAACGCTACATTGCGCAATGTGACTATCGGCGACAACTGCCTGATCGAGAATATCGGTAATTACCTGAATAACGTGACCATCGGTGACGGGTGCTACATCTCCAATGTGAGCACCATCGACACCCAGGGCCAGCCCAACTATGGCCAGGGACACACCATCGCTGTGCTCAACGAGGTGGGCGACGGCAACCTGCTGCTGCTCAGTGAGCTCAATAGCCAATTGGCGGCCCTCATGGTCAAGCATGGTGACAATAAACCCATGATGAGCGCCATCAAGCGCATGGTCGCCAAGGCCGTAGCCGATTCCCGCCCGGAATGCAGCACCATCGGCAACCATGTGAAGATTGTCAACACTGGCGTTGTCATCAATACCATCATCGATGACGGATGCCAGCTGTGTGGCGTTTCTCGACTGAGCAACTGCACCATCAGCAGCACGATAGAAAATCCCATCATCATCCGCACCGGTGTGATTTGCGAGAATACTATCATCAGCGGAGGCTCACGCATCAACGGCAGCGTCAAGTTGTGTGACTGCTTCGTGGGTGAGTCGTGTCAGTTGGAAAACGGATTTACGGCAGCCAGCAGTGTCTTCTTTGCCAACAGTTATATGTCCAATGGCGAGGCGTGTGCCGCCTTCTGCGGTCCCTTCACGGTGAGTCACCACAAGAGTTCGCTGCTCATCGGCGCGATGTTCTCGTTCTACAATGCGGGTTCGGCGACCAACTTCAGCAACCATGCCTACAAGATGGGTCCCATGCACTATGGAGCGCTGGAGCGCGGCTGCAAGACCGCGAGCGGTGCCTACCTGTTGCTGCCTGCCAACATCGGCTCGTTCAGTGTCCTGTTCGGTAAACTGATGTATCACCCCGACACGAGTGACCTGCCCTTCTCCTACCTGATCGCCTATGGCGACACGATGTATCTGAAGCCCGGCCGCAACTTTGCCACCGTCGGCCTGTACCGCGACATCCGCAAGTGGCCCAAGCGCGACAAGCGCGCACAGGGCGTCCGCAAGAGCGTCGTCAATTTCGACTGGCTCAGCCCGTTTACCATCAGCGAAGTGCTGCGTGGCAAGAAGATTCTGGAGAACCTGCGAGCCGCCAGCGGTGACAAGGTGAGCACCTATAATTACCACGATTATGTCATCAAGGCTCCTTTCCTGCACAAGGGTATCAAGTTCTATGACATGGCACTGCGCATCTATATGGGTGCCGTGCTCAAGCGCCACAAACCGCTGCCTCCTGTAACTACCGATGGAGAAGGCAACTGGATCGACTTGGCTGGACTGCTCATGCCGCAGCGTGCCGAGGAGCAGATTATCGCCGACATCATCGACGGACGCCTTGACACCATCGAGGCGGTGAACGCCCGATTCAAGGAACTCGACGCCAACTACAATGAACTGCGCTGGTCGTGGAGTTACCGCATCATTCTGGACTATTATGGCATTGATACCCTCACCGAAGAGGACGTAGAACGCATCCACCAGGACTACGTGACAGCACGCCGCGAGTGGATCGCCCTCATCCGCGAGGACGCCGAGAACGAATATACCCTGGGCGACGTGGACCGCGATGTCCTCGACGACTTCGTCAACCTCCTTGACCGCGAAGTAGACTTCGAGAACCAAAAACTTTATATGTAAAATGTGCTATTGCACATTTTACATAGGTTAAGGGTTTGTTGCAAAGAGGTATGTGCAAGGCTCTTTTAGACTGACGGACTGGTCGGAGACCAGTATAAGGCCGTTGGCCTTGACTTGAGTTAACCCCACGCTACACAGGCCGAAGGTCTGTGCAGCGTGGGGTTCTGAAATATCGGACGGATGGGCCTCGAAGAGGGCCACTCACGTCAGGCGATAGTCATTCCATTCAATTCCTGCGTTCTGCAAGTGTTTGCGGTATTCGTCTTCAAATGTCTCCCGCTGATGATGAATGCGCTGGTTCTTGATGTAGTTGCTGACCATATCCTTGTCACGTAGTGCGTAGGTGAAAGCTCCATACTCTTTCCCCCAACCTGCGAATTGCGGAAAAAGGTCCCGATTCTGTTTGATCCACTGGCTTGTTGATAGCTTAATGTCACGTACAAGATCAGACAAACGCACTGATGGATGAAGATTGATTAACAGATGGATATGATTCTCAATGCCATTGATGGCAAATAGAGTAGATTGGGAATTCTGCACGACGCGAGCGATGTATCGGTACAACTGTTCGCACGATGAAAGAGGCAAGGTCATCTCACGCCTGTAGGTGTTGATGACGATGTGATAGATAGCAGTTACGGCACTCATGATATATCAGTTTTTGCGCTAGCAAAGTTACATCAAAACGGGGAATGTGCCAAAAGATGCATTGCCTGATGTGAGTGGCCCCCTTCGGGGCCCGGTCTTCTCTGCGTCAGCATCCCCATGCCACGCGGGTCTACGACCCACGCGCCATGGGGTTACCGCAAGTCAAGGCCGCTGGCCTTGTGCAGGCCGAAGGCCTGCTTCAGCCTTTGCTTTTTCCCTTTGCTTCATGCTTCTGCTTCTTGTCTGTGTCTCTGCTTTTGGCCTCTTGCTTATGGCTGCGACTCTAAACATCAAGGGGCCGCGCCATGGTTGGTGCGACCCCTTGAATGTAGCGGGACTGAGAATTGAACTCAGGACCTCCGGGTTATGAATCCGACGCTCTAACCGACTGAGCTATCCCGCCATCATTTGCAAAAGCGACTGCAAAGGTACAACCATTTCCTTAACTGACCAAATTTTTTCCCGAAAAAGTTTTTCTTTCATCAATTATTTTTCCAAAAAGCGGGTGTGAAAATCACCAGTACCGTAAAAATCTCGAGTCGTCCCATGAGCATGAGCATGGAGAGGATCCACTTGACTCCCATGGGCAAAATGCTCCATGACATAGTGGGTCCGATTTCCAGTCCCAGCGTCGGTCCCACATTGCTCGCACAACTCAAGGCGATGGTGAATGAGTTGGTGCTGTCGACGCCCACAAGGATCATGATGAAGAAGGCGGTGAAACAGAGCATGAAATAGACCATCAGGAAGGCCAGCAGCGTGATTTGCCCTGAGGAATGCACTGTCGAGCCGTTGACTTTGACGGGCAAGATGGCTTTGGGATGCAGGCGGTGAAGGATCTCGTTGCGCAGGATCTTCAGTGCAATCACAGCTCGGGCACACTTGAAACCGCTGGCTGTGCTGCCGGCGCAACCGCCGAAGAACATACACAGGCTCAATATCACCCAAGTGATGTGGTGCCACTGGGCTGCATCCTCGTTGAACATACCGGTCGTGGTAACAAACGACACGACCTGGAACAGCGACACCCTAATGCCGTCGGCAATGGTGTAATCGTTGAAACGTAGCAAGAATGCCAGGATGATGGTTGTCGCTACCAGCGTGAGTGCCGAATAGAAGCGGAACTCGGCGTTCTTGAACAGACTGACGAATTTCCCCTTGAAAATGGCAGCATAAAGCATGGTAAAACTCACGCCCGACAAGAACATGAAGATGATGGCTGTGTAGTCGATGGCGGCACTGTTGAAGTGTTCGGTGCTGGCGTTATGGGTGGCAAATCCTCCTGTTGCAGTAATTGTCATGGCATAATTGACTGCATCGAAAAACCCCATGCCGAAGGCAAAGAAACACAGCGCACAACCGACAGTCAGCACCAGATAAACACCCCACAATGCCTTGGCACTGGTGCTGAGGCGAGGCTGCAACTTGGACTGGACGGGGCCTGTGGCTTCGGCGGCAAAGATTTTGACCGAACCACCGACAAACGACGGCAAAATGGCTATCGTGAAAAAGACGATTCCCAAGCCGCCGATCCATTGCGTCAGTGAGCGCCACAGCAATACCCCGTGGGGCATCCCTTCCACATTGTCGATGGTGGTCGCTCCTGTTGTCGTCAAGCCTGACATGGTCTCGAAGAAGGCGTCAGCGACGTTGTTGAGATATCCGCCCAACAGGAATGGCAAGGAGCCAAAAGCGGCAAAGGCAATCCAGACGATGCTCACTAGCAGATAGGCGTCACGTCGGCTCAATGTGTTGGTTGCTTTGCGCCCCAGTAGCCTGAACAGTACAGCCGCTGCCACGGTGACGCCGACGGTGATGCCCAGCGGCAACATGTCCTCCTCTTGACAACAAAGCGACACAACCAGGCATAGCGTCATGAAGGCCGCCTCAATGTTCAGTAGGGATCCCAAAATCTTGAATATGAGTTTGGTGTTGATCATGTCTCAATTGAAGTATTTCTCGATCTGGCTGATGTTGGTGTCCTGACAGAAGACCACAACATTATCGCCAGGTTGTATCTGAGTGTTACCGTTGACCAGCATTCCCACGCCGTCACGCACTAGACCGCCCAGTTCAATCTGCTTGGACAGGTTGAGTTCACGCACACACTTGGACGTAATGCGTGAGCCTTCATGAGCCTTGAACTCGGCGACATCGGCATTGACCATGAGCAGATTGCGTATGTTGCGGACATCACCCTTGAGCAGCAGTTGATAGATATAGCTGGCCGTCAGTGCCTGCTTGTTGATGATGGTACCGATGTCGGCATTACCGGCAATGCCCATGTAGTCCATGTTCTCGATCATGGCGACCCTCTTGAGAACCCCCAACTCGCGGGCATTCATGCAGGTCAGGATGTTGGCCTCGGCATTGCCTGTCAGGGCGATCAGCGCCTGGGCGCGGGTCACGTTTTCCTCTAACAGATTGGCAACCGAGCGTCCGTCGGCATTAATGACCATGACGTGGTCCCTGTCAATAAGCTCGTTGAGCTCCTCGCAGCGAGCGGCGTTGGCCTCAAAGATTTTGACGTTCATCCCACTCGGCAGGCGATTGACCAGGCGCACTGCCGTCTTTCCGCCTCCCACGATGATGACATTCTTGACGTCAGGATAATCTTCCTTGCCGACGACTTTCTTCATTTCGGGGACAAACTCCTTGGTCGTCATGAAGTAGACATAGTCGTTGGGGAGAAGCATGTCATTGCCAGTTGGGATGATGGTCTCGGTGCCACGCTTGATGGCAAGGACGTGATAGGGCGTCTGGGAGTTGCAGACCTCCTTGAGCGGCCGGTCAGTTACCTCGCAGCGCTCTTTCATTTTGATGCCGAGCATCGTGAGCGCCCCGTCATAGACATCCCATCGCTGGTTGACCCACGACAACTGCAGGCACGAGGTGATATCCTGGGCAGCGAGGTCGTCGGGATAAATGATCGATGAGATACCGGCACGCTGGAATGCGTCGATGATTGAGGCGTCGGTGAGTTCGGGATTCTCGACACGAGCGACGGTCTGTTTGGCCCCCATGGACTTGGCGAGAACACACAGACTCAGATTCAGATTCTCGTCTCGTTTTACCGAAATAAAAAGGTCGGCACTCTTCACTCCAGCATCCCTGAAAGACTTGATAGGCGTGCTTGCCGAGGACTTGATGGTCATCAGATCACAGAAAGACGAAATCCGTTCCAGTTTTGCCTCGTCCTCATCGATGAGGACGATACTCTGTTTGATTTTGGAAAACAGTTCCGCAAGATGAGCACCAATCGCATCGGCGCCTACAATGACAACTTTCATAGGTTAACATGTTTTTGTTTGGGCGCAAATATACGGGGATATTTTCGTTGTATGCAAATATTTGAATGGATTTTTGTTAATTCCGTAATTTTTTTTCGTTTCCTCTTTTTTGAGCTGCATTGCCCTATATCTCGCAAAAAAAGACTACCTTTGTGGACATTCATTTCCACATGATACCAACCGGCCTAAACCGAAAAGACCTGAACAAATGAAGAAGTTTTTACAATCCAATGCATTACTGCTGGCGGCACTGTTGCCGCTGATAACTGGTGCCCAGGGCCTCTATGGTGACGTGAACAGCGACGGCGAGGTGACTGTTGCCGATGTCAATGAGGTCATCGACGTGATCCTGAATGGTTCCCCAACATCGCCACCTGATGATTCTGAAAGCGACACGATACCTCCTGTGACGGTGTTTGACACCAATGTCCCACACCGTCACTACTACCGCATTCCCGCTATCGTGCAACTGCAGGACGGCAGGCTGCTCGCTATCGGTGACGACAGGCATACTAGCGACATCGACATCGGCGGTAATTTTGGCATTGATATTGTCGGCAAGTTCAGCGATGATGGCGGCATGACTTGGGGCGAGACGATCATGATTGCTGATGGTGTCAAGTCAATTGATGGTTTCGGCAACAGCCACGGTGATGCGGCTGCAGTAGCCGACCGTGAGACGGGAAAATTGCTCATCATGTGTGCCTCGGGCAAACAGGGTTTCCTTTCCTCTACACTGGATAATCCCCTGCGCGTGGGGCGCTACACGAGTGATGACGGCGGGCTCACTTGGGAAGAGAGCGAGGTGACCAACGATATCTATGGCATCTTTGCCGACTGCCCTGAGGTGAATGCCCTCTTTTTCTCCAGTGGCAGGATCTGTCAGAGCCGCCTGATCAAGCGGGGCGAGTATTACCGCATCTATTCGGCTATCGATGGCCCGATGGGCGTGGGCTGTCTCGTGCTCTACAGCGATGACTTCGGACAGACGTGGCAGGCCCTCGGCGGGCCGATGGCAAGACCGACAGTCGCCCCATTTGGCGACGAGGCCAAAATCGAGGAATTGCCCGACGGCAGAGTGCTGCTGAGTTGCCGCTCCAAGCAGACTGCCACCAGCGGCAGGCTCTTCAATATCTATGACTACGTCACGGGCACGTGGGGCGAGATGGCGGTGAGCAATGACCCCGAACTGGGTACCTATAGTGAGGACTGCTCCTGCAACGGTGAAGTGTTGATCGTGCCGGTTATCCGCACCAGTGACCAACGCCAGATGCACTTGGTGCTGCAGTCGGTGCCGCGCGGCAAGGGACGCCAGCGGGTGAGCATCTACTACAAGCCGTTGCTTGGTCCCGAGGATTATGACGATCCGTCAGATTTCTCGTGGGGTTGGAAATGCTATCAGGTGACAGATGAGTATTCGGCTTACTCCACAATGATCGCTACCCAGGAGGGTAACATCGCCTTTTTCCACGAGGACTGCAATGACAATAAGAGCACCTCGGCCTATGATCTGCTGTTCCAGCGACTGTCCATCAAGACCATCACCGATGGGCGATACAGGAGGAATTAGAAGTTAGAAGTTAGGAGTTAGAAGTTAGGAGTTAGGAATTCCATTCTAGACCATCTGGATTATCTAGAAAAAAACAGACAACTGATAATTGACAACTGAAAAATGAATGACAATATCAAGATACCAGTGCTTGCAGCGCCGCTGCAAGGTGTGACCGATAACGTGTGGCGCATGGCGCAGCACGAAGTGTTTGGTGGTGTGGATGCCTATTATGCCCCGTTCATGCGCGTGGAACATGGCCAAATCAGGCGTAAGGACCTGCGTGATGTGGAGCCCGAACGCAACGAGGGCACTGTGCTTATTCCCCAGATTCTCGCCTGCCAGCCTGACCATGCCCTCATGATGGTGCAGGCCCTGCAAGGGATGGGCTACAGTCGCATTGACATCAACCTGGGCTGCCCATTCCCGCCTATCGCCCTGCATCGCAAGGGCTCGGGTATGCTGGCTTATCCCGACCTTGTTGAAGCCCTTTTTAAGGCTCTTGCCGCAGTGAGTGGGGTAGAGTACTCGGTGAAGATGCGTTTGGGCTGGGACCGCAATGACCAGTGGCGTGATATCCTGCCCATGATGGACATCTTGAAACCAGTGAACATTGCCGTGCATCCCCGCATCGGCAAGCAGCAGTATAAGGGTGAGTTGGATATTGAGCAGTTTGAGGCGTTGCTTGGCGCTTCATCGTGGCCTGTGGTGTATAACGGCAGTTTGCGCACTGTCGAGGATATCGAGGATGTCGTGGGACGCTATCCCTGCATTGCAGCCGTGATGGTGGGCAGCGGGCTTGCTGCCAACCCCGGTATGCTGGCGCTAGATGCCACGCCTGGTGACTATCGTCGTTTCCATGACATGCTGGTAGAAGGTTACACCGACCAGCTCAACGGCGGCGAGGCGCAGTTGGTGCGTCATCTGCAGGATATTTGGCAGGCGTTCCTGCCAGGGACAGGACACAAGCTGTTCAAGGCCATCCGCAAGTCCCGCACCATCGAGCAATATCAAGATGCTGCCGCAGCCGCTCTCGCCGATGTGGAGAATGCCTTGGCTGCCAAACCCGATGAGGAGGTTCAAGATCCCATCTAGTGACGGTCATCCATTCAGGAGACACTAAAAGCAGAGTTATCGCCAAATCCTAGATTGGCGATAACTCTGCTTTTAGTAGTGATGGTTAGTAAATTGGGCTATGTGGTGCCCGCATTACTTGTTGCCGATGAGCATATACTCATAGGGCTTCACGTTGATGTGGCTTCCCAGTTGAATTTCATCCCCTGTCAACAGGTTAATGACGGGACGGTTAACCCACATGCTGGGCACCTCGATGTTGTGAGGAGCATTGCGCACGTTGACAATGACCAGCACGTTGTCGTTGTTGAGCACGCGGTCCACGATGAGCACGTTGTTCTCGTCGTCATCATAGGGCCTCAACTTGCCGCTGGACCTCAATGCCGGATGCTCGTTATAGATGGCGATGAGTTTCTTGTATTCCTCACGCAGCTGGGGATTGGCATTCCAGTTGACGGGCACATAGTGGAAGAAGTTGATGGGCTCGGGATAACCCACTTCTTGGGAGCCGTAAATCATCATGCCGCCGTGGAGCATCGTTGTAGCCACAAAGGCTGCCATCGATGCCCTGACGCCACCATATTGCTTGACGGGAGTCGCCTTGGTGGATTCGTCGTGGTTGGTCGTGAAGCGCATTTTGTACTTGCCATTTTCCAGATCTTTATACTCGTTCTGGTCCACGCTGATGAGCAAGCCCACCTTGGCATCGTCGGTCATCACCTTGTCGATGGCACCCATGAATTCCCAAGCGTAGTTCAGGTCAAAGCCTGCCGTGAAATTCTCGGGCCTGGAACCCTCGGCAAGCATGATGAGGTTGCGAGGCTTAGCGGATTGGCGCAGCGTGGAGATGCATTCTTTCCAGAAGTCGGCAGGTACCTGATCGGCCACGTCGCAACGGAAACCATCCACCCCGACACTGTCTACCCAGAAGCGCATGGCATCGATCATCGCTGCACGCATTTCCTTGTTGTCATAGTTTAGGTCAGCGACATCAGTCCAGTCGGTGCCAGGAGGGAAGATGATGTTGCCGGTGGAGTCGTGGGTGTACCAGTCGGGATGCTGTTCGAGCCACACGTTGTCCCACGCGGTGTGGTTGGCCACCCAGTCGAGGATGACACTGATGCCGCGTTCATGACAGGACTGGACGAGCATCGTCAGGTCATCGACCGTACCATACTCGGGCGCAACAGCCTTGTAATTCTTGACAGAATAGGGCGAGTTCTTGCTCTTCACCTCACCGATGGGATAGATGGGCATAATCCAGAGCGTGTTCACCCCCAGGTCCTCGATGGAATCAAGGCGCGAAATGACGGCTTGTAACGAGTTGGATGGAGCAAACACACGGGGATTCACTTGGTAAAGCACTACATCGGCAACCTCGGGCACATTGAAGTTGTCGGTGACAGGTTGTGCATGATGGTCCTTAGGCTTGCAGGCCAGTGCCAGAACCATCAGGGTCAGCAGTAAAGTAAAAACAATCTTTTTCATTATTCAGAGTTTTAAGTCATTAGTTCTCAATTTTTGGTTAGCGTCGGTGCATTGATAGGCCAGACCAGCCATCAGGGCTGGTGCGTCTGCTTGAATAGCTCAAACTGGTCGTTGCTCACCTCGGTGACGGTGAGGGTAATGCGCTCTTCTTCATCCTTGCCGATAGTAACCACCAGCACATGGTCATCGACGGTATAGCCTGTCTCGATGGCCTGGGTGTCGCTATTGACACGCCAGGGTACTGCCATGCGTGCATTGCTACCCTTGAGGGCGTTCTTGATGGCAAGCTTGGCCATCTCGACATCCTTGACGGCAGTAGAGTACATCGTGCAGCTGCCCTCGGCAGCGGCAGTCTGTGTGAAATCATATTTCTCGCTTAGCCACAATGCCACGTCGGTATAGTGGTATTTGCTCTCGGCGTGTTTGGGTGCTGCTGCTCGTTTGCGCTCGGCAGCTTTCTCCTGGGCGGCCTTCTCGCGTTCTTGCTTGGCTTTTTCTCGTTGGCGTTTCTCTTCCTCTTTCTTGAGGCGTTTTTCTTCCTCTTTCTTCTGTTTCTCCTCGGCCTTTTTTATCTTCTCGGCCTCTTTCTGTTTCTTGGCCTCGGCCCGTTGCTGCTCTTCGGCTTTACGCTTGGCGAGACGCTGCTCTTGCCTCGTTGCTTCTTCTTGTTTGCGGGCAGCCATGCGTCGTTCCTTATCGCTCACCACAGGAGCAATGATGTCGAACTCCTCGTCAACATCGGCTTCGGGGTTATCCTTTGCGACCTGTTCGACGTCCTGCTGGGTGATGGCTCGGCGCGTGCGGGCCCGGCGTGTTGAAGATTTTTCCTTGCTGGGTTTCTCTTCGGTGGCGCTGCTGGCTTCGCTTTTCTTGTTCTTGCCCAGCGACTTGTAGAATGAGGCCGTCTCGGTCGCGCTGACGTAGTAGGTGCCGTCATCAAGTGCTTTGCGCTTGACCGAGAAGCGGAACTTGTTATTCTCGAAGCGGAATTCTTTCCAGTAGGTGGTATTGGTCATCTGCCAGTTGTTGGCGGCCTTGATGTCGTCATAGCTTGACATGAGGCGGTCGATCATATCGCACACCTTCTTGGCGTTGAGGCCGTCTGGGCTGTTGAGGAAGTAGGTCACCTCGCCCTTGCTGCGCTGTTGCTCCATGTCGGCAGCACTGGGGGTATAGTAGTATTCAAAGTAGTTGCGTCCGACAAAAACGTCATTGATTACCTCATTGAGGTACCATTCCCATTCTTCCTGATGTTGAACAGGCTGTGAAAAGGCTACCAACGACAGTGTCGCTAGTAGGCTCAATATGATGCACTTCAATTTCATAGGCCCAAATTCAATTTGGTTGCAGGTCACAAATTTACACAATAAATCGGAATATCCTACAAAATTGTGCCTAAAATGTCAAAAAACCATTGAGAGTTGAGGGAAAAAGGGCTAAATATGGAACAATTATTTTGTGGATTGGGTAAAAAGATGTATCTTTGGGGAAAATTAGTGAATACATCAGAAACAATCAAGATACAACTATATGTCGAGGACCATCACATTCAACGAACTGAGGCGTATCAAGAATAGCCTGCCTGAAGGATCCATCCACACGATCGCCGACAAACTCAACCTGCCGGTTCAGTCGGTGAGAAACTACTTTGGCGGGTCAAATTATGATTTGGGGACCAACATGGGGTTCCATCTGGAACCTGGTCCCGATGGCGGTCTGGTCGTTCTTGACGACCCCCAGATTCTTGACATGGCGCTTGAAATCATCGAGGCCGCTGGCCGAGAATAGTTGGCAACTGCCGGTACAACCTCATATCTCATTTCCTAACACCTGATTCCAAATGGACTCCAATAAGAACAACAACGACCCTAACCGACTGATCACTGTTGCTATCCACACGTTTGACCGTGCGGTAGAGCTCAAGAACACCCTTGAGGAAGAAGGCATCGAGGTGAAGCTGCACAACGTCAACCTTGACGAGAAGGTGCTTGGCTCTGGCGTGAGGGTGAGGATTCGCGAGCGTGACCTGCCTCAGGCCCTGCAGATTATCGAGTCGCCCGAGACGATGACGAGCGACAAGCGCTGTGTGTTGCTGCCGGTAGACTTCGGCAAATATTCGCTCAAGTCAGTGAAGCTGGGAATGGAATATGCCCGTCGCAGTCGTGGCAAGGTACTGTTGCTACACAGCTACATCAATGAGCGCCACACGATGTCTCTGCCCTTCGGCAGCGATCGCTATGAGACCCCCGAGGATGAATTCAAGAGCATCAAGAAGAATGCACGTCAGCAGATGGACGAGTTCGAGAAGATGCTCAAGGACAAGATAGCGGCAGGCGAGCTGCCCAAGGTGACTATTGAGACCAAGGTGGCCGAAGGCATCCCCGAGGAGCAGATTTTGCACTATGCCCAGAAGTATGACGTATCGCTCATCGTGATGGGCACCAGTGGCACGAACCGCCGTCGTCAGAACCTGATCGGCAGCGTGGCTGGTGAGGTGATGGATGCCTGCAAGTTTCCCATCTTTACGGTGCCCATCGGCATGCCCGATATTGGGCTGACCGACATCACTCATGTGGCGTTTTTCTCCAACTTGATCCAGCAGGACTTGCTCTCGTTTGACCGCTTTGCTCGTCTGTTCAACATGCGTGGCGTGGAAGTGACGATTATTCCTGTGGTTGATAAGAAAGACCGCCATCTGGTGGACCAGTCGCTGCAGCAGTTGGTGCATTACTGCCGCGAGCATTACCCCGAGTGCACCTTCAAGACCAAGCGCATTGCTGCCAAGACCTTTATGGAGAGCTTTGCCCAATATGCCAAGGACGAGAACATCCAGCTGATTGCTGTACCCAACAAGAAGTTGAGCATCTTCTCGCGCCTGTTCAACCCGAGCATAGCCCATCGCGTGCTGTTCCAGACCGATACGCCCATGCTCGTTGTCCCCGTATAACCCTCTCATGAGACAATTCCAGACCAAGCAGCATTATGCGATCCTTGACGGATTGCGTGGTGTCGCGGCATTGCTGGTGATTGTATATCATGTGTTTGAATGCTTTGACTGGACACCTGTTCCTCACGGCTACCTTGCGGTGGATTTCTTCTTCGTCCTGTCGGGATTTGTCATCGGCTATGCCTATGACAGCCGCTGGAACGAGGGGCTCACGGTAGGGAATTTCTTCAAGCGTCGCCTCATCCGTCTGCACCCGATGGTCATCATCGGAGCCCTCATCGGCGCGGTGTGCTTCCTCTTGCAGGGTAGTGTGCGGTGGGACGGCACCCCCGTCTCGATAGGGTGGGTGATGATCGCCATGTTGCTGGGCATGTTCATGCTGCCGCTCTATCCTGGCGCGGCGGCCGATGTGCGCGGCAACGGAGAACTCTTTCCGTTGAACGGGCCCTCGTGGTCGTTATTCTTTGAGTACATCGGCAACATCCTCTATGCGCTGTTGCTGCGTCGTCTGTCCACCCGGTGGCTGGCAGGCGTGGCAGTGGTGTCGGGCAGCCTCTTGACCTATATCGCTGTGAGTGACGGCTATCTGGGTGTGGGCTGGTCGATGGTTGACGGCGGCTTGTGGACAGGATTGATACGTATGCTGTTCCCCTACACGGTGGGCATGTTGATGGCACGCTGTTTCCGCCCGGTGAAAGGGGCGAAGGGAGTCTTCTGGTTGTGTGGCATCATCATCTTTCTGGTGGGCTGCGTGCCCCTGGCGTTCGGTGACTTGTTGCCGTGGCAGAACGGTCTGTATGATGCCCTGTGTGTGATTATTGTCTACCCGTGCCTGGTGTGGCTGGGGGCGTCACAGCTGTCGGTCGGTGCCGTTACACATCGCGTGAGCAACTTCCTGGGCGAGTTGAGTTACCCGCTCTATGCCGTCCATTATCCGTTGATGTATCTCTTCTATGCCCACATCGGCTTTACGGGCGACCTCGTGCCCATCAGCAAGCTGAATGATGTGTGGCCCGTCGCGTTGATGCTGCCGGTGGCCTGCATTCTGCTGGCCTGGCTGTGTTGGCGATTCTATGACCGCCCCGTGAGGCGTTACTTCATGAAGGCCAACAAGATGACCCAGCAGAGTGCGAGCAAGGCGAACAGCGACGACAGCATGTAGCACTGGCGGCGGATGTAACGTCGTTCGGGGCGCATGAAGCTGCCACGGGTGAACATATAGGCAGCCATGAAGATGAAGCAGTCGTCCACATAGGTCACGAGCTTCTTGCTGTCAAAATCGCCGTGCCAGATGAAGTAACCGATCGCCGCCATCAGCAGCACGACACCAATCACGCGGCACACCTTCATGCCCGTGCTCACCGGCATCCTCTCTTGTTTCTCTCTCTTCTCCATATTGTTGTTATATCGTATGATTTATTCTAATAGCCAATCCAATGCGGAGTAGATATTGATTCTCTTACCATTAATATCCACATCCCTTGTTTCGGCGAAGGAAATCAATGTGAGTTTATTGCACTTTAACTCGTCTGATGCTTTGATCAGTGATGAGGTTTCCCGTTGATAGGCTCTAGCACTGCTAATGTCATAGGCGACTTGAATCAATTCAATGGCCTTATCTTGGTTGCAGACAACAAAATCCACTTCTTTGGCTCTCGATGATGGCTTATAATAATAAATGTCCAAAAACTGAGGTGCACAACGTCGCATTAACTCAATGAACACAATGTTTTCAAGACGCCATCCAAGGTTTTCGCCTGCCATTGAATTATCTCGATGGTTCTGAAGACCGACATCAATGCAATAGGCTTTCTCATTATGAATCCGCTGTTTGCTTTTGAATGAGTGTCTCGTCAACAATTGCATTAAGAACGCTTGTTGTAAGTATTCCACATATTTTTTTACTGTTTTATCTGAAACTCCCAGCACTGTTGCAAGTTCTCCATAATTGATGACCTGACAAGAATTTGAAATCAGATGATGAGCAGTCTTGCGTAGCGCATCGGTATTGCGTACCTGATAGCGGTATTGGATATCTTTTATCAGGATAGCCTCTATCAGGCTTTGTACATATCCCCGCTTGTTGTTTAATATTTGGATTTCAGGAAAACCACCATTGTTGATGTAATCCAAGAAAGTTTGTTTAAGGTCGGCCAAAGCCTTAGTAGTAATGCTTTTGGTGTTAAGATGGAGGAAACTGCAGTATTCCGAGAATGAGAACGGGAACAGTCTAATTTCATTATAACGTCCTGTTAGATGAGTAGCGAGTTCGCCACTTAGCAGTTTTGCGTTGCTACCGGTAACAATTATTTTCATTTTGTTTCTCAACAAGCGGTTAACAAACAAGTGCCATCCATCCACATTTTGAATCTCATCAAGGAACAGATACTTGATATCGGTACCATAGATTTGATAGATACATGACAGTAAGGTGTTCAGATCTTCTGTTTTCATGCCTGCCAACCTGTCATCGTCAAGATTGGCATAAGCGTAATGAATCCTGTTTTTAATTAGCACCTTGTGGCATAGAGTTGATTTGCCACTACGCCTAACACCTATTACAATCTGAGCAAGGGGGCTGTCTAATTCCACGAGGGATTCTTCCCTTCGATCAACCCATGATGACGTGTCGAAAGAATCTTTCTCATCCCTCTGCTCGGTCAAGACTTGGAGTATGTTTTTTTCTTCAATCATGATAAAAACAGTTGCAATTCCTGCGCAAAGGTAATTAAATTATCTAGAAAAGCAAGCGGGTTCTTGTATTTTCCGGATTATAGTCCGATAAAATGTCATATTTTCGGAATGTACTCCGAGAATTTTACGTTTTTCCCGTCATTTGAACGTGCGTGCCACCCCGTCTGTAGTTTATCTAAAAACTTTTAAAGTCAAGAGTATAACTCTGCATTTTCAATGTAAAGTTAGAAACAGATTCTCAAATTTCTAAAAGAAAAGATTGTCGTTGTGTAAGTTATGGACTGCTTATGTCAAAAATGGCAACCAACGGATAATGTGGCAAAGATTAAATTGTAGTCTGACTTATGGAGTTTATCTAACCAGGTTTCAGTAAATCTTGCAAACTGATAACTTGCTCCAACACCTACTACCCATTTTTGGTAAATGATAATTCCTCCACCAATATGAGCATACATTCCCTTTTTTGAAATGGGACTATATCCTATGCGAACATTGCCAAAACCTCGAACACCTGCATCACTGATAGGCTGATATTTGTATTCACCATATATGGGCATGAAAAATCCATCATAATCACCATCAGAAAAAATGTAGTTTGGTTTTATGCCGATTCCAATATATGATGAATTGTTTATCATCTTCCCATAACTAGTGGCTATTCCGATTGATTTATATTTGAAATCGCTCGCATATCCTGTTAACCCAACTGAAAACTCAGCATTGATTGAGCCTTGATAATCGTTGGTGTTTTGGCCATCTGCTTTTAGGTATCCAATAAGAAGCAAGGCAAACATGAAAAATTTAAACGAGATCTTCATATTCATATCTTTCTGGTTTAAAGTTAGACATTTTAGTCATTATTTGACATGTACAAAGGCGGTTGAAGGTTGAACTGGCAAGTTCCACACCCTCGCTTATGTCCTTTCCAGCCACATCTCGTTGATCTCGGCAAACGCGATTCCATCTTCACCAGCCTTTCGAATGGTGTTCACAAGCCATATATACTCCTTAAATAATGCTGGTACCCTCATGCTTTTATACTTTATTTTGTTTTAGGAGCCGGTGCGGTCGGCGCGGCCGTCGATGAAGCCTTCGTCGTAGCCTCGTTCGTAGCCGTCGAGGTATTGTTGGCGGGCCTTGCCGCGGAGTTTGGTCTGCGGGTCGTAGCTGTCCTCGTAGGCACCGTAGTCGGCGCCGTCGTTGAAACCGTCCTCGTAGCCGTCTTCGTAGCCCATTTCCCAGTATTTGTTGACTTGGTACGATTTCTTCTTCTTGGCGGTCTTCTTAGGCGTGGATTTCTTCTTGCTTTTGCGCTTCTTGTTTTTTGCCTTTGTTTTTGTGACCTTGGCGACGGCGAAAGGAGCCTCAAACGGTTGGGGCTCGGGACTCATCGCTACTGCGGTCAGGGCGATGATAAGGTTGATGATCGTGGCAAAGAGGAACGATCTCATGACTTGTGTTACTGCTTGGGTTGGTCGATGCCGCGCATCGAGAGGGCGATGCGGCCGCGGTCGTGGTCGATGCCAGTGACGCGGACGCGCACGTGCTGGTTGACGTGGACTTGGCGGGCGGCGGGGAGGCCCTTCTGGGGCATCTGGGAGACGTGGACAAGGCCGTCCTTGTGGATGCCCAGGTCGACGAAGGCGCCGAACTGGGTAACGTTGGTGACGATGCCGTTGAGCTCCATGCCCTCGCGCAGGTCCTTGATGTCGTTGACGCTGTCGTCAAATTCCCACACCCGAACAGCTGAGCGCGGGTCGCGTCCGGGTTTCTCCAGCTCGCTCATGATGTCGCGCAGGGTGGGTTCGCCCACGTCCTGCGAGAGGTAACGCTGCGGGTTGATCTTGTCGCGTTGTGCCTTGTCCCGGATGAGGTCGGCAATGCTGCAGCCGCAGTCCTTCGCCATGCGCTGCACCAGGGCGTAACGCTCGGGGTGTACGGCGCTGTTGTCCAGCGGATTGTCACTCTCGGGCACGCGCAGGAAACCGGCAGCCTGCTCAAAGGTCTTGGGTCCCAATTTGGGTACCTTGAGCAACTGCTGGCGCGAGGTGAAGTGGCCGTTGGCAGCACGATAGTCCACGATGTTCTGGGCTAGGGTGGGTCCCAAGCCGGCGATGTAGGTGAGCAACTCCTTGGACGCGGTGTTTACGTTCACGCCCACGCTGTTCACGCAGCTCTGCACCGTGAAGTCGAGCGCCTCCTTGAGCCTCGTCTGGTCGACATCGTGCTGATACTGGCCCACGCCGATGGACTTGGGGTCAATCTTGACCAGTTCTGCCAAGGGGTCGAGCAGTCGGCGACCGATGGAAACGGCGCCACGCACGGTCACATCCTTGTCGGGGAACTCGTCGCGGGCAATCTTGCTGGCGCTGTAGATCGAGGCGCCGTTCTCGCTCACGACGAACACGTCGATGGGCCTGCGGTAGCGGATGCGCTTCAAGAAACGCTCGGTCTCGCGGCTTGCCGTGCCGTTGCCCAGGGCGATGGCGTCAATCTTGTAGGCCTCGGTGAGCGAGTGTATCTTCTTGGTGGCTCCCTCGATGTCGTTGTGAGGGGCGGTGGGGTAGATGACATCGTTGTGCAGCAGGTTGCCCTGCTCGTCCAGGCAGACGACTTTGCAGCCCGTGCGGAATCCCGGGTCAACCGCCAGCACGCGCTTGCGGCCCAGGGGCGGCGCGAACAGCAGCTGGCGCACATTTTGGGCAAAGGTCTCGATGGCCTCATCGTCGGCCTTCTCCTTGGCTGCCGTGGCAAACTCGGTCTCTATCGATGGCTTGACGAGGCGCTTGAAACTGTCCTCGGCAGCCTCCTCGACGAGTTGTGATGCCTCACCGTTGCCCTTGACGACGATGCGCGCGATGTTGTCGAGCGTGCGGTCGTCGTTGATCTCGATGCCCACCTTGAGGAAACCTTCCTTCTCACCGCGGCGGATGGCGAGCAACTGATGGGACGAGACGCGCTTCAACGGCATGGAGTACTCGTAGTAGTTCTCGTAGTTGCGGCCCTCAATCTCCTTGCCCTTGACAAAGTGGGATACC
>JAEEGL010193371.1_pt1 | contig 21753 bp, 14 predicted proteins | sample 9134231 | NCBI WGS metagenome assembly JAEEGL01 (sample SAMN16246548, study PRJNA631951) | gut metagenome | biome: gut microbiome; feature: rumen; material: fiber-attached | host: Bos | place: Iran: Karaj | collected 2018-10
CCTGGAACCGTCCGTTCTCGCCAACAGCATGCTGACTGCCATTCTCACGATGCTGGGAGTGGCGGCCCTTATCATCGCCGCAGCAGGCGTCGGTGCATGGCGTTTGTCCAGAAGACTTTACAGGCCGGTGCATACGCTGTATCAGAACGTGACGCCGGAAGAAGAGAAGACCTCCTCGGAGAAATATGACGATCTGGACGTCATCTCCAAATCCATTCAGAAGATGCTGGGTGAAAACCGTTCCCTCAACGAGGAGCTCACCAGCCAGCACAATATGCTGAAAGAACTGATCCTCTATCGCCTGTTCTCAGAACAGCTGGACGAAGAAGAAGCCGAAGGCCTCTGCCGGCAGGCCGGAATAGAACAGGCACCTGAAACGATGGGCGTGCTGGGGATCACGCGCGTTTCGGAACAGCCGGTGGAAACGCAGGAGGAGTATCAGGAACTGTTCGTACTGGGCATCAACGAGGTCTTGAACGAGGTGCTCGGCGATCTGATCGTGATCTCCCCGGTGTGGATCGATAATACGGCAGCAGTTCTGCTGCGGGGCGGCATCCTGAAAGAGAACGCTGAAACGAGTCTGCAGAAACTGGCCAAACAGGTTTATGAAGCGGTAAAAGAGAAGCTCGGGATCGAGTGCCGCGTGGGATCGAGTGACGGTTTTCGGGAGATCACCGGCGTTTCCGAGGCGTTTCTTCAGGTCCGCAGGATCCTGAACGACCGTATCGGGGAGCAGAACGGAGTGTTCAGCCGAGTCACGGACCGTCAGGGCCTGCATTATCCGTATTATGAAGAGGAGCGCCTCATCCAGGCAGTGAGGGATGATGATAAAGAGGCCGTAAAAGTGACACTGCCGGTTTTTGTGGAGAAGATCGAGACCCAGCACGAAGATCCGTATAATCGTGAGATATGCTACACGCTGATGCTGGGCAACCTGCTGAGGCTGGTTCCAGAATATAATACCGCGATCATCGAGCAGGCATCCGCGAAACTGGGCGACAAGGATCTGATCCTCTATATCCTGGAGCTGCCGACGACAGAGGAGAAGGCGCTGTGGATCTATCAGCAGCTGATGTGTCCGATCATGGATACACTGCATAGAAAAACGAACGCCCATCGTCAGCTCGTCGTGAACGCGATGCTGAATTATATCCAAAACGAATATCGGGGAGGTCTGGATATCGAGGTTTGCGCTTCGCGTCTGAATTATTCCGCCGTGTATCTGCGCAAGGTGTTCAAAGATAACGTGGGCATTTCTTTCAAACAATACGCCTCCCAGTTTATCCTCAACAAAGCCAAAGATCTGTTGGCGAAAACGGATATGCCGGTGATGGAGATCGCACAGTCCCTGGGGTTCAGCAATTCGCAGAACTTCATCCGTTTCTTCCGGAAGGAAGAGAAGATCACTCCCGGGCAGTACAGGCAGGAGTGGCAGGAATAGAGCAGCTTCAAACGTTCGAAAGGCCTTACGGAAAAGGAACTATTCCTTACCGTAAGGCTTTTTTATGCTCATTTTCGAAGAATCCTCCGAAAACATAACTAAAATAGATTATGAACCCTGGGAAATCTGTTTAATGTTGAAACAAAGAAGACCATCAAATATGATTATTTACAGGAATTCAATCTTTCTGTATGCTTCTTATATCAGATATAAACAAAAACGGAGTCGTTGTGTTGGATCATTGGCTGTTGTTTTACCGAACTGAATAACATGAAGCGGAGTGATGAAGCTATGGCGCGTAAAAAAGCATCCTCGGCAGAGAAGAAGCCGAACTTTCTGGTTCAGGATTTTAAGAGAAATACCGAGCTGTATTTTTTGTTCATTCCTGTGCTGCTGTATTATCTGCTGTTCCATTATGTCCCGATGTACGGTGCGGTCATCGCGTTCAAAGACTATACGCCGACGCTGGGCGTCTGGGGAAGTCCTGACGTAGGATTGAAGCATTTCAAAGCGTTCTTTGAAGGTGTTTATTTCTGGACGCTGATCCGCAACACCCTGTTGCTCAGCGTTACCAACCTGCTGGTCGGATTCCCGATGCCGATCATTCTGGCGCTTCTGATCAACGAGCTGCGTTCCAAGAAATTTGCGAAAACGGTGCAGACCATCTCGTACCTGCCCCACTTCATTTCACTCGTGGTAGTCTGCGGTATGGTCCGTCAGTTTACGAAGGATACCGGAATCGTGACTTATCTGCTGAGTTTGTTCGGGTTTCCCCGACAGACGATGCTCAACAACCCGAGCCTGTTCCTTCCGATCTATGTGATCTCCGGTATCTGGCAGGAAGTCGGCTGGGGCTCGATCATCTATCTCGCCGCGCTGACCGGTATCGACCCGGATCTGTATGAGGCTGCCGATATCGATGGCGCCGGGAAGATCAAAAAGATGCTTCACATCACGCTGCCCGGCATTCTGCCGACCATTATCGTTATGTTCATCATGCGTGTCGGCCGTATCATGTCGATGGGCGCGGAAAAAGTAATCCTCCTGTACAATCCTTCCATATATGATACATCGGACGTTATCGCATCCTATGTATACCGGCGGGGAATCATCGGTTCTGACTGGAGCTTCAGTTCCGCGGTCGGTCTGTTCAACTCGGTGATCAACTTCATCCTGGTGATCAGCGTCAATGCACTTAGCCGCAGGCTGAGTGACATGAGCCTTTGGTAGGGGGTGGCAGCATGATAAAGAGAACAAAGGGAGAAGTCGTATTCGATACCATTAACGTGATCCTCATGTTGCTTCTGATCGTGGTGACCATCTATCCGCTGCTGTATGTGCTGTTCGTATCCTTCAGCACCCCCAGCGGATATATGCGGCACGGGGACGGGATCCTTCTCCGTCCGGTCGGGTTCAGTCTGGTATCTTATAAAGCGGTTTTTAAGAACCCGAACATCTGGAACGGGTACCGGAACACACTGTTTATCGTGATCGTGGGCGTCGGCCTCAATATGGTGCTGACGATCCTGGCCGGATATATCCTCTCCCGGTCGCAGCTGAGGATCCGCCGTTTCCTGACGCTGTTCACGATGTTTACGATGTATTTCAGCGGCGGTATGATCCCGGTATATCTGAATATCCGCAATCTGGGGCTGAGCGGGTCGCTGTGGTCGCTGATCCTGCCGGCAGCCATCAATACCTTCAATTTGATCATTATGCGCACCGCGTTCGAGAACGTGCCGAAGAGCCTTGAGGAATCGGCTATGATCGACGGCGCACCGCATATCATCATCCTGATCAAGATCATGGTCCCGCTCGTGGTTCCGACGATCGCCGTTCTGATTCTCTACTACGCGGTGCAGCACTGGAATTCCTGGTTCAATGCGCTCCTGTTCATCCGGAAACGCGAGATGTATCCGCTCCAGCTTATCCTGCGCGAGATGATCATTCAGGACAGCTCGCTGTACAGCCAGGTGCTTTCCACGGAAGGCGCGGAGGACGAAATGATCTCCGAGACCATCAAGTATTCGACCATCGTTGTGGCGACCGTTCCCATTCTGATCCTGTACCCGTTCCTGCAGCGGTACTTCGTGAAGGGCGTTATGGTCGGCGCGGTCAAAGAATAAATGTCCGGCAGAGCGAAATGTCGGCTTTATTATAAAAACAATTTGAAGGAGGAACAACAATGAAAAAGCGCACAGCAATGGTGATTGCGTTGATGCTGGTGCTTAGTCTGCTGACCGCTTGCGCGGGCAACGGACAGGGATCCGGCACGACAACTTCACAGCCCACCGCGTCGCAGGCGCCGACGGAAGCGTTTACCTATCCGATCCCCGGAAACAAAACGCTGACCTATTTCGGATCCCTGCACAAGAATGTTGCGACTCAGGCCTCCAGCTTCGCGGATATGTATATCACGCAGCTGTGGTTTGAGAAGACGGGTGTAACGGTCGAATTCAATACCCCGCCGGCCGGTATGGAGGACGAGCAGCTCAATATGATGCTTGCCTCTACCGAGTACACGGACATTATGTGTTACAACTGGAACAAGTTCAATGGCGGTGTCCAGAAGCTCTACAAAGATGGCGTCATCTACAATCTGACCGACCATCTGGCAGGGTGGATGCCCAACCTGAAGGCGTTCCTGGATGCGAACGATTATCTGGACAAGCAGGTCAAGGATGACAACAGTCAGTATTTCTCCATCCCGTTCTTTAAACAGGGCGCGGCGCTTCTGTCCACGACCGGCCCGCACCTGCGCAAGGACATCCTGGACAAACTGGGAATGGAATCCCCGCAGACGGTGGATCAGTGGGAAAAACTGTATGCCGCTGTCAAGGCCAACTATCCTGATATGTATCCGTTCGTCGGCACCTGGAGCGAGCTGCGCTCCTTCTATCAGGGCGCGTTCGACATCTCCGATTCCGACTGGTATGTCGATACCGAGGGAAAAGTACACTATGCTCCGCTTGAGCCCGGCTACAAGGAGTTCATCCAGCTGATGATCGACTTCTTCAACAAGGGCTATATCGATCCCAACTTCCCCACCTATGATACGACGATGGTCGTCAACCAGGTGTCGGCAGGCCAGGGCTTCTCGATGTTCGGTTCCAGCCTTGACAAGTGCAACGCCGCCAACAAGGACAATGGCGATTACCTGGTCGTCGGTGAGAAGCGTCCCACCTTCGAGCCCGGCAAACAGGTCCGTTACGTATGTCAGTATGAGTTCGGCAGCAACAACTGGGCGGTCGTGTCCACCGACTGTAAAGACCTTGAGCTCGCGATGCGTGTATACGACTGGGGTTTCTCCGAGGAAGGCTACCGCACGCTGAACTGGGGTATCGAAGGCAAGAGCTATACCGTCGGCGAGGACGGACTTCCGTATTACACGGATCTTATCCTTCACAATCCGGATGGTCTGAGCGTTGCCCAGGCACTGGCCTGGTACGTCATGGCCGGTATCAAGGGACCCGCGATGCTGGCACAGGATGAGCGCTACATGATCCAGTACTATTCCGAGCCGATCCAGGTGGAAGCGCTGGCGAAATGGGGCGACATCGATATGACCTATCGCAGAATGCCCAACGTCTCCAGAACAGACGAGGAAAACAGCGTATTCGTTACCACGATGGCTGATCTGGACACCTATGTACAGTCCAACTCGATCAAGATGGTCATCGGAACCGAATCCATCGACAACTGGGACAACTTCATCAATACCATCAAGAATATGGGTATCGAAGAAGTGATCAAGGTCCAGCAGCAGGCGACCGACCGGTATAATGCCAGATAAGCTGCGGCTATAAAGATCTGTGATCTGTATCACACGGAGGCGGGACGCAGGTCCCGCCTTTTTTCGTGGGGCGTGAATGCGGCATGGAGAAAACTGACCGTTGAAAAGAGAAAGGACCGGTGGTATAATCATCAGTGAAGCGATGAACAGACTCGTCTTTCAAAGGAACAGCAGAAAAATAAAGGATTCTTAGCCCTGCATCCTTTGTATCAATGGAGAAACAATATGAAAAAAAACCGTTCCAAGTACTACAACCGGCTGTTAAAGGTTATGATCTTTGCCGTGATCGTTCCTACGATTCTTCTGGGCGGTTTTTTTGGTGTCCGTTTTTACAGGGCGGCGCAGGACAACCTGCGGGAAGCCTCTGCAGCCGGACTGCATCAGAGCGTCCTTCGCGTCGACGGCCAGCTGAAGACCCTGCGTACAATGATGCTGCAGCTGGTGCTGGATGAGGACTATCAGCTCCTTGTGAACAAAGAGGATAATAAAGACTACGAGCTGTTCAACCGTGTGCTGAAGAAGATGCGTACTTTTGCCAGCGTGCAGTATCTGAATATGCCCGTGTATAATATCAGTATCATCAACTGTAATTATAACTGGAGGCTGTATTCCGACCGCGGCATGCAGCCGATCGATGCGGAGGATGCCCGCTGGTACCAGAAGACCGCCGTGGAAGCGGAGTGGTGCCGGGAGCCTCTGTACAGGATCAACGCCCAGTTTCAGTATGTTTCCACGGAAGATGCGTTTTCCCTGCTGATGCCGGGCGCGCGCAACACGGTTCTGGTGCTGCAGCTCAGTATTCCCGAGTTCGAACAAAATCTGGAACCCACGATCCCGGAAAGTGCAATGTATGTGTTCGACAAGACCATGCAAATGGTTTTCCGGGAAGAAGAAAACCAGGCTGCCGACAGTGAAACAACGGCTCCTGACATGTTGAATCAGATCACCGGCCCTAAAGGAGAATTCCGTCTGCGGCAGCCGGGCAGCCGGGGCTATTATTTTTTCGAGACCTCGGAATACAATGGGTGGACGTATGTGATGCGGCTGAAAGATTCTTCGTTTACGGAAACGCTTTTATCCGCGATCCTGCTGATGCTTGCGATAATGTCCGCGGTAGGGTTGGTCGCAGGATTTATCGTGCGGGGGCTTTCAAAGAGACTTTACCAGCCTGTGCAGAATCTGTACCGGCACGTGACACCGGTCGAACCCGCGTCTTCGGGGCGCTTCGATGAGATCGAGGTGATCACGAAATCCGTTCAGAAGATGCTGGGCGAGAACCGGTCGCTTAATGAAGAACTTGGCAAGCAGCATTCCATGCTGAAGGAGCTGGTGCTTTACCGGCTGTTCTCAGAGCAGATGGATGAAGAAGAAGCGGAGGATCTGTGCCGTCAGGCGCAGATCGATCCCGCGGGGGGCCAGATGAGCGTTATCGGGATCGTTCCGTTCCGAAAACAGTCCCTGGAATCCGAGGAAGATTATCGTGACCTCTATATGCTGGGCATCAATGAAGTGCTTACGGAAGAAACGGGCGAGCGGCTCGTGATCGCACCGGTCTGGATCGAAGATACGGCGGCGGTGCTTCTGCATACCGCTGATCTGCAGGAAGACTACGATGCGTCGATGCGGCGGCTGACAGAGACGATCTATACGGCGACCAAGGAAAAGCTCGGATTGGAGAGCAGGGTCGGTTTCAGCTCCCGGTTTGAGGACGTCACCAAAGTATCGGAAGCCTTTACACAGGTAAGACGGATGCTGAATGACGGTGTCGGCGAACAGAAGGGGCTCATCAGCCGCGTCGTGGAGAAGGAAGGACTGCGTTATCCGTATTATGAAGAAGAAGTAATGCTGAAGGCGGTCAGCGAAGATGATCTGCCTGCGGTCCAAAGTGCCCTGCCGGTTTTTGTCGAAAAGGTCGAAAGAGCGCATGAAGACGCGTACAATCGGGAGATCTGTTATACGCTGATGCTGGGGAATCTGATGCGTCTGGTTCCGGAATACAGTGCCACGATCATCGAGCAGGCCTCCGTAAAACTGAAGGGTACCGACCTGCTGGTGCACATCGTGGAACTTCCCACCGAAGAAAAGAAAGCAGCCTGGATCGGTAGGTATCTGATCGAACCGGTGATGGATACACTGCACCGGAAGAATGACGCGCACCGTCAGCTTCTCGTGAACGCGATGCTTAATTATATTCACAACGAATACCAGGGCGGTATGGATATCGAGGTCTGCGCCACGCGTCTGAATTACAGTGCCGTCTATCTGCGTAGAGTGTTCAAGAATTCGATGGGCGTGTCGTTCAAGCAATATGCCTCCCGGTTTATTATGGATAAAGCCAGGGAAATGCTGGCTCAGACCGATACCCCCGTCATGGAGATCGCGGAGGCACTTGGCTTCAGCAATTCCCAGAATTTCATACGCTTTTTCCGAAAAGAAGAAAAGGTCACGCCCGGACAGTACCGGCAGGAGCGCCGGGGAACGGCGGAGGCGGAAGAAGAGGAAGAATAACGCTCGGCTTAAGGATAATCAAAAAGGGATGCTTATGACCGGAACGGGATCCGATGATCGAAATCGGATCCCGTATTTGTGTGGCTGCAAATACTCATTTTGTGACTTTATCTCCAAATGGGGGATAGAAAAGATTATCATTGGTTGAATATGGCCCCAAAAGATGGTTAAATAATAAACAATCAAGGAAAATCCGTTTTGATTATTTACATTTATTTCGGGATGACATATAATGAAGATGTCCAAGAAAACACAGTATGTTTATAATTTGAACACGCAAAAAGCGTAAGCGGCATCGGAGGAACGACATGGCTAAAAAACTTGCAGGCTCCGCTGTTATCGCCAAGAAGAAGCCCTTGCTGGTCAGGGCGCGGCGGGACATCCGGAGCAACTGGGATTTGTATCTGATCATCTTACCCATTTTGATCTATTATGCGATCTTTCATTATGCCCCCATGTACGGCGCGATCATCGCGTTCGAGAACTACAAGCCGGCGAAGGGCATCATCGGAAGCCAGTGGGTAGGGTTCAAGAACTTCCAGACATTCTTCAGCACCTATTACTTCTGGACGCTTCTCAAGAATACGCTGAAGATCTCCGTTACCAGCCTGCTGGTGCACTTCCCCACCGAGATCCTGCTCGCGATCCTGATCAATGAACTGAGAAGCAAGAAGTTCGCCCGCGTGGTCCAGACGGTTACTTACATGCCGCACTTCATCTCGCTCGTAGTCGTCTGCGGTATGGTGATCCAGTTTACGAAGAGCAACGGCATCATCACCAAACTGTTCGGAATGAGCTCCCCGATGCTGAACGAAGGACGCCTGTTCCTTCCGATCTATATTATCTCGGACGTCTGGCAGCAGGTTGGCTGGGGCTCCATCATCTACCTGGCGGCGCTGACCGGCATCGATCAGCAGTTGTATGAGGCCGCAGAGATCGACGGTGCGGGCCGGTTCAAGCAGACGATCTACATCACGCTTCCCGGCATCCTGCCGACGGTCACCGTGCTGTTCATCATGAGGATCGGACGCGTTATGTCGCTGGGCGCCGACCGGGTCCTGCTTCTGTACAACAAGGCGATCTACGACGATGCGGATATTTTCGCGACGTACGTGTACCGCCGCGGTATTGAGAATACCGACTGGAGCTATTCTTCCGCGGTCGGTCTGTTCAACTCCGTCATCAACCTTACGCTGGTCGTGGTGGCCAATGCAGTCAGCCGCCGTGTCAACCAGCTGAGCATCTGGTAAGGGGGTGGCAGCATGAGAAAAATGACAAAAGGCGAGAAAGCGTTCCAGGTTTTCGACGTCGTGCTGATGACGCTTTTGATCATCCTCACCCTGTACCCGGTCATGTACGTGCTGTTCGTTTCCTTCTCGGAACCGATGGCGTATATGAAGAACACCAACAGCTTCCTGCTGGGCCCTGTCGGGTTCAGCCTGAAATCGTATCAGTTCGTTTTCAAATACGGTACGATCTGGACCGGTTATCTGAACACTATCTTCATCGTGGTGGTCGGTACCAGCATCAACATGGTGCTGACCATCGCCGCAGCGTACGTGCTGTCCCGCCGGCAGCTGGGCGCGAGGAAATTCCTGACCATAGCGATCATGTTCACCCGCTACTTCAGCGGCGGTATGATCCCCAGCTTCCTGATCATTCGCAGCCTCGGCTTTATGAACAGCCTGTGGGCGCTGATCCTTCCCGTGGCGGTCAACACGTTCAATCTGGTGATCATGCGCACCGCGTTCGACGGCGTTCCGGAATCCATGGAGGAATCCGCCAAGCTGGACGGCGCCAATCAGCTGACGATCCTTGTAAAGATCATGGTGCCGCTGGTCGTGCCGACTATCGCCGTGCTGGTGCTCTACTACGGTGTGTATCACTGGAACAGCTGGTTCAATGCGCTGCTGTACATCCGCAAGAGAGAGAAATATCCGCTGCAGCTGATCCTCCGCGAGCTGATCATTGAGAACAGTTCCGCGAACGACGTCGGCCTTTCCGGCGACGACGATGCGTTCCTGAGCGAGACCATCAAGTACTCGACCATCGTAATTTCCACAGTACCCATCCTGCTCCTTTACCCGTTCCTGCAGAAGTACTTCGTAAAGGGCGTCATGGTGGGCGCGGTCAAAGGGTAAGTTTCCAATGTGCTTTGGGCGGAAGACCGTAACCGCCTGAAATTATAAAAATCCTGAAAGGAGAAAGCAAAATGAAAAAGATTCTGGCATGGATCCTGCTGGCAGTCTTGGTTGTAGGCACTATCGGATGTGCCGGCAACGACGGCGGCGGCAACAGTCAGGGCGGCGGAACTCCGACGAATTCCACTGCTCCGGCGAACTCCACTGCGCCGACGAATTCCACTGCGCCGGCAAACTCCACTTCTGCGGAAACCTCCACTGCTCCGGAGACTTCCACGTCGGTGGAGCCCGCTCCTCTGTATCCTCTGGAGGGCGGCCCCTACACTTTCAGCTTCTTTGGACAGTTCCACAAGAAACTGAACGGCTACTATGAGTCCTATGACGATCTGGACATCGTCAAATGGTGGGAAGAAGCGGTCGGCGCAAAGTTCGAGTGGAACACCCCCGCTGCTTCCGCTCTGAAGGAGCAGTTCAGTATGATGCTCGCTTCCAATGAGTATTCCGACATCATCAACTACACCTTCTCTGATTATAACGGCGGCGCGGTCGGTCTGTACGCCGATGGTGTTATCATCCGTCTGGATGAGCATGATGTAGAAGGAAACGCGCCTGCGCTGCTTCAGTTCCTGGGCGAGACCCCCGTTTTCCTGAAGGCGGCCAAGGACGATGAAGGCCATCTGTACTACTTCCCCATCACCAAACAGGGTACCGTACAGCTGTCCACCACCGGCCCGCTGCTTCGCGGCGACATCCTGAAAGAGATCGGCGTGGACAAACTTCCCGCCACGATCGCGGAATGGGACAGCATCCTTCGTGCTGTTAAGGAGAAATACCCCGATATGACTCCGCATATCGCGACCTGGAGCAAACTTCTGGATGCGTTCCAGCCGGCTTATGATATCGGCGGCTCCAAATGGTTCATGGATACCGAGGGCAAAGTACATTATGCCTACATCATGGACGAGTACAAAGCGTTCCTGCAGCAGATGAACACCTGGTATAAAGACGGCCTGATCGATGCCAACCTGGCGCAGAATATCGATACCGACGTTGATACCGCGATGTCTGCAGGCACGGCGTTCAGCTGCATCGCCTCCGGCGGTAACGGTATCGGTGCTTACATCGATGCCAACGCCGGCAATCCCACCTTCTCTGTGGAAGGCTGCCAGTATCCGTCCTCCGATGGCGGAAAGACCAAATATGTTGCCGGCTGGCCGTTTGACCGTCAGGTAGCTATTTCCACTCAGTGCAAGAATCCCGAGATCGCAATGAAGGTCCTTGACTTCGGTTATACCGAGGAAGGCGCGACCCTCCTGAACTGGGGTAAAGAAGGCATCTCCTACGAAGTTGTGAACGGCGAGAAGCAGTTCTACGATTTCGTCATTCATGATCCCAACGGCAAGAGCGTGGACGCTTCCATGGCCATGTACTCTATCCGTCACATCAAAGGCCCCGCTCCCTATATCTCCATTGAGGCTGTTTTCCTGGCCAACTATGAGAAGCCGGAGCAGAAGGCTGCCTGCCAGCGCTGGGCTGACACCACCGATTGGGATGCCCGTGAATTCCCGCCGGTCTCCTACACCGAGGATGAGGCTACCGAGTTCGCCCGTATCATGAGCGATATCGATACCTACACCGAATCCATGGCAATGAAGTTCGTGCTGGGTACCGAGAGCTTCGACAACTGGGCGACCTACGTACAGACCATTCAGAACTTCAACATCGAAGGCGCTCTGAAGATCCAGCAGGATGCCTGCGATCGTTTCAATGCCCGCTGATAAGCGTGTATTGAAAGTTCAATGCCCGCTGATAAGCGTGTATTGAAAGTGCAACGCACGTTAAGTTCTGACCAAAGCAAGAGTTTTCTGAATTCTACTCTTCTTCATTTGCTCTAAACCAAACGGAGGCTCCGGCCGGTGCAAAAACCGGCCGGAGATTTCCGCGCGGATCACCAACGTCCAGAAAGGGGAGAATCGGCCATGAAAGGCGATAAATTCACATATGTACCGCAGGTCGTGAGCGTCGGCGGCATCAGCCCCAAAGTAGTCCGCATCACCGATCCGGCCTATGCCTGCAACCACCTGTATTTCCATAACCGTTCCTTTACGCCGGACGACAAGAAGATCGTCTTCGAGTCGGAAAAAGACGGCGGCAATAACCTGTTTGTGATGGATCGGGAAACCTGCGAAGTGACGCAGCTGACAGAAGGGTATCAGCTCGATTACTTCGGCTATCCTTCCCGTGACGGCAAGAAAGTCTTCTTCGGAGCCGACGGCTGCATCAAAGCGGTCGACCTGGAGACCTGTGAGGAAGAAATCATTCTTCGTGCTCAGGATTACGTAGAGACCAAAGTGACCAAGTGCTCCGGCGCCTTCCCGAGCTGGGACGGCAAGAAGCTGGTCTGCTTCTACGAGGCGGATCCTGATTTCGGTCTGATCGTGAAAAACTTTGAGACCGGCGAAGTGAAAATTATCGTGCACGGCATTCAGCCCGTGCGCCACTGCCAGTTCTGCCCCCACGACAGCGACCTGATCCTGTATGCTCACGAGGGCACCTGGGAGTATATCAAAGCCCGTATGTGGCTGATCCATTCCGACGGAACCGGCAACCGCCGCGTCCGCGACCATGATGACGGCGATTACGAGGCAGCCGGTCATGAGTTCTGGGCCAACACCGAAAAGGCCGTATACTTCACTGTTCGCCGCGAGGGCAAGGTCTTCTTCTCCAAATATCTGGTGGAAGAGGATAAAGAGATCACGCTGTTCGAGCTCGACAACGAGCACGGCACGATCACGCAGGACGACAAGTACATCATCTGCGACAGCAAGCGCGGCGCGGGTGAGATGTACCAGATCAAGCTCGAGAACAACGAAGTACAGGTCATGCTGTACCATAAGTTCTCCTGGGCTCCCGGAACTTCCCGGTTCCATCCGCATGTGACCGTTTCCTACACGACCGGCGAAGCGATCTACACCACCGATTCCGACGGAAAGCCCGGCGTATTCGTCGCCGAGATCCCGACGTTTTAATCATTCGCAATAACGATCGTCAGATACGTGTTTCATTTTCCTCCAATGGGTGGGCGGCCGGGCGCGTGTGCTCAGCCGCCCATTTACCCATCCGGTCTGCGGCGGGATTCTGCCGCGGTCATCCGTGAAGAAGCTAAGCTCACGGCCGGTTTAGCTTGACGAAACGGCCGTGTGAGAGTATACTAAGTTTCAGCAGGAATTCATCAGTCTTCAATCGAAAGGGGAGAACCATCATGAAAATGTCCGTCGCGGAAGCGCTGGTTAAGATCATGGTTAAGGAGGGTATCCATCAGGCGTTCGGCATTCCCGGAGCCGCGATCAACCCGGTATATAAGTATCTGAAGGATGCCCCCATCGGGCATTATACGATGCGCCACGAAGAGGCGTGCGTCCACGCGGCCGACGGTTATCAGCGCGCCTGCGGCGAGATCGCCCTGGCCATCTGTTCTGCGGGCCCGGGCGCCACGAACTTCGTGACCGGCCTGTACACGGCTTTCATCGATTCCATGCCGGTCTTCTGCGTCGTCGGCCAGGCCAACCTCGGCCAGCTCGCGCAGGAGCCGTTCCAGTGCGTCGATATGCCCGACATCGTCAAGACCGTTACCAAGAAGGCCTGGAGCCTGAAGAAGGCCGAGGATCTTCCCGAGATCATGCGCGAAGCGTTCTACCTGATGCGCGAAGGCCGTCCCGGCCCGGTGCTCCTGGAGCTCCCGCTCGATCTGCAGAAGGCCGAGTTTGAGTTCGATATCGACGCTTACGAACCCAAGGAAGTTCCCGTGGTGGCTCCCGATGCTGCCAAGATCGAAGAGGCCGTGAAGATGCTTGCCGCGAGCAAGAACCCCATCATCATCATGGGCGGCGGCTGCTTCATCAGCGGCTGCACCGATAAGGTCGTGGAGCTGGCCGAAAAGCTGTGCATCCCCGTCATCACCACCTATCAGGCCAAGGGCGGCATCCCTGAAGAGCATCCGCTGAACGCGGGACATGTGGGCATTCAGGTCGGTCAGCCCGTCGGCAACGAGTTCTTCCTGGGATCCGACGTGGTACTGGCCATCGGCAACCGCTTCTCCGACCGCCATACCGGCGATCTGAAGACCTATCGCGGCGACCGCAAGTTCATCCACATCAATATCGAGCCGAAGCAGATCGGCATGGTCTTTGAACCCGATCTGGCCATCGTGTCCGATGCCAAGCTCGCTGTCGAAGCGCTGCTTTGCGAAGTTGAGAAGCAGGGCCTCGGCCCCATCAACCCCGAGCGTTCGGCCACCATCCCGGCCCGCCGCGCAGCGCTTGCCCGCAAGACCGATTACAACTGCAGCCCCATGATGCCGCACCGCGTGTTCCAGGAAGTCAACGAGGCGTTCGATGACGAGACCTTCTTCACCGAAGGCTGCGGAATCACCCAGATCTGGAGCGGCCAGCTGCAGAAGATCAACAAGGCCAACAAGTACCTTCCCTCCGGCGGAGCGGGCACCCTGGGCTACGAGGTTCCTGCGGCGTTCGGCGTCAAGGTAGCGCATCCCGAGTGCAACGTCGTCACCGTTGTGGGCGACTTCGGTCTTACCTTCATGGGCGAGGAGATCGCCGTGGCGTCCGCCTTCAAGAAACCCATCATCGTCGTGGTGGTGAATAACGCGTATCTGGGCCTGATCCGTCAGAACCAGAAGGGCCTGGGCTTCGAGTATGCGGTCGATATGCCCTACAACCAGGACGGCACCATCGACTACGTCAAGCTGGGCGAGGCCTACGGCTGTGTTGCCGAGCGCGTGTTCAGCCCCGACGAGCTGAAGGCCGCGCTGGTACGTGCCAAAGCGTCCACCGAGGCGTCCGGCCGTCCGTATGTGATCGATGCCATCTGCATCAAGACGCAGCTCTGCGATATGGGCGGATCCATCGCCGCGCTGAAGAGCTGGGCTCCGGAAGAATAATGTCATCATCGGGGCAGGGCTGTTTTAGAAAGCCGCCCTGTCCCGTTTTAATCATCAGAAAAGGAGACGAACGATGAAAGAGTCCATTCACAAGTACTTTCAGGTGGGTACCATTCAGTGGATGAGCTACCCCGTATCCACGCCCGAGGAGTCGCTTTTGGCCATCTGCCGCGACGATTACTTCGACGCGATCGAGATCAAGGGTTACGGCTCTCCCGAAGCCAATGAGAAGGCGAAGAAGATCCTGGATCAGTCCCACATGAAGGTGTGTTTCGGTGCGCAGCCCTGGCTTCTGGGACCCAAGCTGAATCCCAATGCCATCGACGAAGCGGAGCGTCAGAAAGCGGAAGACGCGCTTCTGGCCGCGCTCGATACCGCCGAGTATTTCGGTGCCAAGGGCATCGCATTCCTGGCCGGCAAATGGCAGCCGGAGACCAAGGAAGAAGCCTACGCGCAGCTGCTGAAGACCACCCGCAACGTGTGCACCGCTGCGGCGAAAAAGGGCATGAACGTCGAGCTGGAAGTGTTCGATTTCGATATGGATAAGGCCGCCCTCATCGGTCCGGCTCCGTATGCCGCAAAGTTTGCCGCTGATATGCGCACCACCCACAGCAACTTCGGCCTGCTCGTGGACCTGTCGCACTTCCCCACCACCTATGAGACCAGCAAATTCGTGGTACGCACGCTGCGTCCGTACATCACCCATTTCCATTTCGGAAACGCGGTGGTCAAGCCCGGCTGCGACGGCTACGGCGATCTGCATCCGCGTATGGGCTACCCGAACAGCGCGAACGATACCGCTGAACTGCTCGACTATCTGCGCGTGCTGAAAGAGGAGGGCTTCTTCAATGCGGAGGATCCTTACGTGCTTTCCATGGAAGTCACGCTGCGTCCCGGCGAGGACGAGGGCATCGTACTGGCGAACACCAAGCGCGTCCTGAACCGCGCGTGGGCGCTGCTGGAGGATTAGGGCGGTCCTTCGACTGCAGCCGAGTCAAGTTTCTGACCCGCCCTGCCGGTTCGCTCGCGCGAACCTGGAAGGTAACGTGATTAGAACACAATGAGCCGTTAGACCTTCTAACGGCTCCACTTTTCTCAAAACAAGGGAGAACGAACCAATGTATACAATCCATCCTGATTTCCGTCCCTATGTGCAGCCGAGCCCCGAAGCGCTGGATCAGATCCTGGAATCCAAGGTGCTGAAGCTCGACGGCCTGGATTCTCCGATGATCATCAAGAGCATCGAACTGCTGTATAACGGAGGATCCCACATCGTCCGCACGACGACGAAGGACGGCCTGGTGGGCATCGCGCCCGCCAACAACCATCTGACGTATGCCTGGCCCCTGCTGCAGATCCAGATCGCACCGTTCTTCATCGGCAAGGACGCCCGGGATATCGAAGACCTGATCGAAGGCGTCTACGTGATCAAGCTGAACTACAAGATCTCCGGCGTGGCGTATTACTCCTGCCTGTCGGCGCTCGAACTGTCCATCCTTGACCTGCTGGCGAAAGCCAAAGGAGTGCGCTTGGGCGAACTGTTCGGCCCCCGCATCCATGACAAGGTCAACATCTACGTGGCGAGCGGCAACCGCGGCAACAGTCCCGAAGAGGAGCTCGCGATTCTGCAGGAGCGCGTGAACAAATCCGGCGCGAAGGCCATCAAGTTCAAGATCGGCGGACGCATGAGCAAAAACGCCGACTCTCTGGCCGGCCGCAGCGAAGAGCTGATTTATCTCACCCGCAAGACCTTCGGCGACGATTTCATCATCCACGCCGACGGCAACGGTTCTTACGACGACGTCGAGGGCATCCGCTACGGCAAGATCCTCGAGGACATCAACGCGTATTTCTATGAAGAGCCCTGCCCGTTCGACAACCTGATCAACACCAAGAAGGTTGCCGACGCGATGACCATTCCGCTGGCCTTCGGCGAGCAGGAGACCAGCCTGAACCGTTTCCGCTGGCTGATCCTGAATCACGGCTGCGACGTGGTGCAGCCCGACATCCTGTATTTCGGCGGCCTGATCCGCACGACCAAGGTGGCCCGCATGGCCGACCTCGCGGGCATGACCATCACGCCGCATGTTTCCGGCGGATTCTGCTTCGTCTACATTCTGCATCTGACCTCCTATACGCCGAACATCGGCAATTATCAGGAGAGCAAGAAGAGCATCGAGCTGACGAACCGGTTCCTGGACGGCCAGATCGAACTGAAGGACGGTGTGCTGAACATCCCCGATACCATCGGCCTGGGCATCCGTGAGGACAACGAGATCATTCAGGAAGCGTACCAGATCTTCGACGTGCACTAAAAGCAATGTAAGAAAGCGCTGCAGACCATCTTCGGCAGATCCGCCGGAGAAGGTGCTGCAGCGTTTTTTTCAAATGCCGGATCGGGACAGCTTCGCCAAATACCGAACGATCGTGCTGACAGGTTTGGAAACACTGAAGATTAATCTCTACAGGAAAGGAACTTAACTGAGGAAGAAACGGACACCGGCACCGCAGGCCTGCACTTCGAGGGTATCGACGGGAACGCCCGCATTGTCGTCCTTGACCGGACGAACGGCTGCCGCGCCGAGGGGAGGAGCCCGGGACAGGCTCCGTGGGACGGCCATTACCGTCCGGAGTGCATCGTAGATGTGACGGCACTGCATGCCGCTCCCGGGGACGAGATCGAGATATGGGTCTTCTTCCACGGCATCTCCAGGGTGCATGGCGTGACCTGGCCGGTGAGTTTCACCTACACCACGACGGAAGAGATCGAGGCCATGCAGAACCAGACCCACCGCGAATGGAATGCCGCGAGAGGGGCCGAAGAAGAATAAGCCGAAACAGAGCGGCAAAAGCACGTCATGGGCTTCTTGCAGGCACAAAAAGAGACAGAAAAAGAGAGGCTTTCCCTGAAAGCCTCTCTTTTTGATGGTTTTTGAATGGATCCTGACGATCGTCACCGGGCACTCTTCAAAAGAGAACCTCCGGATCGATCTTACTTCTCGTACAGGGACGTGAAGTCCTTGCCGTTCGTGCTGTAAAGGATGTTCTCTTCGCCGTTGATCAGCACGAATCCGTAGCGGCAGGAAACGCTAGAGACATCTTCTTTCAGCTTCAGCGAGGCGCCCTTTTCACCGTTCGAAGTGAAGACTTCGCCGTCGACCACATAGAAGAGGGTCTTGCCGTCGTACAGGCTTCTGTAGCCGCGGCTCCAGGTACCTTCGTCGGCAACGCGGACCGGTTTGTCCTTGCCCTTCTGTGCCATGATCTCTTTGTCGGCGTTGGTGAAGAAGATCACGCTGCCGTCCTTGGCGGGAACGAATCCGTAGCTGTCGTCTTCGATCAGAAGCTCAGGCTCGGCGTTTTCGTTCGTTCCGTCGATCTTATAGACGCAGTTCTCGTCATCCTGATACATCACCGTCTTGCCGTCGGAAAGGACGTACTGGTAGGAAACATCTTTCGCGACCCTGTGCGCTTCGTATTTGCCGTTCAGGTAATATACCGAATTGTTCGCATAATAGAAGTGATTCTTGAAAGAGGCCACGTTGTAGACAAAATCGAAACCGGTCAGTACCGTTTCATCGTAGGGAAGGATCAGCTCGGGGCTGGAAGCGGAGATGATCTTTTCAGCTTCCCCACCATTGACGGAAAGATACATCTTCCCGTTCATGGAGAACGCGCATTCCGTGGCATCGACATTGAACGAAACGCCGCTGGACTGTGAGATGTCCTTGATCAGTTCAACTTCATCCTCGCCGGTGATGCCTTTCCGGACATAGAAGGTACCCGTGTTCTTGGTAGTATTGAATTTGACGTAGTACACATACTTGCCGTTCGCGGAGATCACGTACGGAACCTGGTTCTTGTCGAGTTCGGTGGTCTTTCCGCCGCTCCACACATACGACTGATAGGATCCGTTGGATTTCTGCAGCGTGTAGAAGTAATACTTTCCATCCACGGAGGCGCCGCAGGAATAATTGTCGATCTTGGAGAACGCTTCATCTTCCGAGATCTGTATGGTCTTGCCTTTTTCGTAAGCCCAGAAATCGTTGTCCAGGACATACAGGAAGCCGTCGTCGCCGACGCCGCTGAACCGATAGTTCGCCGGGATCTCATCCAGGACCTTCGTCATTTCTTTTCCGTCGAACAGATACAGCTCTTCGTCCATTTCCACGAGCGCGTAATTGCCCTTGGTGTTCACCGTGACGCTGGTCGTATCTTCCACGAACTGGCTCTGCACTTTTTTATCGGCTTCGGCAGAGAGATACTTGCCGTCGATATAGAAGATCTTGGCAGGAGTCTGCTTGGCGACACTGCCGCCGCCACCGCCACCGCCGCCGCTCAGCACGGCGATCAGAACGATCACGAGCGCCACCAGAGCCAGGCCGCCGATGCCGATGAAGAGCCATTTCTTCATACCGCCCTGACCGGCTGCTTTTTCTTTGACCTTTTTTACTTTTTCCTGCACGAATTCCTGCGTCTGCTGTACTGCGCCGGTAACGGGCGCGGGCGCAGGCTCGGTGTATACGGGAGCCTCTGCGGGAGCCACAGGAGCAGCAGGAACAGGCGCGGGCTCGGAAACAGGCGCTACAGGAACGAACTCCGGCTCGGGAGCCTGAACAGCCTCTTCTTCGATAGGAGATCCGCAGTTGGGGCAAAACTTGATGCCATCCGGGATCTGTGTTCCGCAAGACGGGCAAAACATATGCAATTCCTCCTTCAACATATATTATAGATAAATCATACCATAAATGCTTGAAAAATAAAATACAAAAATCGAAAATTTCAACATTCTTTTGCTGCCGGAGGGCGGCAGATTCTGCCGGACGGATTTGTCAAGCGTTATTCTATAACGACCGGAGCACCGCTCGCTTTCTTTTCATACAAAGTCGTAAACGTTTTGCCGTCTTTGGTGTAGATAACGCTCTCTTCCCCGTTTACGATCAGATATCCGCGCAGGCACCAGAAGTCCAGCAGCTCCTGATCGTCGATATCGACCTTCGTTCCCTTTCCGCCTTCGGAAATAAACAGTTCGCCATCCTCATAATAAACGAACTTACTGCCGTCCAGAAGAGAGGAGAGAGCCAGATAGTTTCTATATTCGTCACAGAGGCGCACCGCTTTGTCCGTCCCTTTTTTAACCATCAGTTCTTTATCGGCATTCACGTAATAGATGCAGCTGCCGTCTGCGGAAGGCACAAAGTTGTAATAGGAGAGATCCTCTTTGACCAGGACTTCCGGCTCGGCCTTTTCATCGGTTCCGTCGACTTTTCGGATGGTGCCGGACTGGTCTGACCAGAAAACGGTCTTTCCGTCCGACGCGGCGTACACGTCGTCGACGTCTTTTGTGATGCGGGTCGACTCGCCGGCTTTATCCACGTAATACAGACCGTTTTCGGACACATAAAACTTATCCAAGAAGGTCGCTGTATTGCAGACCGCAGTGATCTGACTGTTGTCGAGAAACGCCTCTATCCCGTACCAGGGAACGATCTCAAAGTCATTGCCCGACAGTATTTTGACGCCTTCTCCGCCGTTTTGCGAGAGGTAGACCTTTCCGTTATGATTATAGAGGAGCTCTGTCGCGTCGGCATTGAAAACCGGCACGAACGTGCTGGAGAAGCCGTCTTTGAAGTTGGCCAGCACCACTTCGTCTTCGCCGGTAATGCCTTTGCGCACGTTCAGCGACTTCGGCTCCCTGTCTTTCATCAGAAAATAATACATCAGTTTTCCGTCGTCTGTGATCATGATCGGCACTTCGTTTTTATCCATCTCGGTGATCTCTCCGTCGTGCCAAATATAGCTCTGGAAACGTTCGTTCTTCACCACCGCGTAAAGGATGTAGCTGCCGTCGATAGAGCTGGTACTGAAAGCCAATTCCGCGTCTTTCAGCACACCGTCTTCCGAGATCTTCGTGCGTTCGCCGTTCTTATACAGCCAGAGCTCCTCTTCGTCCGCATATTGAAAGAGAAGACTGCCGGCGGTATCCAGCGTCGACAAATAGCGGGAGATGTCCTTGCCGGCTTTTCCGAGGGGGGCGAGAGATTTTCCGTCATAAACATAAACCTCGCCTTCCACCCGCCCGTACGCCATCGTTCCGTAGGCGTTGATGCTGAAATAGTTATCATTCAGGATATCGAGCGTTTCTTCATCGGCGCCAAAAGCGATGAACATATCATATTCCGGCTGAACAATGACGGGTTCGATCTCGAGCAGCCGGGTGTTTCCGCCATTGCCGGGGCCGGGGCCTCCGTTTCCGCCCAGAAGCAGGATCAGTGCAACGGCAGCGGCGGCGACCAGCAGGACGCCGGCTCCGATAAAGGCCCATTTTTTTCTGCTCTTCTTCTTTTCAGGCACTGAACGGACCGTCTCAGGCTGCGAATAAACCGGCTGAGGTGTTCCGGCCGGCTGCTGAACGGGCAACGGCTGTACCGGCTGCGCGTAAGATTCCGGCGCCTCGGCAGGCGTGCCGCAGTTGGGACAGAAGCGGGATCCTTCCGGGATCTTGGTTCCGCAATTTGCACAAAACATGATGTGTACCTCCTTGAATGGTGTAGAGTATATCTTCAGGATCTTTTCAGGCGCGCAATCTCTTTTCGCTCGCGGTCGAGTTCTGCAGCGAGCTGAAGAGGCGTCCAGCGGGCATTGACGGGAGTGAGCACGGCTTTTAACGGCACGGGCGGAAGCCCGGCTTTCTTGTATTCGCCCAGAAAACGGTCCAGCAGGGCATCGCCGAACCCGCAGAAGACCAGCAGGTCGGGAAGAGGAACCGTCACAGAAGAGGGCGAAAGACGGGAGAGCCCGTTAAAACCGGGCGGCACACAAAAGCCTTCTGAGGAAACGTTCCGGTTCGGATCGTTGTTCGCCAGAATGGTGCCCAGTGGAAGGCAGGCGTCGTTCTCTGTCAGCTCGAGTA
>JAEEGL010190781.1_pt1 | contig 21752 bp, 14 predicted proteins | sample 9134231 | NCBI WGS metagenome assembly JAEEGL01 (sample SAMN16246548, study PRJNA631951) | gut metagenome | biome: gut microbiome; feature: rumen; material: fiber-attached | host: Bos | place: Iran: Karaj | collected 2018-10
TTCAAACATTTCATAGCCATAGACACGCTCAATCTCTATTCTTTTGTTGTATGCTCCATTTATATCAAACTGTGCACACAGGCAATCAACACAATTGTCTATTCTAAATCCCGCGTTTCCTTCGGTTTTTCTTATATTCATCTCAATTATGTCCATAAGTCTTTGGGTTTTCTTATCTTTATGTTCCATAAAAATAAGCATTTTAAGATAGTCCTCATAGCTAAGGCCCGTACCTCCACCATTCTTCAGGTGGTCTCTGAATTCAAGCATATTCTCTATTGAAAGATTCCAGGTATCACCAGTTTTTAAAATAGGGACTTTACCGCCACTTAGAAGGATCCTTAAGTCAGATATGGTCTCTGCAAAAGTCCAGGCAAATATTATTGCCATCTTTATAACCTCCTGGAGTTCGGGAAGCGTGAGAAGTACTGAAGCCGTAAGTGCCAGTGCTTCTGCCTCTGCAAGCTTTGCTTCATCCGTAATAATGTAAGCAAAATTTGCAGCCTCTTTCCAAAGAAATAGTTTTTCAACAACTTTTTCCAGATTCGCGTAATCACTATCTTTTCCTGCATAGATATACTCAAGTTCATACTTAAGTCTGCTATCATCCTTCTCAAGTCCGTAACATCCGCATTTTTCATGTAGATATTTCTCAAACAAAAGTGTAGGGCCAACTCCGGTATCCTCAGTTTCATCAAGTCCTGTTCCTTTATTAAGTGAGCGGTTAGATGCATACTGTGAGGAGTCTATGGCTGAAGCAGATATTGCGTTTATATCCGGTGCTGCCAGTGAAAGAATGCCTATACTTTTCTGGGCTGTTACCTGCCCTGCAGGGTTATCCGCATAATATGTTTCATTTTCCCCATTCCCGTCAGTATCTGCATAATGGGGCTTTGACAACTCTGTTTCATTACTGTTTGCATTCCTCTCAACGTCGGTATCATCAAAGCCATAGCTCTTTAGTTCATCGACATTATCCTGAATACTGCCTATTGCCGCTTCGACCGGATCAGCTTCCATGTATTTAAGGATCTGTCGTCTTAGTACAGCCCCTCCACCGTCTGAAGCAAACGAATATCCTGTGATATTCACCTCTGACAGTTTAGCAGGCATAAGTGTAGTTCTTCCTGTCAGCTTTCCAATTGTAGTCATTTCGAAATTTTTGGAAAAATAATCAGACAGATGCTCTCTTGTTTTTATAATTGAACCTGTATTTGCCCCATAAGCAGTGTCTATAAAAAGAAGTCCGTATTTATCAAATAGTTCTCTATTATATTCTCCAAGTGCGGAATTCATGGCTATATCGACTGCAAGCTCTGATTTCATCTTTACCGCACCGATTCTTGCACCCTGTAGGAGTGCAAGAATAAGCGCCAGGATTATGGTCAATGACAGCGACAGATACACGGTCATATAGGCGTTAGCCTGTAACCTTCGCCGCATCACTGTTAATTGTTTTAAAGATCTCGGTAACAAGTCCGTCTATCTCCTTTTTGAAAACTATGACAAGTCCAATGAGAACAACGATAATAAGAATTACCTCCACTGTTCCCATTCCTGTTTCATCACTAATGACCTCTTTAATCTTTTCCTTAGTGCAATAGGCCATGTCTCTTGCTCGTGCCACCAGTAAGGAAGCACCTTTTAACATTGTTTCTTTCATTTTTCCTCCTTGTAATAAAAATTTATATAAGTAACACCTTTTGGTGATTACCGCTATCAGAAAGAGAGGTATGCCGGTACCATAATGACAACCATTACAATAAGAAGCATCATTACCATAGGAACCAGAAGTTTTGTTCCCGCTTCCTCACCGAGCTTTCTGGCATATGACATCCTCTCTGCAGTCGCCTTATCCGATTCCTCACGTAGAAGTGCCATCATTTCAGAATTTCCTTTTTTCAGATTTTGCGACAAAAGTGTCACAAGTCTCGCATACTGCTGACATCCACATCGGATTCCAAGTCTCTCATATACACTCATTTCAGGGACTCCGCTTTCAAGCTCTCTACAGCTCTTTGTTATCTCTTCATATAAGAAGCTCTTTTTACCACCTTCCCCGATCTGGGTTTTATACTCTCTTGAAAACTTCATAAGTATTGCTCTTACAGACATTCCACTTCCCATGTACAGAACCAGACGCGAAACAAATGCCGGATACTCCAAAATCATCTGTCTTCTCCTGTCCTCAACCTTCTTTGTCAGATCCTTGTCTCCAAGAGCAAAAATAGAAATGGCAGCAACAATAGAAACCAGTAATATCACAAGACTGTTGTCATCATTTTTCTCTTTCCAAAAAAGTACTACTCCATCCGCCTCGACAGGCAGTGAAAACTTATCCTGTGTCCTTGTAGTTTCTTCTGTTTCCGCAAGAGACCCGTTTATTTCCTGATACAGGATTTCATCCTGGGTAAAGTCCCTGGGGATGACAGTCAAATTAAATACATGCTCCCATTCATATTCTTTGTATTTTATATTTGCTGTGAGCATGACCTTTTCACCCTGAAAAGAAATATCATCGTTACCTGTCCTGCCATCAGAGCGCAAAGCATCGATATTATCCGATTTCCAGGATATTTCAAACGGGAAACCTTTTATCGAATCCGGAAGATACATTTTTTCCTTTATATGACTTAAATCTGTGTTTTCTCCCAAAATCACATTAGAAAGCTCACCTATCAGGGACTTATACATCTGTTCTACTTCTTCCTTCGAATATTCGATTTCACTTACATTCAGTGAGAAGTCTCCTATGCTCTCACCTGTTTCGTCCATGGCAACAAGGCGTGCCTGCTTTTCTCCTTTACCGTAAGTACTTCTTATTATTTCGCCATTGTTATTCAGATTTGATTCTCTACCGGATGAATATCCTGCCAGAAGTGCCAGCAGCGATCCCATAAAAACAAGAATCAGCATGGTGCATATTTTCTTTATGTAATACGATGAGAGTTTTTTATTTATATCTCCCTCAGAATCCAGTTTTATCAGGTTATCCTTTACATGCCTTCTTCCAGGAGATCTCAGGAAAAATCTGTTTTTCTTAAGGAATCTTCTATAAATGTATGAAGCTGTTTTCATAAACAGTTTTTCTATTCCCGATGGTGATTCTTCCTTATTTTCCGGAATGCTCTCCTCTGCAGCAAGAAGTGCCAGAAGCATCATGTATAAAGGAATTACCATATATAATACGTATAGGTATTTCATGTAAAACTCCGTCTAAATTTCAATATCTATTATTTTTTGCATGATAATGTAGGCTGCAACGTATACCATTAAACATATTGTCATTACTGTTATACCTAGAACATTTCCGTACAATGGATCAAAAAAACCCGGATTTGTTATGCCAACATAAGTCATTATTCCGAACGGAACCACTTCCATTATCTGTGCCTCCATTCTTTTTGCTGCTATCAGGACATCTATCTCATTTTCAACTTCCATTCTTTTTCCAATGACATCTATGCATCTTTCGATAGTATCCGTCATATTTCCGCCACTTCTCTTTGCCACTGCAAAAACGCCTGCAAATTCCTCAATATCCTTATTTTTACTGCGTTTCCCAAGCTCTCTTATCATGTTTTCTATGGTGACATTATTTTTTATTCCCTGCTCAATGCGCCAAAGCTCAGCGCATATCGGTGCACTCTTTCCATAGAGAATATTCATGTCATGTATAGCCTCTGAAAAGGAGTTTTCGATGGAATAACCCGCTTTCTGGGCAGCCAAAACAGACATCATCGCATCCTTGAACTGTATTCCAAGATCGTGATTATCCTTCTTTTGCTTTCTTTCTTTTTGTATGACAAACCATGGGATTGACAGCGGAAACATCAGAATTGATGCAATAAAGCTGCCATAAAAGAGCTTACCTATTATGAAAAGAATAAGAATGTTTCTTCCTAACAGTGGAATATCAAATGCCGTTACATGCAGGTCCAAAACCCGCTGCTTCCAGCTTTGATACACTTTCAAGTTCATTTTCGCACCTCCATTCTCCGATTATTTTTCCGGATTCGTCTGTACCTGTCTCATGAAATTTGTATAATGTCCGAATCTCTATTTCACCTGTCATGTCATTTATCCTTCCTGTTAATTCACACACCTCAAGAACTTTTCTTGTCTTATCTCTTAGCCTTCCCAGCTGAACTATAATATCTATTCCTGATGCTATCTGTCCTCTGACTGCTGATAACGGAATATCCATTCCCATCAAAAACATTGTTTCAAGTCTTGAGAGCATATCCTTAGCACTGTTGGCATGTCCTGTAGACATCGAGATATGTCCTGTATTCATAGCCTGCAGCATATCTACACACTCATCTCCTCTGACCTCACCGACGACAATTCTGTCGGGTCTCATTCTTAGTGAAGACTTAATAAGGTCACGGATTGTTATTTCTTTACAGCCCTCTACATTTGCATTTCTTGTTTCCATTCTCACAATATTCGGTACATGTCTTATCTGTAATTCTGCATTATCTTCGATTGTGATAACTCTCTCATCCTTCGGAATACTGTCTGACAATGCATTAAGAAATGTTGTTTTTCCCGAGCCTGTTCCACCGGAAATAAAGATATTATATCCGGCCTTTACCAATGTCTGTAAAAAGGCTGCCAGATCTTTTTCAATTGAACCGATACTTATAAGTTTATCAATGGTTATGGGATTATCAGGAAATCGTCTTATGGTAATTATCGGGCCATTTAGCGCCACCGGGGCCAGTACTACATTTACTCGTGATCCGTTTTCCAGCCTGGCATCAACTATTGGGGAGGCTTCATTTACAACTCTGTTGCACTTACTTACTATCTGCTGTATCACATCCTCCAGTTTCCCGGGTGATTCGAATTTCATTTCGTGTCTGAAAAGTCTTCCGTCTTTTTCAACGAAAATATGATCTGTTCCGTTTACCATGATCTCCGTAACCTTCGGATCATCAACAAGGAGCTGCAAAACATCCAGCTTTCTTATGGAATAAAACAGTTCCTGGCGAAGTCTTATTTTTTCTTCAAGAGAGATTTTTTTATTTTTACAGCACAGTAGAATTCCCTTATCAATTCTTTCAAACATCTCTTCATCATCTACATCTCTTGTAAAATCCATGCCTTCAAGAATTGTCTCTCTGATTTTTATTTTGAGTTCATCATGCTTCAAGGCAATGTTCCTCCGTTCTGCTTATTCTATGAAGTCTTTTCATATCAAAGCCATCATCCCTTTTCAGTTCTTCAAGGAAAAGATTTGTCCTCATGTTTGCCTTGTAGTCATCATCCCAGAGCATATAGATTTCATCACATAAATGAATCATTCCGAACAAGTCACGAACGCCTTCGGAAATATCCAGTATGATATTATCGTATCCGTTTCTGCCCTCTATCTGATTTATTAGCTTTTCATACTCCTTTGCACTGATCATTCTGCTTTGGCAGGCAGAATTTGAAGCAGGTATGAAATCCAATCCGTTATCATGTTTAAGAATTCTTTCAAAATAGATTCCGAATTTGTCACCTGCACATTCTGCAAAGTACATAAGATCTATAAGAGTTTCTTCCCATGCTTCATTACGTATTACTCCATTTGTGCAGAGTGGGTCTGTATTGATATAGATTGTATTTCCTTCGGATGAGAGATTTCTTGCATATGCAATTGCCTCCCTGGTCTGATTATTATTAAGTGCCGGAGTATAAAAGCCAATGACCTTAACTTTTTTCCCCGCCTCATTCTCTTTTCCCTTTACTACTATTCCGGGCATATCAAGACACATTCCCAATATTGCATCAGTAATCTTTTCACTCTTCTGATACTTATCTGTATATCTCGTGTCCCGATGCTGAGCTCCATATTCTGAGCCTTCCTCAGCAAGGCATTTCTCCTTTTCTCTAAGGACAAGTACATGTTCAAATCCGTTTAGCTTTTCCTTTTCGAACAGAGTCTGAGAAATCAGCAACAAAACATTTTTCCCTTTCTCTGTAAATCCCATAAGTCTTTCAGCATCTGTTATTTCATAGATATCAAAAGGAATACTGAGGTTATCTCTTATATAGCTGTCTAATTTTTTACAATAGTTTTTATCGTTGTCACATATTATCAGAATGTTTTTGTTCATAATTATTTCCTTATATCTTACATACAAATCAGCGCACTGCTTCTTGTTACCAGAATGATACTAATCAGTATCGGGACCGCAAAATGAATTGTCTGTTTTGGTTTTCCCGTAATTATGATTTTTATTATTCCCATAAAAGTTCCGATGACAAAGGATCCCAACAAGCATCCGATCATCTCTCCCATCGGAAGAAATATAGATATTACGGTAAAAAGTTTCAAATCTCCTCCGCCTATTCCTTTTACAAGATAAACAGGAAAAAGTATCATCGTGATCAGCGCAGCCTGTATAATTATTTCTGTTAAGGATCTGCCTGTTTCCTTTCCTGCGAAACAGTTAATCATTCCTGCCAGCCCTCCAAGCAATAACCATTTGTTAAATATTTTGTTTTTCAATATATCTGTAATTGCCGATCCTGCTGTCAGGCAATATAAAATCGAAAGTGTCATTCATTTTCCTTTCTTTGAGATTTATAAATATGCCGGCGTTATTGCGAATGCAAAGGAATTGTATCTGGAAAGCGAATGCCGCCGCCGGCATATTTAGTTTTTAATTGCTGATTCGTTGCCGGTTCCATTTCCGTGCAACGCAGACGATATTATCAAAACCTTTTTGATTGCACAACCCCACTAAATACCGCGTTTTTTTATTTCGATTTTTTTCTTAAGGATTTCTTATTTTCATATTTCAAACTAATAAATAAGCCGAACAGAATCATTAAAAAGTGATCTGTCCGGCTATTTGTATTAATATAGGAAGAAATATTTTCAGTATCTAAAATATTAAGGTTTTATTAAATTTTCAAGCTCTATATCCTCGTGATACCAAATTGTCAGTAATACTCTCCTTTAGCAGTCCTTTTCCATAAGTTAATCCTACATATACTTTAGGTACATTAGTCATAATGGCTTCATCATCATTCATCTTTTCAAGCTGAATATATGCTGAGTGCAATGACTGAAATGTTCTGCACACATGCTCCAGCTCTTCATAACGGTTTCTGACTTGTGCTATAAGGAGCTGTCTCTTCTCAAAAAGATATAGTGCCAGAAGGTTTTTACCCAGTTCATATTGCACATTAAGTGAATGAATCAGTTCATCAATGCAGTTCATGGCTTTTTTTAATCCCTCTGCATAGGCCTCCTTATCACTATTTTGGAGTGCATCCCTTGCTTCAGCTACATAATCAAGAACCATTTCATAAAGTATTGTGATCATTTGGGTCTTGTTGGCCATGGTTATTCTTCTTGTATAGGCCTGTATTTTATCCTGTGTCATATGCGATACCTCTTATTACCGATCGGTTACTGTAGGAGCTGTAATACCTGCTGAGGTCTTTCATTAGCCTGCGCAAGCATGCTCGTTCCTGCCTGAGACAGTACCTGCTGAGTTGAATATACTGTCATTTCATCGGCCATATCTACATCCATTATTCTGGAATAAGCGGCTGTCATGTTCTCACTTGTAACTCCAATATTGCTGACGGTGTGATCAAGTCTGTTCTGATATGCTCCAAGCCTGCTTCGTATGTCGGAGATCTTCTGAATAGCATTGCCAATGTCCTCAATTGCGCGGTCTGCACCAGAGTGTGGAGCTTCAATTGCTCTCTTATTACCATTTTCCATTATCTCTGCTACCTTATTCTCGTATTCCGTCCTGGCGGCAGCTATCTTCTCTAACTTCTCATCAGCACTAAGACTGGTATCATTTTCTATATCGTTCTTTTTATTCGTATATCGCTTGTTGGCTTCTACTATTTTTCTGGCGTCATCTGCGTTAATAAAAACAAATGACGAACCTGTTTCTTGTATTTCCTGAATCTCTTGCTCGTAAGCGGCCTTAGCTTCGGCTAATTTCTGACTCTTTTCCAGTTCAGAAAGACCGGGATCATTATTTATTTCTTCTTCCCTTTTCTTGTATTTTTCCTCAGCTTCAACAAGTTTCCTTTCATATACTTTATTTAATATGTTATCTGAAGTAATGTCCTCGTTATACCTATCCTCCTTGACCTTATCTGTAAGTGGATCATAGTATAGCGCATCCATTACAGCCTTTTTATCATCGGCACTCATAGAAGAATTATTTATATAATGTGCGGCATCAATAAGGTCATCCTTATAGGTCCTGCTGACATCAACATATGCGATTCCAAGATTGGTCAAGGTCACCTTTGGAATTCTGATATCCAGAGTCTGTCCTTCATTAGCTCCAACCTGCATAGTCATGGCACCTTTTCTCGTAAGATCCATATCTATCCTGGTTCCATCCAGATTCTCATTAATCTTTATCTGAATTTCCTTGCCATCTCTGGTTGCAAGCTTAACAAGATCACCATCCACAGTCACTTCGGCCTCATACATATAATCAATTTCTTTTTCTCTACCCTGTGACATGGTTATTCTCTTAACAGTAATTTTAGCTGTATCAGTCTTGTACCCATACTCATCTAAAAGAGTTACATCTCCGGTATTCTTATCGTATTCACAGCGAAGTTGGTCTTTGGGGATATAGTATTTTCCGGCATCAATCTCATCACTATAACTGTTTATGGTAACATCGGGATCCGTATCGCTATCAACAGTAGCATATCCCCTATAGTCGAAGGTGCCATCCAGAAGGTTTTGTCCATTAAACTCTGTTGCCTCTGCAATTCTTGTGACTTCGTCTTTGAGCTGAGTAATCTCTTCCTGGATTATCTTAAGATCTGAATCACTGTTTGTTCCATTTGCAGCCTGAATAGCAAGCTCACTCATTCTTTGAAGGATATCGTGAACCTCAGTAAGAGTTCCGTCTGCAGTCTGAATAACTGATATGGCATCACCGGAGTTACCCTTTGCAACTCCAAGACTTTTTATCTGCGCGTTCATTCGTCTGGAGATAGCAAGTCCTGAAGGGTTGTCCTTCGCATTTGCTATCTTCAGACCACTGGAAAGTCTCTCAATAGATTCCGCAAGCTTGTTGTCATTTGCAACAAGTGCATTATTCGCTATCATTGCTGAAATATTATAGTTTACCTGCATGATGACCTCCGATCTCTTTATGCCTAAACTGATTGTACAAAAATCTCTGCCATCCTTAGCAATGTGCGATTTTCGAAAACTCCATTTTCCGATCCTGCTATCGCAGAACCTGCTTCCTGTCTGCGATAGAAGATGCCAATATCTGTACTTTTTACTTCCAAATCAGGCTCATTTTCTTTTAGCCTGTTAACAAATCTCTCTCTTACTTCCGACATATACTCAGCAAGTTCACTGTTATTTGGATACGATGCTGCTAATGCCCCTTTTACTGTTCTGTCATTTATTGTCATTGCCATGGATATATGTCCATAGTCCTGTGTTTCAAGCTCTGCCTCCATCTTTTTTCCGTCTGTGGGGCTTTCCCTTAATGTCACATGCATGGATACCAGTCTTCCATCTACTTCTACAGGTATTTCAAAACTGTTTTGCCTTGCAAGTCCTGCTGCCACAGAGAGCTGTTTCTTCATGAGATGAATTGACCTGACATCAATATATGTATCCGCTTCGTAGGTTAGCATTTCATCAAGCTGCCTTGCCAATTCCTCAATGTTTTCCTCGTAAGAGCTTTCATAATCATCTTCATCTATCAGATCTTCCAGCATTTTTTGTCTTGTTTCCCTAAAGGCCAGCTTTGCTATCTTTTCCGCACGATCCCAGACAGATACTTCGCGACCTTTTCTTCCTGCTTTAAGATTTAAGTATGCCTGGACGTTTTCAATATTTGCTTCTATACCGAATCTACTCAATTCTTCGGTTGCTTCACCGGAAATCTGAGTTCTGGCAAACTTTCTGATATTATCTGCTTTCTCACTTATATATTGATTTTCAGTTTTTATGCTTTCTTCAGTTTCTCTTACTTCCTCAAGCTTTTCTGCCAGTTCATCAAGAAGCATTTCTTCGTTTGCATTTGCCTCGTGAAGCTTCTCCGGCTCCAGATTGTCATATACGACATCAGCCTTTTCACTGTAATAGACAAATGCTGATTCTATTTGTGATGAAATTGAGCGCGAGCCTGTATCAACTGCTTCTAATCCGCCAAAGCCATCATCTACCTTAACGTCTATTCCTCTTTTGCTTACTTTTGCTGTCCTTGTAGCCTGAAGGAGATTTTCTATTGTCATCTCCGCTCCTGTTTCAAGAACATTTCCGATAGCTGCGTTATCTGTTACCTTCAAAGTGTGGAAAAGTCTGTATATTCCTATGTATGATTCTCTCTCTTCAGGTGTTATTTCGGCATTTTTCTCAAGTTTATAAAGGAATTTGGCATACTTTTCTTCCTGCTTTGATGAGTCCTTATCCTGCCTTGATAGTTCACTTCCAAGTTCGTCCAGAGTCATCTTTAGAGGATTATGTCCATCCCTTATCATATTTAGCACAGCGCCAGGTTTTAGTTTTGATACTACACTTAAAAGCTTTTCATCGACCGTTCTTACACGCTCGATATTTTCTTCTGAAATTTCCATCCGGTTATATCCCAGAATTCTTGCTGCTCTTTTATTTTGTTCATTCGCCTCTAATCCGGCATCTTTAAGCAACTCATCAATATTTCTGAAAGCTTTTTTAATGTTATCTCCAAGATCTGCTCTTACCTCAGTTCCAACTGCCTCATAGGTTGCACCGGCTTGCTCATATTTATGTTTTAAATTGTTTCCTGTTTCATAGATACTCTCAAAGTCTTCTGCTCTTACATTTTCTATTTGTCCTATGAAGGCAACAGGAAAGCTTTTAATCTCTGAAACTTTTTGTGTTGTCTCTTCAAACAATAAATATTTTTCAGAATTATCTTCCTTAAAAAGGTCTTTGCTGAGAGCCTCTATTTCATTTTTTAATGCTTCAATTACATCACTTATTGGCTTTGTTTCCAGCTTAAAGCCCTTATCAATTAAACGCAGATTAGCAGAAACCGTCATGGACAGCCTGATTTCCTCCAGCTGTTTTCTTGCTGTCAGAGCCTGTTTTTGCTGCTCAGCATTTAGCGGTAATATTTCACCTGTGGTCTGATCTGCTTTTTTTGTATACTCACCCGCATCAATTATCTTTTGTGCTTTGTCCAGATTATCAATATTGACCACCTTTGCTTCGCCTATTACCTTCTCTATTGATTCAAAACTGAGGTGGTCTACTTTTTCTGCAATCTCAATTGCTTTCTCAATATTATTTTCCTGCTCGTCTGTATATCCTGATACTCCTGAATTCTTGTTAGAAATAGCCGTCGCTGCAGAGCTAACGATTTCCTTCTCACTCATTGGTAAGGGCAGCGCTTTTATCTCCATGACTTTCTGAATATTTTCTCTTGTAAGCGGAATAGAATCCTCTATCATCCATCTTGAACTGTCCAGTACTTCTTCATCCGACGGATCATATCCTGCGTCCTTAATTATTCTCTCAGCCTGATCTTTTACAGTTTCCCAATCAAGTCTGTCTGCCTTCTGGGCATAATATCCCTCTGTCTCAAGTGCTATAAATGTTCCGCCATTTCTATCCTGTCCGTTTGTTGCATGCTCTGCCATATATATGTTTTCCATGGTTGGCTGCAAATCATTTAATGTCATGTATTTAACCGCACCATCGCTTACCTCTGTAATATCGGACATTTTTTCTACAGCAGTCATTACTTCTTTTACATTCTCTGTAGTAACAGGGATATCCTTTTCATGAAAAGAATTTGCAATATCATTTGCAAGCCCCCTGCTGCCCGTTATTGCTGTGAGCTGTTCCATGGAAATGTCATCTGTATAACCTATTATTTCGGTTCCTGACATAGCAAGTGTAGCCTTAATCTTATCAAGGATAGTAACCGTTTCTTCCGGATCCATTTCTGAAAAATCAAAGCCGTCTGCTGCCGCTTTTGCAAAATCATCCGAAGACATATTGTTTGCCATAAGCGACATATAATTATGACGTACCGCTGCATCAGTATTTTGTGCTTCAGCCATTACATCACTTTTTGTCCTTGCTGATCCCTGGTACGCCTGATTATTAAGGCCACTATTAAAAGTTGCTGCTACTGCACCTTTTACCGTAATGCCCTTAATGTTATCAGTAGTATGTATTTGTCCTGCTTCCATGCCCTTTCTCGATGTTTCCAAGTCGGATTCCATTCCGTTAATTGCCTGAAAGTTCACGTTCATATACATCTCCACATATTATGAAAAAATAAAGGTGACAAACATTAGCTATGTTTATCACCTTTTATTTCGGATTATTCTTATTGATTCTTTATGCCGGTTTATTTAGCCTTTTTTGATGCTGTTTTCTTTACAGTCTTTGCAGCCGGTTTAGTATTTTCCTTTTTTGTCACAGTTTTTTTCTCTTCTGCCTTTTTTTCTTCCTTCTTATCCTCTGTGTTCTGGAATACGAAAACCTCTGCTCCGTATGGCGGAAGTGTCATTGTAATACTGTAATCCTTATAATCGCATAAGCCCGGCTCAGCCTTTATACTCTCCGGGATACCTGTGCCACAGCCGGAATACTTTTTATCTGCACTGTCCAAAATGTGCTTGTATGTTCCTGCAAACGGAACTCCTACCTTATAATTCTGCACCTCCATAGGTGTAAAGTTAATGACAAATAATATGTTATCCTTGCCATTAGCTGCTCTTCTATAGAAGCTATAGATACTATGGTCAGCATCATCAGCATTAATCCACTCGAATCCGCCCCAGTCATTATCTACCTCATAGAGAGCAGGATACTTTCTGTAAATTTGAAGAAGATCTCGAACATAGTCCTTAAGTCCTCTGTTCAAATCCTCCTGGAGAAGGAACCAGTCAAGTTCTCTCTTTTCACTCCATTCTCTCTCCTGGCCGAAGTCCTGACCCATGAAAAGAAGTTTCTTTCCGCTGTGTCCAAACATAAAAGTATATCCGGCACGGAGATTTGCATATTTATCTACCTTATATCCGGGCATCTTCTCAACCATTGAGCATTTAAGGTGTACTACCTCGTCGTGTGACAATGGAAGGATATAGTTTTCAGCATTGTTATAGCTCATGGCAAAGGTCATCATATGGTGAGCGCCTTTTCTGAAATAGGGATCCAGCTTCATGTATTCGCAAAAATCATGCATCCATCCCATATTCCACTTAAAACTGAAATTAAGTCCATCATCTTCAACAGGAGCTGTAATCTTGGGCCATGCGGTTGATTCCTCCGCAATCATCATAACTTCGGGATATGTACCTCTGATCACGCTGTTGAGATGTTTAAAGAACTCAATAGCCTCATAGTTCTTATTTCCGCCATCCTTATTAGGAACCCACTGTCCGTCTCTTTTTCCGTAATCAAGATAGAGCATGGATGCCACCGCATCAACTCGAAGTCCGTCAATATGGAACTCCTTTATCCAGAAAAGAGCATTTGCTATAAGGAAATTCTTAACTTCATTTTTTGCAAGATTAAAGATTTTGGTACCCCAATCCGGGTGTTCACCCTTACGCGGATCCGGATCCTCATATATACATGTGCCATCAAAGCATCCAAGTCCAAATTCATCAGGACAGAAATGCGCAGGAACCCAGTCAAGAATTACTCCGATATTATTCTTATGGAGCAGATTCACCAGATACATAAAGTCTGTAGGTTCACCATAACGGGATGTAGGAGCATAATATCCGGTAACCTGGTATCCCCAAGATCCGTCAAAGGGATGCTCTGCAATACCTATAAGCTCAATATGTGTATACTTCATCTCCTTAAGATACTCTACAACTCTGTCAGCAAATTCTCTATAGCTGTAGAAGCCATCCTCTGTTCCATCCGGATGCTTCATCCATGATCCGATATGGCATTCATATATTGCTATGGGCTGCTTATTTAAATCCTTGCCCTTTTTATTATCGTACCACTTGCTGTCGTTCCACTTGAACTTGGACAAGTCTGTTGTTCTGGAAGCATTACCGGGTCTTAATTCCGCATAATTTGCATACGGGTCTGCCTTGTATAGTTTTCTTCCATCAGGTGTATATATCAGATATTTGTATAGCTCGCCAGTACCCACTCCAGGAATAAAGAGCTGATAAATACCCATATTACCGATTCTTTCCATAGGGTACATATCTTCATCCCATCCGTTGAAAGAACCTACCACATGTACAGCTGCCGCATTTGGTGCCCATACGGCAAAGAACATGCCTTTTACTCCGTTTTCCTCGGATACATGTGCTCCTAATTTTTTATAAATATCATAGTGAGTTCCCTGTCCGAACAAGTACTCATCTGCTTCTGAAATAAAAACTGTCTGGCCCATAAATTATCCCCTTCTAGAAAATTTTTAATGTAGTTACATTATAGCACAACAAGTACTCAATGCAGGAAATCCTTCTCTCTTAAAATAATCATATCTTCTTTGTCAAAGCGTTTTCGAAGCAGAACATCAAAATAATGTCCTATAGAGTGCTTATCAGCATAATAGATGGCATCATCTACCATCTCCTTAACTTCGGATACTGTGACTTCATGATCAAGTGTCTGTCTCTCTGATATTTTTTGATGAAGTGCAAGTATTCCCAGATTATCGATGACATGCTCTTTTTCAAGTGCATACTGCTCAGCATAAGCAACAAGGGAATCGTCATCCAGTGCTTCTATATCAACGCGAACATTGAAACACTTATTCATATCAGGATACTTATCAAGAAGTCTGTCTATGTCATCCTTGGTATCCTCAATAACAACTATGTAGCCCTTATTTTCACTCTGAAGCTGTTTAAGAAGTGTCTTAACCGTATCCTCCTTAAGATCAGCTGCCCGTCTTATGATCAGTGCACCGTTGACTATTTTATCCAGGATAGAGCTTACAGAACTCTTGTTAAGTTTCATAGCTGTAATCATTGCTACTTTCCCTGAAAAATTAGAATCTGTAGCCTGCACAGCCTTTATGAGGCCTTTTGCAAGATTAACTGTTCCGGCACCTTCCTCACCTGTAACAATGGCATTATTTGTATATGCTGCCATGCTCAGGTTATCAATAGCTCTTATGATCTGCTTTCTTGATTTTTTATAATGAATGTATGGTCCAAAGAGTCCCTTCTCCTCGGGAGTCATAACGCGGACTCTCTGTTCAAGTCCTGCATCCTCTGTATCGTCCTCGGACTCTTCCGGCTCTGCATTCACTTCAATTTTTTTCTTTTCCAGCGACTCTTGCTTTTCTACCGGTACTTGTTCAACAACTTCACTATTGGTATCTGTTTCAGACTCATTTACTATTTCCTCTTCAGATACTTTCTCATCCAGAGTTTCTGTTTCTAAAGCTTCTGGGATAGGACTATCTTCTACCGGAGTCTCTTCTACCGGAATATGCTCAACCTTAAGTTCCCTTACTCCAACTGCCTCTGTTATTGCTTTTTCAATCTCCTCAGATGAAATTTCTGTGGTTTCACCAAGGTCTACATCTGCGGCAATTTTTTCTTCTTCAGCATCTTCCTCCGGATAAGGCTCCTCCTTCATCAGGGCTTCCTCAAGATCTTCTCCGGTAATCTGAACTATAGAGGTAGTATTCTGAAGATCGTCTACTGTCTTGATTTCCTGAGAAAGTTCCTCAGGCTCAGGAGCTGGCTCCTTCGTTGTTATAACCGGTTCCTGAAAAGCCTCTTGTGCTATTACAACCGGTTCCTGTGCTGTTATAGCAGGCTCCTGTGTTATTACAACCAGTTCTTGGTCTTCTACAATTGGTTCTTCTGCCTCAGGAGTTATGATTTCTTCCTGTATTTCAGGAGCTGGTTCGGGAACGCTGGTTGTTTTGGGAATTGCATCCTCAGCTATAAGTGCATCCTTAAGGTTCTCATCAAAATCCTTAAACAGTTCGCCTGTCTCTGATGCCATGAGTTTCTTGACATTTTTATACTGTTTTTCCTGCTGGGCTTTTTTATAATCCTCCCAGTCGCTCATGAACTCATTAATACTGATCTGTCCGGTAATCTGACGCTCAACCTGTTTTGCATCATCTATGGCAATACTTATCTGCCCGTCAGTCTCCTGAGAGAGCATCCTGTCAAAATGACTGTTACTGTTTATCTGATATCTTACATTAGGTCTTATTACTGCACCCGGAACTTCATCCTGTAAAGGTTCGTCCATGAAAACCACTCCCTTATACATGGTGTGATCATTCATCGTGGTCGCAGCAATATTAGCAGCGATTTCCTTATCCTTTAGTTCATCTTCCAGAGGCTTCTTTGTTGTTTCCGGAATAGGAGGAATTTCCTGAGTTTCAGCTACTTTTTTAACTGACTCTGCATTCCATATTTTTGTTTCGAACAGATTCTGTCCTTCCGGTTTGCTGTAAAGTGTCTCCGCAGGCTCTTTATCTTCTGTTTCCGGTTCCTCAGAAGTATCTGCAGTTTCTTCGTTTACAATATCCTCTCTCTTATCCTCAAAGAAAAGCTCAGACATAGAAGGTCCTTTTATGTCTTCGGTAGTGTCAAACATATCACCTGTATCAAGGCTCTCTGTCTCATCACCTTCTTTTATAACCTGAGGTCCTCTGGCATCTGCAAACAGTGCTGCTTCCGGACTCTTTGTCAGAACTTCCTTTAGGTTTTCAGCTATTTCCTTCTGTAAATCGACTGTATTATAAGTATCTACATTAACCGTAGGTACAGTATATGGTTCAGGTATCTCCTGTTCATATGCCTGCTGTGATACCTTAGGCTCTTCATATGTCTGCTGCACAGGAATATCCTGCACCGGTGCTTCATATACAGGGGCATCCTGTATTGCCGTCTCTGCAGCTGGCTGTTCATAAGCAGAATTATCATATACCGGTTCCTGTGGAACCTGATCATAGCTTACATTATTCTGGTAGCTTTCCTGATATGATGGCTGATACCCTGCCTGTGCGTTTAATTGTTCCTCTGTTATCTCAGGAAGTTCTCTGGTCGGAGCTTTTTTTCCATCCACAACATCTTTTCCGGGAACATTATCCTGTATAGGAGCATACAAGTTACCACTTATCTCTGCCTTATATTTTGCATATACTGCCTTCTGTTCAGCGGAAAGAGGCTCGTGCAGGGCCTTTAATTCCAGAGCCTTTATGACATATCGGCCCTCACGCATGTAAAGGAAAAGCTCATCACACTCCTCGATACATTCAGTTGTTAGACCAACCCTGTGATAAAGATAAGCAAGTTCATATGCCCACTTTTCGTTATAATCATGCTTTTTGTACTCTTCAAGTACTGCTATGCGCTCTTCAAGGCTGACCTCCTGAGCCTCATAGAGTTTATACTGGAGAATATATCTGGCTGTATTTCTGGGAGCAAGTCTTACAAATTCCTTATAATACTCAACTGCCTGAACAAATTCTCCCATTGCTATAGCAAGCTCACAAAGAGAGTAGACTATTTCCCTTCTCGTAGGACTTCTGTCATACGCAAGAAGCAAAATATCTCTGCTCTCCTCAAGTCTTCTGTTAACTTTATAAAGATCACTGATGGCACAAAGCATACCGACACTCTTAACTCTCTTCCAGTCAATTGTGTCGGCAATTTTTACTGCATCTGCAAAGCGCTGCGCTCTAATCAGCGATTTAATCTCTTCTGCCCGAATTTTATATTCTGTTTTATCCAAAATATTGTCCTCTAAAACTTTTTCATACTACATCTAGTGAAATTTTAGCATAGCGTTCTTTTTATGTCAAAAATGTTACATCAAAATTCCGCATATTTTCGCGGTTTTCCCGAAGTTTTTATTCATGCGCTGTCAAAAATATATTAAAATATATATGTCGAGCCTTACAGGCTTAATATTTAAGGAGAAATTTTATATGCCAACACTAGGATGTCCATCAGGCACAAAAGCCGTTATAGAAAAATATAATCTAAGTATTCAGAAAAAATTCGGTCAGAACTTTCTGATAGATGACTCTGTATTGTCAAAAACTGTAGAAGCAGCAGGTGTTACAAAAAATGATACTGTTCTGGAAATTGGGCCGGGTATTGGCACCATGACCCAGTATATTGCAGAAAGTGCAGGAAAAGTTATTGCTGTCGAGATTGACAGAATGCTGATTCCAATTCTTGCCGACACCTTATCTGATTACAATAATGTAAAAGTAATTAATGACGATATTCTGAAGGTTGATATTGAGAAAATTGTCCAGGAAGAAAATAATGGAAAACCGGTCAAGGTTGTAGCAAACCTTCCATATTACATCACTACACCTATATTAATGAGGCTTCTTGAGAGTGAACTTCCCATAGAAAGCATAACTGTCATGGTTCAAAAGGAAGTTGCCGACAGAATGGCAGAAAAGCCCGGATCCAAGGATTACGGAGCTCTGTCTCTTGCTATTCAGTACTATACTGAGCCAACACTCGTTCAGATAGTACCACCCGGATGTTTTATCCCACAACCAGGCGTTGATTCCGCTGTAATTCATCTGCAGTGTCATAAAGAGCCTCCTGTGAACACAGCTGACTCTAAGTTTATGTTTTCAATAATCCGTGCCGCATTCGCCCAGAGAAGGAAAACTCTCTCCAACGGTGTTGCTAACGGAAATCTGGGTTTATCAAGAGATCAGGTTGTCTCCGCACTTGAAAAGCTTTCTTTAAATTCTTCTATAAGAGGTGAAAAGCTTTCCCTTCAGGAGTTTGCAGATCTTTCTGATTTATTATATAAAGAACTAAATAAATAATTTTTTGGAGTTATGATGATTTTTGAAACACACGCGCATTTTGACGATGAAGCTTTTGATAAAGACAGAGATTCACTTCTCTCTTCAATGCAGAAAAACGGAATAGGTACTATAGTTAATGCTACTGCTTCAAGAAAAACTGTTGAACAATCAATAGAATTATCAAAAAAATATCCCTTTATATATACTACAATCGGTGTTCATCCAAGTGATTGTGATGAAATGGATGATGATGAGCTTAAATGGCTTGAAGAAATGTGTTCTTATGACAAAGCTGTAGCGGTTGGCGAGATCGGTCTTGATTATCACTATGACAAACCCTCCAAAGAAATCCAGAAAAAATGGTTCGAAGCACAGATAGAAATGGCCAGACGAGTAAATCTTCCCTTGATCATTCACTCAAGAGATGCGGCTAAGGATACTCTTGATATAATGAAGGCTCTCAGATCCGAAGAAATAGGTGGTGATATCCACTGTTTCTCATATTCAGTTGAGATAGCAAGAGAATACCTTAATATGGGTTTTTATATTGGAGTTGGTGGTGTTATCACTTTCAAAAACGGAAAAAAACTAAGGGAGGTTGTTGAATATGCCCCAATTGATCAAATCGTAATCGAGACAGACTCACCTTACCTGGCACCTGAACCCTACAGAGGAAAAAGGAACTCATCTTTAAACCTTCCCCTTGTTGCTCAGAGAATTGCTGAACTAAAAGGATTAACAACTGAAGAGGTTATTGAGATTACCGAAGCAAATGCAAGAAAACTGTACAATCTATAAAAAGAAATAGTATATAAAAAACGGGTTGTGTCTAAATCAATAAACACGACCCGTTGCTTTTATTCTCCATATTTACTAAGAACCACTGCTCCGCTTTCTCTTGTGGCAGGAACATCTATTACTCTCTGGTTGGAAGAACCTCTGAATCTTAATGAAATATTTTTAAGATCTATTTTAAATTCACCATCGACAAGAACATCAATCATTGAAAGAATAAAATCAGTGTCATCGCTATGACATCTTTTGTTGTTCTTATCATTAAGTTCTTCCCATAAATACCCGGAATAAATCCATATAGTTTTATCAGGAAGCTCTTTCTTTACTCTCTCAATAAATGGTCTCAAAGCCTTCTGATTAATTATTTCCATAGGCTCTCCCCCAAGGATTGTAAGTCCGGTTACATAATCAGGCTTAAGAGACTCTATTATCATGTCCTGAATATCTTCAGTAAAAGGACTGCCAAAATTAAAGTCCCATGTTTCTTCATTAAAGCACCCTTTACAGTGATGAGTACACCCAGACACAAATAATGAAGTTCTAACCCCTGTTCCATTTGCTATATCTGTCGTTTTTATTTCCGCATAATTCATTATCATTTCCTCTTTAGGATTCTTTACAAATGGTCAAAAAGGAGCTACCTTTCAGATAGCTCCTCCCCACTATATTTCTACCTTTTCAATCCTCCCAAATATCAAAGGTGTAATACTCTTTCTTTTATTTCCTGTGTTCTACCCTGATTCCAGTACTGAGTTCCGATATAGCCGCATGTACGTCTTGCAACATTCATCTTTGACTGATCAGTGTTACCGCAGTTAGGGCATTTCCAGATCAGCTTGCCATCAATGTCATTCTCTATCTGAATCTCTCCGTTGTAACCGCAGCACTGGCAGTAATCGCTTTTTGTATTGAGCTCTGCATACATAATATTTTCATAAATATACTGCATTACAGAAAGAACTGCCTCTATATTGTTATTCATATTCGGAACTTCAACATAGCTTATAGCACCACCCGGTGAAAGGGCCTGGAATTCAGATTCAAACTTAAGCTTTGTAAATGCATCAATCTTCTCAGTTACATGAACATGATAACTGTTAGTAATGTAATTCTTATCAGTTACGCCATCAATTATTCCAAAACGCTTCTGAAGTGCTCTGGCAAATTTGTAGGTTGTGGACTCAAGAGGAGTTCCGTATAAACTAAAGGAAATATTGGTTTCCTTTCTCCACTTCGCACACTTATCATTCATGAACTGCATAACACGAAGAGCAAAGTCCTTACCATCGGGATCAGTATGTGTAACACCCTTCATGAATTTTGTACACTCACAAAGTCCCGCATATCCAAGAGAAATTGTTGAATAGTTTCCGTAAAGGAGTGCATCAATTGTCTCACCCTTTTTAAGCCTTGCAAGCGCACCATTCTGCCAAAGAATAGGTGCAACATCTGAAGGTGTTCCAAGAAGACGATTATGTCTGCACATCAATGCCTTTTTACAAAGCTCTGTGCGTTCCTCCATAATTTCCCAGAACTTCTCCTCGTCTCCGCCTGAAGAGCAGGCAGCATCAACAAGATTTATTGTAACAACACCCTGGTTGAAACGTCCGTAATATTTGTGCTCTCCCTCTGCATAGTTCTGAGCCTTGGATATATTACCCTTGTTGCAAAGTCCCTCAGCATTATCTTCGCTGTCAACAGTAAGGAAGCTTCTGCAACCCATGCAGGGATAAACATCACCTGATTTGTATTCCTTCATCTTTTTAGCTGAAATATAATCAGGAACCATTCTCTTAGCGGTACATTTTGCAGCCAGCTGAGTGAGATACCAATAACGTGTTCCTTCCTTGATGTTATCTTCATCAAGAACATATATAAGCTTAGGGAATGCAGGAGTTATGTAAACACCTTTCTCGTTCTTAACACCGACAATTCTCTGCTTAAGCATCTCTTCAATAACAAGAGCAAGATCATCTCTAAGCTGTCCCTCAGGAACCTCATCCAAATACATAAATACAGTAATGAAAGGAGCCTGTCCGTTAGTTGTCATTAATGTGATGACCTGATACTGAATAACCTGAACACCACGCTCGATCTCTTTTCTGACGCGCATCTCTGCGATCTCATTAACCTGCTCGTCAGATGCGTTCATTCCTGCATCTTCAAATTCTTTCTTTACTTCCCTGCGGAATTTCTGTCTGCTGACATCAACAA